>ENA-UPWN01000050-UPWN01000050.1-human-gut-metagenome-genome-assembly--contig:-NODE-50-length-56091-cov-8.828311_pt1 | contig 56091 bp, 48 predicted proteins | sample MGYA00250050_ERZ773377 | MGnify/ENA primary metagenome ERZ773377 (study PRJEB29103, sample SAMN06112008) | human gut metagenome | biome: human gut; feature: ankylosing spondylitis patient; material...
CTTGCCGTGGTCCACGTGACCGATGGTGCCCACGTTGACGTGGGGCTTGGTACGTTCAAACTTACCCTTGGCCATTTCTGAGGCTCCTGAACAAAATCCGACACTAACCGGATCGTTTCAACGAAGAAAAGAATAATTCGGTGGTGCCCATGATGCGGATCGAACGCATGACCTCTCCCTTACCAAGGGAGTGCTCTACCACTGAGCCACATGGGCGTGAATGCTTTGGAGCGGGTGAAGGGAATCGAACCCTCGTCGGGGGCTTGGAAGGCCTCTGCTCTACCATTGAGCTACACCCGCCCGGGATCGAAAAAAGGGATCATTCCGCTCCGCAACTTCTCGCTGCTGCGCGAAATTCATTTGAAGATTTTCGCTGGTGGAGGGGGATGGATTCGAACCATCGTAGGCGTAAGCCAACAGATTTACAGTCTGCCCCCTTTAGCCACTCGGGCACCCCTCCGTTGCGAGAGAACCGAATTATTACCTGAGGTTTTGCGACTGTCAAGACGCTGAAAGCGCAAAAACTTCAAATTACGTGTTTATACGTATTTTTAAATCTCCGGAACCGCGGTTTCGGGGCCCCTTCCCGCCTCTGACGCCCCTTCCAGGCGGCTATCATCGAAGCGTTTTCCTCTTATATTCCGTCCGCGAGGCCGCAACGTGCAAGAGATCCCCGCCGAGGCGCTCACCCTGTGGGGCAGCTTCGCCGCACTGCTTCAGCTCCTCATCGTCGCCGCCGTGACGCTGCGCGTCATGCTGACGCGCCATCCGCCCGGCTCGGCCTTCGCGTGGATTCTGCTCACCGCGATCCTCCCCTACGCGGGATTCGTCCTTTATCTCCTCTTCGGCGAGCGCCCGATCGGCCGCATCCGTGCGCGGCGGCTCCGAAAGAGCCTCGACATGTGGGCGAAGATCGGCCGCCACCGGCTCACGCCACACGGGCCGCTTCCTCCCCGGATGGTCCGCCACCGCACCTTCATCCACCAGGCAACGCACGTGGGCGGGATGCCGCTCACGTCCGGCTCGGACGTGCGGCTTTTGGGGTCCTCAGACGAAGCCTTCGCCGCCATCGCGGCGGAAATCGACGGCGCGAAGCGCTCGGTCGACCTCGCCTTCTACATTTGGGAGTCGGGCGGCGCCGTCGACGCGATCGAGTCGCGGCTCATCGCCGCGGCGCGGCGCGGCGTCAAGGTCCGCATCCTTGTGGACGCCTTCGGCTCGAGGGCGTTTCTGAGAAGCCCCCAGAAGACCCGCCTCACCGCCGCAGGCGTCCGCGTCGCGAGCGCCATGCCGCTTCGCTTCCTCTGGATCTTCGGCCTTCAGCGTGCCGACATCCGGCTTCACCGCAAGGTCGTGGTCGTCGACCGGCGCGTGGGCTTCACGGGAAGCCTCAACATGATCGACCCGATGGAGTACGACGCCGCGAAGACGGTCGGCCCCTGGGTCGACGCCATGGTCCGCTTCGAAGGCCCCGCCGTGCTTTCGCTCCAGGGCCTCTGGGACTTCGACTGGGCACTTCAGCCCGACGGCGACGCCTCCGACTTCGAATACGTCTACGGGACGACCGAACATCCGCAGACGGGCCGCGCCGACGTCGTCGCCGTACCGTCCGGTCCCTACGCCCGGCAGGACCAGGGGCTCCTGCTCGTTCTTGGCGCCATCGGTCACGCCGAGTACAGTCTCACGATCGTGAGCCCCTATTTCGTCCCGAACGAAGCGGTCGTGCTGGCGCTCCAGAACGCGGTGCTGCGCGGCGTCGACGTGAAGCTGATCGTCCCGCACAAGACCGACAGCCGGTTCGTGAGCTGGGCCGCGCGACGCTATTTCGACGATCTGCTCACCGCGGGGGTCAAGATCCTCTACTACGAGGGCGGGCTCCTGCACACCAAGTCGATCACGGTCGACGACGAGTGCGCGCTCTTCGGCTCGCTCAACATCGACAACCGCTCGATGCACCTCAACTTCGAGCTCACGATGCTGATTTTCGAGCCGGGGTTCGTGAGGGAACTCAATGCCCTTCACGCCCGCTACGAAGCCTCTTCGACGCCGATCGACCCCAACCGTTGGCGGGAACGCCCCATCAAAGAGCGCCTCAAGGAAGGCGCGAGCTACCTCATCTCGCCGCTTCTCTGAGGCGCAGAGACGCAAAGGGCGCCGCTCGTTCGTGAGGGCGCCCTTTCTTGTGGGGTCGGAATTGTGCTTACTTCGTTTCCGCGTCTTCGACGTCGTTCATCTTCCAGCGGCGGCGGGTCGCCGTTTCGCGGCGCACGTTCCCTTCGCCGTCCGTCTCGACCGTCACGTCGGTCTCGATGTAGACGGATTCGCCGCCCGAACGCTCGCCGTAGCGCGAGCGCGCCTGGGCTTCGGCCTGACGCATCATTTCGGCGAAGTCGGCGTAGGGGCTGGGCTGCGCCCAACCCATCTTGACCTTCAGCCAATTCCAGGCCCAGAAGAGCGCGGCGGCACCGACCGCGACGACGAGGAGCCCGAAGATCAGCGGCAGGAAGACGGCGGCGAGCGCCACGACGATGGCGACCGAAAGAAGGCCGATGAGGATCGCGGCGGGCTGATTGGCGTAGTAAAAGCGCATGGGGTCCTTTTGTCTCGTAGTCGGGGCCGTCCTTCGGGCTATCAAAGGGATTGACCGCCCGGAAAACGGGCCCGCAGCCCCGTCGGGCCCTTAATCCAAGGATGGGGACGGCCCCCCGGGATTTCAATGGAGGGAAGCCCGGTTTCTGAAAAAAATCATTTCCACCCCATTTTGCCCCGACGCCCTTGATGGGTGGGGATTGCCGTTTTGGTAACATTGCCGGACTTGCAACCCGAAGTCCGCGGTCCGGCCCGACGCCGGACCAGCCCGGGAGCCGCGCCGCGCACCCTGCGCAGGCGCCCCCAAGCCCCGAGCAGCGGGTGCCTCACCCCCTGGAGAGCGCCGCCCGATGCGGACTCGAGGACGGACGCCCCTCATGCGCCCGTCCGCACTCGTTCGAAAGAAAATCCATGGACAACGAAATGAAGACGATGCTCCCTGACGTGCAGTCCTCGCACGACGGGCGCAACATCCCCATCAACCGCGTCGGCGTCCGCGGCGTGAAGACGCCGCTCGTCGTCGCCGGCCGCGACGGCGAACAGCACACCGTCGCCGAACTCGCGATGACGGTCGCGCTCCCCGCCGACCAAAAGGGCACGCACATGTCGCGCTTCATCGCCATGCTCGAAGAGCACGGTGAGCCCTTCTCCGCCGAGACGATGCGCCACCTCATGCTCGACATGCTCGACCGGCTCAACGCCGTCGACGGCACGATCGAAGTGCGCTTCCCGTACTTCATCCGCAAGACCGCCCCGGTGAGCAAGCTCCAGAGCACGATGAACTACGAAGCGGCCTGGATCGCCGACGCCACGAACGGCGTCGTCACGGTCCGCCAGATCATGGTGACGCCGGTGACGAGCCTGTGCCCCTGCTCGAAGGAAATCTCCCGCTACGGCGCGCACAACCAGCGCTCACACGTGACGACGTCGCTCCTTCTGGGCGCCCCGATGACGCTCGAAGAACAGGCGGCGATCGCCGAAGAAGCGGGCTCCTGCCAGCTCTGGGCGCGCCTGAAGCGCGCCGACGAGAAGTACGTGACCGAGTACGCGTACGACCATCCGAAGTTCGTCGAAGACCTCGTGCGCGACATGGCGAAGGCTCTGGACGACGATGAGCGCGTGCAGGCCTACCGCGTCGAAGCCGAAAACTTCGAATCGATCCACAACCACTCCGCCTACGCCTGGATCGAACACGACAAGCGCGGCTGATGCACCCAAAAATCCGTTACACAACCCGTTGACCGGACCGACCGCACCGCGAACCCGCCGACTAGACTGTCGGGATCCGTTGTTGCGGTCGTTTCCGTTTTGAATCCTCCGACTCGCCTTACTATGCTCGCCCAACAAAAAGAAGCCGTCTCCGCTCTCATTCAGAAGGCGCTCGCCGAACTCGGCCAGCCCGACGCACCCGTCGTGCTCGAGCGCCCGAAGAGCCCGGAGCACGGCGACGTCGCCTGCACGTCCGCGCTCCAGCTCGCCCGCGCCATGAAGAAGGCGCCGCGTCAGATCGCCGAAGACATCGTGGCGGCGCTTCGCCGCTACCCCGAGACCGACGCGCTCGTGAGCTCGATTGAGATCGCCGGTCCCGGCTTCATCAACATGCGCGTCGCCGACGGCGCGCGCCAGGACATCGTGCGCCAGGTGCTGCGCGAGGGCGAAGCCTTCGGCCGCAACGACGCGCACAAGGGCGAGTCGGTTCTGCTCGAATTCGTCTCCGCGAACCCGACCGGGCCCCTTCACCTCGGGCACGCCCGTCAGGGCGCCCTGGGCGACGTGCTCGCCAACATCCTCGCCACGCAGGGCTGGGCCGTCACGCGCGAGTTCTACTACAACGACGCGGGCGTGCAGATCGGCAACCTCGCCGAGAGCGTGAAGATCCGCTGCCGTCAGCTCCAGGGTGAAGCGGTCGACCTTCCCGAATCCGCCTACCACGGCGAATACATCATCTCGATCGCGCGCGACTTTTTGGACAAGAAGCCCGTGCACGCGCACTCGGGCGAAGTGATCGAGTCGACGGGCGACTTCAACGACACGGACCTCGTGCGCCGCTACTCGGTCGCGTACCTCCGAAACGAACAGGACGACGACCTCGCCGCCCTGGGCGTGCGCTTCGACAACTTCTACCTCGAGAGCTCGCTCTACACGTCGGGCCGCGTCGAAGCCGCCGTGAAGGCGATGATCGATTCGGGGCGGACGTACGAAGCCGAAAACGCGCTTTGGCTCAAGACGACGAGCTTCGAAGACCTCGGCCACGGCATCAAGGACGACAAGGACCGCGTGATGAGGAAGGCCGACGGCACCTACACGTACTTCGTGCCGGACGTCGCCTACCACCTCGCGAAGTTCGAACGCGGCTTCACGAAGGCCGTCAACATCCAGGGCACCGACCACCACGGCACGATCGCGCGCGTGCGCGCCGGCCTTCAGGCGGCGGGCTCGGTCATGGGCCTCGCGATCCCGAAGGAATTCCCCGAGTACATCCTCCACAAGATGCTCTCGGTGATCAAGGACGGCGAACCCGTCAAGATGAGCAAGCGCTCCGGCAACTACGTCACGCTCCACGACCTCGTCGAATGGGCGGGCCGCGACGCCGCGCGCTTCTTCCTCGTCTCGCGCAAGAGCGACGCCGAATTCGTCTTCGACGTGACGCTCGCGCAGCAAAAGAGCGACGAGAACCCGGTCTACTACCTGCAGTACGCCCATGCGCGCATCTGCTCGGTCTTCGCGAAGGCCCTTGAGCAGGGCTACGCGGTTCCCTCCGACGCCGAACTCGCCGGTGCGGACCTCTCCGCGCTCACGGGTGAAGCCGCCGGGCAGCTTCTCGCCGCCATCGCCGAATACCCGCAGATGCTCACGCAGGCGGCGCGCGACCATGCGCCCCACGTGCTCTGCTACTACCTGAAGGACCTCGCCGCCGCGTTCCACGCGTTCTACAACGCCGAGCGCGTCGTCGTCGAGGACGAAACCGAACGCAACGCCCGCCTCGCGCTGCTCGCGGCCGCCCGCCGCGTGCTCGCCAACGGCTTCGCGCTCCTGGGCATTTCCGCCCCCGAGTCGATGCGCCGCGAGGACGAGGCCTAAGGAGACACGAGCGTGGCAGCCAAAGGTGGATTCGCGACCGGCTTCGCCGGCTTTCTGATCGGGGTCGTCACCGGCCTGGCGATCGCCGCCGCCGCGGCGATCCTCATCACGAAGAGCCCCGTGCCCTTCGTCAACAAGGTCGACAAGGTGACGGCCGACGTCGACCCCGCGGCGAAGCTCGCCGGGGGCGTCGACCCGAACGCCCGTCTGCAGCAGCGTCCCGACGAGGTCGCCACGCCTGCGGCGCCGGGCGGCGTCAAGACCGTCGACGCGACGGGCTCGGCCGCCCAACGCGACGCCGACGGCAAGGCCGTCGCGCCGGGCGAAGTGCGCGCCGTCACCTACTGGGTGCAGGTCGCCTCGCTCTCGAGCGAATCCGATGCGCAGAACCACGCCGCGCAGCTCGCGATGAACGGGATCGCCGCGTCCGTGACGCGCTCCGGTCCCCACTGGCGCGTGCGCGTCGGCCCCTTCGACGAACGTCAGGGCGCCGAGGAAGTGCTCGGAACGCTCACCGATCAGGGGCTGCGTCCCGTGATCGTCGAACAAAAATAAGCCCACCAGCCCCAACCAACGACTGAGGACTCCCACAGCCATGCTGAACCGCCGACAGCTCCTTCTCGCCGCCGCGCTCGCCCCCGCCGCGGGTCAGGTCTTTGCCGCCCCGAAGTACACCGCGGGCAAGGAATACCTTGTGCTGCGCAACCCCGCGCCGCATCCCGCCAATTCGATCGAAGTGGTCGAATTCTTCGCCTACACCTGCTCGCACTGCCTGCAGTTCGCGCCGCACTGGGAAACCTGGAAGAAGAAGGCGCCGCAGGGCGTGTCGGTGCGCGTGTGCCCGGTCGCCTGGACGCCGGACTTCCTGCCGTTCTCCACCGCGTACTTCGCTTTGGAAGCCCTCAACCTGCTCCCGAAGCTCCACATGCCCTTCTTCGAGAGCATCATCTACCAGGAACGCACCTACACGCCGAAGACCGCGGCCGAAGACATCGCCGCCTTCATGAAGGACAACGGCGTCGACGCCGACCTCTGGAACCGCACGACGCGCTCCTTCAGCGTGCAGAACAAGACCCGTCAGTCCCAGCAGCTCTGGCAGGCCTACGGCATCGACAGCACGCCGATGATCGGCGTGGGCGGCCGCTTCACCACGGGTCCGCACCTCACGGGTTCGCGTGAGGCGACCCCCGCCATGATCAACTGGCTCGTCGAGGAAGTGCGCGCCGGCCGCTGACCGGTCCCGCCCGCACAACCCCTGAAAAGGGCGTCCGCCGCAGTTGGGGCGGCGCCCTTTCGTTTCTTTTGGAGTCTTCCGTGCTCAACGTCTTCATCACCGGCGCATCAAGCGGCATCGGCGCCGCGCTCGCCCGAGAGTTCGCCGCCCGCGGCGCCACGCTCGGGCTCGTCGCCCGCAACCCCGAAAAGCTCGCCGCCGTGATCGCCACGCTTCCCGGCGACCAACGCCGCTACTTCGCGCTTCCCGCCGACGTGACGAAGCGCGACGAAGTGTTCCGCGCCGCAGAGGAGTTCGAACGCCTCTCCGGGGGCACCACCGTCGTGATCGCCAACGCCGGGATTTCCGTCGGCGTCAAGACCGAATACCTCGAAGACCTCGATGTTCTGGAAGAGGTCTACCGCACGAACGTCTTCGCGATGGCGAACACGTTCCACCCCTTCATCGAGCCGATGCGCCGCCGAGGGGGCGGCCAGCTGGTCGGGATCGGGAGCGTCGCGGGGATCCGGGGGCTTCCCGGCTCCGAAGCCTACTGCGCGAGCAAGTCCGCCGTCATCACCTACTGCGAGAGCCTGCGCGTCTCGATGGCGAAGTACGGCATCCGCGTGAGCACGGTCTGCCCCGCGTTCGTGAAGACGCCCCTGACGGCGAAGAACCCCTACAAGATGCCCTTCATTCTGGAGCCGGACGAATTCGCCCGCCGCGCGGCGGACGCGATCGCCGCCAGGAAGAGCTACGTCGTCATCCCGTGGCAGATGGGGATTCTCGCGAAGATCATGCGGCTTCTCCCCGACTGGCTCTTCGACAAGATCGTCTCGAACCGCAAGCAGAAGCCCCGCAAGAAGGATCTTTGATCAGTCGTCCAACGTCTCCGCGGTGATGCGGAGAATGTCCGGAGCGTACCGCTCGATCTTCTTGCGACCGAGCCCCTGGATGCAGTCGAAATCCTCCTCCCGCCGGGGGTGCTTCTTCGAGATCTGCGCGAGCGTGCGGTCGGTGAAGATCAGATAGGCGGGTTTGCCGCTTGCGCGCGCCTCCGCGGCGCGCCAGCGGCGAAGCGCTTCGAAGAGGCGCTTCGCGCGGCCGGTGAGGTGGAGCGCCTCCGCTGCCCCGGAGCGGTTCGCACTCCCTCCGTCCTCCGCGACGGACGCGCGCACGCGCACGGCGATTTCGTCGCGGAGCACCGCGTTCGCCTTCTCCCCCAAGCGGAGCACGCTGAAGTTTTCCGTATCGACCCAAAGGATGTGCTGCGCGATCAGCTGGCGCACGATGCTGCGCCACTGCTGCTTCGTGTGGCCCGTCCCGATCCCGTAGGTCGAGACCTGGTCGTGGCCGTGGCGCAGAATGGGCTCGGTCTTCGCGCCCAGGAGCACGTCGACCACGTGGGTCGCGCCGAAGCTCATCCCGCTCTTTTGCTGCAGGCGCCAGATGCAGCTGATCAGCATCTTGGCTTCCGTCAACGCATCGATCATCTTCGGGGGTCTGCGGCAGTTGTCGCAGTTCCCGCAGGGCTTCGACGCTTCGCCGAAGTGCGCCAAGAGGCGCACGCGGCGGCATTCGCAGGTCTCGGCGTAGCCGAGCATCGCGTCCAGCTTCTGGCGCTGGAGCCGCCGCCAGTTGTCGTCGGCGTCGCTTTGGTCGATGAACCGGTTCTGGTTCATGACGTCGTTCAAGCCGTACGCCATCCAGGCTTCCGCAGGGAGGCCGTCGCGGCCCGCGCGCCCCGTTTCCTGAAAGTACCCTTCGACCGACTTCGGGAGGTCCGCATGCGCGACGAAGCGCACGTTCGGTTTGTCGATCCCCATCCCGAAGGCGATCGTCGCCACCATGACGATGTCCTCTTCGCGCTGAAAGCGGGCGAGCCGCTGCGCACGGTCTTCGGGGAGCATCCCCGCGTGATACGCCAACGCGTTGATGCCCGCCGCTTCCAGGTGCGCGGCGATCAGCTCACAGTTCGCGCGCGAGAGGCAGTAGACGATGCCGCACTCGCCCGGATGGCGGTTGCGGATGAATCGGAGGAGCTGATCCTTGACGTTGCGCTTTTCGACGACGGAGTAGTAGATGTTCGGCCTATCGAAGCTCGCCACCAGCTCGTCGGGTTGGACGAGAAGTCGCCCGACGATTTCTTCGCGCGTACGCTCGTCCGCGGTGGCGGTCAAGGCCATGCGGGGCACCGAGGGCCAGCGCTCGCGAAGGATCGCAAGTTCCCCGTAGACCGGACGGAAGTCGTGCCCCCAGATGCTCACGCAGTGGGCTTCGTCGATCGCGAAGAGCGCGACCTTCACCGTGTCGAGAAAGTCGAGCATCCCTGCGGTGAGAAGGCGCTCAGGCGCGACGTAGAGGAGATCGATTTCGCCCGCGCGGATCTCGCGGCGCACCCGCATCGCGTCTTCCGAGGTCTGCGTCGAATTCAGAAACGCCGCGCGCACGCCCACTTCGGCGAGGCTCTCGACCTGGTCCTGCATGAGAGCGATCAGGGGCGAGACCACCACCGTGAGGCCGTCCTTCACCAGCGCGGGGATCTGGTAGCAGAGGCTCTTTCCCCCGCCCGTGGGCATCAATACGAGCGCGTCGCGGCCTTCGAGCGCCGCGGCCACCGCCTGGGCCTGAAGCCCACGGAAGTGGTCGTAGCCGAAAACCTGTTTGAGGGCCTCATGCGGGTCCGCGAAGCGTTTCATGAAAAGAAGACTGCGTGTGGAAGGGACAATGGACGGATTGTACGCGGACCGGTGGCCGACGCCCTGCCCCGGCCCGCAAAAAAGCCCGCAACCTGAGGAGGCTGCGGGCTTTTCGGACGAATGACTCGAGTGCGTCAGTTCATCTTGATGCCGAGGCGTTCAGCACGCTTGCAGGCGGCGATCGTGAAGAGCGCGTCCGAGGACGAGTTGAGCGCGGTTTCGCACGAGTCCTGCAGCACGCCGATGATGAAGCCGACGGCGACGACCTGCATCGCGGTGTTCTGGTCGATGCCGAAGAGGCCGCAGGCGAGCGGGATCAGCATGAGCGAGCCGCCCGGGACGCCCGAGGCGCCGGCCGCGCAGACCGCGGCGATGAAGGAGAGGAAGATCGCGGTCGGGATGTCGACGGTGACGCCCAGCGAGAACGCGGCCGAGAGGGTGAGCACGGTGATCGTGATCGCGGCGCCCGCCATGTTGACCGTGGCGCCCACGGGGATCGACACCGAGTAGGTCGATTCGGGGAGGTCGAGACGGCGGCAGATTTCGAGGTTCACCGGGATGTTGGCGGCCGACGAACGGGTGAAGAACGCGGCGACGCCCGATTCGCGAAGCGTCATCCAGGTGTAGGGGAACGGATTCGCGCGGATGGTGAGCCAGACGAGGAACGGATTGAGGATGAGCGCCACGGCGGCCATCGTGCCGATCAGGACGGCAAGGAGCTTGAAGTACCCGGTCATGGCTTCGAGACCCGTGGTCGCGAGGGTCGACGCGACGAGACCGAAGATGCCGATTGGGGCGAAGCGCACGACGATGCGCACGACGAATTCCACACCCTTGGCGGCGTCCGAGAGGACTTCGCGGGTGGCGGGAACGCCGTGGCGCAGCACCACGCCCATGGCGATCGCCCAAGCGAGGATGCCGATGTAGTTGGCGGTCGCAATCGCGTGCACGGGATTGTCGACGACGTTGAGAATCAGGTTTTCAAAGACTTCAAGAATGCCGCCCGGCGCAGCCAGGGATTCGGCATCCGCAACGAGTGCGATCTGCGTGGGCCAGATGAAGCTCGCGATGACGGCGAGAACGGCCGCGCCGAAGGTCGAAATCATGTAGAGGACCAGAATCGGCTTGATGTGAAGGTCCTCACCCAAACGCTGGTTCGCAATCGAGCTCATGACGAGCACGAAGACGAGGATGGGCGCCACGCCCTTCAGGGCCGTGACGAAGATCGTGCCGAGGAACCCCGCTCCCTTGGCGGCTTCGGGGGCGGCCATGCCCAGGATGATGCCCAGGACTAGGCCGACCAGAATCTGTTTGACGAGCGAGCCCTGAAGGAAGGGCATCGCAAACTTGAACACTCGAGTCATGAGAGTTCTCCTTTGATTTTTTTATTCGTGAAGGCGGAGCCTGACGGGGGCGGCTCCTCATAGGGCTACACGGTAACAGCCCGAACGCGGACGAGGCGTCCGAAGACCGTCAAAATCGCCTTCCTCCGGCCAGTTTTTTGCAAAGGATGTCCGTTCTCTTGATGAGCCTCAAACGGCCTCGTCCATTCCCCTAGCGGTTTTTCGCGGTACCCGAACGGCCCCGGCAACACCGCCGACCGGGCGTTTCACCCGTTATCATGGACGGCAGTTTCCACAACGTTTCGTCCCCATCGACATGACCGGTTTCCGACGTCCCGCCGTCGGCTTCGTGCTCGCCTGCGTCTTTCTGGACGCTCTCGGCATCGGCCTCATCATCCCCGTGCTGCCGCGCCTGATCGGCACGCTCGCGGAGACGCGCGAGCTGCAGACGGTCTGGTACGGCGCGATCATGCTGAGCTACGGCCTGATGCAGTTCGCGGCCGCGCCCGTGATCGGCGCGCTCTCGGACAGAATCGGCCGCCGCCCGGTGCTCCTGGCCGGGATCGGGGGGCTGGCGCTCATGATGGTGGTGCCGGTCTTCGCGACCTCCCTGTGGGCGATCCTCGCGTCGCGCCTCGTGGGGGGCGCAGTGAGCTCCAACATCGTCGTCGCCCAGGCCTACATCGCGGACGTGACGCGCGCGGGCGACCGCACGGCCGCGTTCGGGCGCATCGGCGCCGTCTTCGGGATCGCGTTCGTGCTGGGGCCGGCCTTGGGCGGGGTTCTCGGCGAAGCCGACCCGCGCCTTCCCTTCATGGTCGCCTCGGCGCTTTGCCTGGTGAACTTCCTCTACGGGCTCTTCGTCCTCCCCGAGAGCCTCACCGCGCCCGACACGCGTCCGATTTCGCCCGCGGCGCTCAATCCCTTCCGCACGCTCCGGTCGCTCTCCGCCGAGCGGCACCTCCTTCCCGCGCTCGCCATCATCGTGCTCTTTACGCTGACGCAGAGTCTCGTGCAGTGCACCTGGGCGCTCTACACGGAATTCCGCTACGGCTGGTCCCCGAAGTCGATCGGGCTCTCGATCTTCGCGCTCGGGGCCGCGATCACGCTGACCCAAGGGCTCGTGCTCCCGCGCGTCTCCCGGAGGTTCACCCCCGACACGGTCGTGCGGGGCGGGCTCGCCGTGGGGCTTCTCGCCATCGTCGGGATCGGGCTCACGGGTTCGGGTACGGTGGCGGGGCTGCTTCTTTGCGGCTTCGCGCTGATGGGGGTCGTGGGGCCGACCCTTCAGAGCGTCGTCTCCCGAACGGGGTCGCCCTCTGAACAAGGTGCGCGCCTCGGCGCCGTAAGTGCCCTGAACAGCTTCACCGGCGCCGTCAGTCCCATGATCGGGACGCCGCTCCTTCTCGCCGCGCCGGGCGAGGGGCTCCCCTACCTCCTCTTCTCGCTTCTTCTCGTCGCGGCCCTGGGCGCCGCGATCCGCCACCGCCTCCCCGGCGGACATTCCGCGCACTAAAAATACCCCGTTGGGGGCGGTTTCCCTCTCCCATCCGGACCTCCCCGGGTCTCCGTAGAGGAGGATGGTCCGCGAACATGCCGATTTTTACAATGAAAGCGTGTTCATCAGCTTAACTGCCCGTTTCCCCAAGCCATGAACTGTTCCGCCGTTCTCGTCGTCGCCCGCCCCGGGCGTCTCGACGCCGCCGCGGAGGCCGTCGCGCAAGTCGAGGGCGTCTTCGTTCACCAGCGTGACGAAGACCACGACCGCCTCATCTGCACGATCGAAGCCGAGACGGAACGCGAAGAAGTCGCCCGCTTCAACGCCGTTTCCCGCCTTGAACCCGTCCTCGACGCGAGCCTCCTCTCGCACTACGTCGGCCTCGACGCCGACGAGTGACGCCCCCACACTTCTCCGGAGACCCACCATGACCCAACAACAGCCCCTCCGATTCCAACGCCGAGACATGATCCGCTCCGGCCTCGCCGCGGGCGCCGCGCTCTCGCTCGGGTTCCCCGTCACCGCCGCCGAAACCGAGGCCGCCAAAGCCGTCGACGACGGCATCACCTGGCAAAAGGGCGTCTGCCGCTTCTGCGGCACCGGCTGCGGCCTGCAGGTCGGCACCCGAGACGGCCGCGTCGTCGCCACGAAGGGCGACCCGGACGCGCCCGTGAACCGCGGCCTCAACTGCGTCAAGGGCTACTTCAACGCGAAGATCCTCTACGGGAAGGACCGTCTGACGAAGCCGCTCCTCAGGAAGAAGAACGGCAAATTCGACAAGACCGGGCGCTTCGAGCCCGTCTCCTGGGAAGAGGCCTTCGACGTGATGGCCGGGGAGCTCATGCGCGTCTACCGCGAAAAGGGCCCCGCCGGCGTCTCGATCATCGGTTCCGGTCAGTACACGATTCCGGAAGCCTACTGCGCGAGCAAGTTCATCAAGGGCGGCCTGCGCTCGAACAACATCGACCCGAACGCCCGCATGTGCATGGCGAGCGCGGTGGTCGGGTTCTATCAGACCTTCGGCGTCGACGAACCCGCCAACAACTACGAAGACATCGAAAAGTCCGACGTGATGCTCCTTTGGGGGAACAACCCCGCGGAAGCGCACCCGGTGCTCTGGTCGCGCATGACGAACCGGAAGCTGACGCACAAGCCTACGAAGATCGTCTCCTTGACGACGCACCTTCACAGCTCGTCGAACCTCTCCGACCTCACGATCGTCTTCAAGCCCAACACCGACCTTGCGATCGCGAACTTCCTCATCCGCGAAATCATCCGCCGCGACGTGGTCGACCACGACTTCGTCTCGAAGCACTGCGTCTTCAGCACGGGTCCGACCGACATCGGCTACGGGCTCCGGAACACCGACAAGTGGTCGCGCCCTGCGGAGCGCGATACGCTGGAGCGGCAGCTCCGCGTCAAGCTCGACCGCTGGGAAGCCGCCGCCCAGGGGAAGAAGGTGGGCGAAGTCGTCGAGCAGAAGAACGCGGGCGGCCCCGCCGGCAACCACTGGGCGATCACGTTTGAGGACTTCAAGCGCTCGGTCGAACCCTACACGATCGACTTCGTGACCGAGCTCGCGAAGGGCGACCAGGAAGAGTCCGCCGACACGTTCCGCCGGAAGTTGGCCGAGCTCGCCGACCTCGTCTGCGACCGCACCCGCAACATCATGAGCTACTGGTGCATGGGCGTGAACCAGCACCAGCGCGGCGTTTGGATGAACGAACTCATCTACGACATTCATCTTCTCCTCGGCAAGCACGCCCAGCCCGGGAACGGCGCCTTCTCGCTCACCGGTCAGCCTTCCGCCTGCGGCTCCGCGCGCGAGGTCGGGGCCTTCTGCCACCGTCTTCCCGCCGACATGCTGGTCGCGAACGAAGCGCACCGCGAAAAGACCGAGAAGATCTGGTCGATCCCGAAGGGGACGCTCAACCCCAAGGTGGGTGCCTCCGTCATGGAAATCCTGCGCGGCCTTGAAGACAGCTCGATCGACTTCCTCTGGATGCAGGTCGTCAACGTCATGCAGTCCGCCCCCAACAACACGCACTGGATCGAAGCGACCCGGCGGCCCGGCTCCTTCGTCGTCGTGTCGGACATCTATCCCACGTACTCGGCGCGCGCCGCCGACCTGATCCTCCCCGCGGCGGGCCACTTCGAGAAGTGGGGCCTCTACGGGAACGGGGAGCGCCGCACGCAGGCGTGGCCGCAGGTCGTGAAGGCCCCGGGCGAAGCCCGCACCGACGTCTGGATGATGATGGAACTCGCGAAGCGCATCCGCATCGCGGACACCTGGGGCGAACTGCCCTTGAAGGGCGTCCCCGGCGACAAGCTCCCGAGCGTGCTGGACGAAGCCCAAAAGATGGGGATCAAGCCCGACGCCACGCTCTTTGACGTGCTCTACGCCCCGACGGGCGGGCGCGCCGAAGCGGTCTGGCCGGATCCGAAGTACCCGAACCGCTCGAACGCCACGGGCGAAGCGCTCGGGCTCGCCTACTTCCCCGAAAAGGCGCTCTTCAACGAGTACCGTCAGTTCACGGTCGGGAACGGTCACGACCTCGCCGACTTCGACACGTACCAGTCGGACGCGTGCCGCGGCCTCCTCTGGCCGGTGGTCGACGGCAAGGAAACGCCCTACCGCTTCAACACCGCGTTCGATCCGTACGCGAAGGAAGAGAAGCTCTTCTACGGTCCGCTCATGAAGGCGATGCCGACGGGGAACCTCTCGGGCGTCACCGACAAGGAGCAGAAGGCCTATCCGGGCCGCGCGAAGATCTTCGCGCGTCCGTACGCGGCGCCCGTGGAGCAGCCCGACGCCGAGTACGACCTTTGGCTCACCACGGGCCGCATCCTCGAGCACTGGCACACGGGCTCGATGACGCGCCGCGTGCCGGAACTCCACCGCGCCGCCCCGGAAGCGCTCCTCTACATGAACCCGCAGGACGCCGAAAAGCGAGGCATGAAGCGCGGGGATTTGGCTGAGGTGACGAGCCGCTACGGCACCTGCCGCGCCAAGGTTGAGACGCAGGTCCGCCAGAAGATGCCCAAGGGCAGCGTCTGGATGGCCTTCTTCGACGAGCGCGCCATGGTCAACAGCGTCGTGATCGACGCGACCGACCCGATCTCGCTTGAGCCCGACTACAAGAAGACCGCGGTCAAGGTTCGCAAGGCCTCGTGATGACGCCGGTCCGCATCGACCGACGCACCTTCCTCGCCGGCTGCGCTTTGGCCGCAGCCGCCGCGGGAGGGGCGGGCGTCGCCGCCATTTCGGACGCGCCGCGCCCGTGGGTGCCCCGGCCGCCCGGGGCGCTCCCCGGGAAGGCCTTTCTCGCCGCCTGCGCGCGCTGCGGGCAGTGCGTCAAAGCCTGTCCCTACGACACGCTCCGCTTGGCCGCCATCGGCGACCCGGCGCCGATCGGGACGCCCTACTTCACGCCGCGGGACATCCCCTGCTACATGTGCGCGGACATCCCCTGCGTGAAGGCGTGCCCGACGGGGGCGCTCGACCCGGAGTTGGACGACATCGCGAAGGCCCGCATGGGCGTCGCCGTCGTCGACCCGGCCTCGTGCCTCTCGACTCAGGGGCTTCGCTGCGAGGTGTGCCTGCGGGAGTGCCCCGAGACCGGGAAGGCGCTGACGCTCGAGATGCACCCGCGCGGACTCTCCCGCCACACGATCTTCGTCCCGACGGTGCACCCCGACGCCTGCACCGGGTGCGGACTTTGCGAAAAGTCCTGCCCCACGGACAAGCCCGCGATCCGGGTCGTCGACCCGGATGCGGTGTTGGGCGCGATCGGGAAACACTACCGGTTGAGTTGGCTCCCGTCGGACGACCCGAAGAACCTACGCGAGGAGGTGCCCGAAGAGAAGACGCCGTCTTCTGAGGAAGCGGGCGGCCTCGACTACCTGAACGAGAACATCCTATGACGAGCGTGCGGCATCTCCCCGAACCCCGCACCCTGCGGGAAAAGCTCCGCCGCGTGCGCTGGACGCTCGCGCGGCGCGTGACCGCGCTCGGCCTCCTCACGCTGATGGCGGCTTCGGCGCGCTTCGGCTGGACCTGGCTCTCGGGCGACCTGAGCGCCTCGCTCTGGCTGGGCGCGGTGCATCTCTCGGACCCCTTCGCGGCGTTGGAGCGCCTCGCCGCCGGGATGATCCCGACGGCGGCGGTTCTCTCGGGCGCGGGACTGGCGTTGCTCTTCTACGCGCTCGTCGGCTCGCGCGCCTTCTGCGGGTGGGTGTGTCCGATGAACGCCGTCACCGAAACGGCGACGTGGTTCCGGAAGCGCCTCGGGCTTACCGCCGACCTTCGGATTCCGAACGGCGTGCGCTACGCGCTCTGCGCGGGCGTCCTGTTGGCGAGCGCCGTCACGGGTTCGGCCGCGTTCGAGCCCGTGAGCCCGCAGGGGCTTCTCTGGCGCGACGTCGTCTGGGGGACGGGCCTCTCGGGCCTTTCCGCCGCGCTGGGGTTGGCCGCCTTGGAGATCGCCCTCGGCCCCAACCTCTGGTGCTCGAAACTCTGCCCCTTGGGCGCCTTCTGGGCCGTGGTCGGGCGCCTCAACCCCAAACCCCTCGTGCGGATCCGCTTCGTCGACGCGCGCTGCACGCGCTGCGGCGACTGCCTGCGGGTCTGTCCCGAGCAGCAGATTCTGAAATTCAAAACGATGGCGCAAAAGGGCGCCGTCCCCACGGGCGAATGTCTTCTCTGCGGCCGCTGCACGGCCGTCTGCCCCGAAGACGCGCTCCGCTGGTCGACGCCCCTTCACCGCCGCCCCGACAACAAGGAGACCCCATCATGATCCGTACGCGCCTTCTTGCCGCCGCCACGGCGGCCCTCGTCCTCACGGGTACGGCCGCCTTCGCCGCGGACGCCCCGCTCGTCGGCGCTCCCGGCGTCGTGCCGCACCCGGTCGAGAGCTACCTCCCGATCACGAAGGACAACAACGCCTGCATCATGTGCCACCGCGCGCAGAAGGGCGAGACCCGCCAAAAGGGCGAGATCCCCAAGTCGCACTACGACGCGAAGGGCGGTTTGGACGGCCTTCGTTGGGAGTGCATGCTCTGCCACGGGCAGTCCTCCGCCGCGCCCGCCTACCCGGCCTCGGACCCGAACGACAGCGTCCGCTGAAGCGCATGAGGTCTCTCTGTGGGCCTGACGATCCTCGGGATCGTCAGGCCTACGGACGGCCGAAAACTTTGTCAGCCCGACCCATTGAAAACGCCCGGACTCTCCTGGAGAATTCGGGCGTTTCGGCGTTCCGGCGGTGAAATTTTTGCGTCGTGACGACGCGGCGGTCAGTGCTCCTGCGCGGAGGCCCACACGGCCGCTTCGACGCGGCTCTTGACGCCGAGCTTCTTCAGAAGATGCTTGACGTGGCCCTTGACGGTGCCGTCCGAGATCGCGAGTTCGCGGGCGATCTGCTTGTTGGTGAGCCCGCGCACGATGAGATCCAAAACCTCGCGCTCACGCTCCGTGAAGCGGATGGGCGCCACTTCCGGTGCGGCCTGCGCCTTCGTGCGGAGCATTTCGGTGAGCATCCCCACCATCGACGGGTCGACGATGGTGCCGCCTTCCAACGTGTGCTTGATGTTTTCGAGGAAGAGCTCGGGCTCCATGTCCTTGAGGAAGTACCCGTCCGCGCCCGCGCGGATGCAGGCGGACAAGTCCGCCGCCGCGTCGCTCACCGTCAGGATGACGACGCGTCGCGAAGGATCTTCGTCTTTCAAGGCCGTAAGGATTTCGACGCCCGAAGACCCCTTGATGTTGAGGTCGAGCACGATCAGGTCGGGCTCGAACTTGCGGGCGAGCTCCAGGGCGTCGTCGCGCCCGCCCGCTTCACCCACGACCTCGATCGAGGATTCCAGGCTGAGGAGCTCCCGCACGCCGCGGCGAAAGAGCGGATGGTCGTCGACGACGAGTACGGTGTGTCGATCGGCGGTTCGGATCGTTGAGGTCATGGCGGGTCTCAAGGAAATATGGGCAGTGAATTCAGTATAAGGCCGGACGGATCAATTCGACTTTGGTTCCGCCTTCGGGCCTGCGCGAGCAGGTTAGCGTCCCGTGGAGCGCCTGGGCGCGCTCGGCCATGATCCCGAGCCCGAAGTGCGAGGCCTTCTCGGCCTTCTCCGGAAGGCCGATCCCGTCGTCTTCGACCGCCAACCGGAAGCCGCCGCCTTCCAACCCCTCCACCGTCACCGCAACGCTCTTCGCGCGGGCGTGCTTTTCGACGTTGGACAAGGCTTCGCGCAGGATGTGGGTGAGATGCACCAACTCGTTCGCGGTGAGCTCCGCCCCGAGGTAGCGGTTCTGAAGCCGCACGGGAACCCCGGTGCGGTTTTCGAACGCGCGCACCGTCTCGTCGACGGCGCCCGCCAACCCCGAAGCGTTCACCTGGAGGCGGAAGGCCGTCAACACTTCACGGAGCTGCCGGTAGGCGCTTGAAATCCCTTCGCGGAGTTCCGCCGTGATGGACGACACTTCGTCCCTTGCGGCGCCCCCGTCGACCGCGCGCTGCAGGCGCAGAAGCTGAATGCGCGAGAAGGAGAGCGACTGCGCGATCGAGTCGTGGAGCTCGCGCGCGATGGTGGAGCGCTCCTCCAGCACGGCGAGGCGCCGCTCGTCCTGCTTTTTCACGGCGCGCTCCAAGGCGCGCCCCATGATGCCGGCCAGGGTTTCGAGCGCGTTGACGCTCCCGTCGTCGTCGGGGAGCCCCAGGGCGCGCATTTCCCCCATCACGTCGCCCGAGGCGCCGCGCATCTCGGCGCGGCGAGCCTCGGCGTCGGTCCAGTCGTCCGTCGCCGCAAAGCGGATGAGTTCGGTCCCGTCCGCAGGGCGCACGTAGACCGCGAGCCCCGTGCACTTCAGAAAGCCTTCCGCTTCCCGGAGCACGTCCCGCACGGCGGCCTCAAAGCCCGCACCTTCGCTCTGGAGCGCCTCCGCGGCGCGGTTCAAGAGCCCGAGGAGTTCGTTTCTCTGATGCAGGTCCGCGGTCTTCGCGGCCACTTCCGCTTCCAAGGACCCGTAGAGCCTTCCCAACTCCTCGGTCATGAAGTTGAAGTCGCGGCGAAGGAGACCGATTTCGTTGCGTTCGCCCTCTTCGACGCGCACGTCGAACCCGCCTTCCCGCACGCTTCCCAAGGCGCGGCCCAATTCCAGAATCGGGTCGAAGATCCGGCGCCGCATGATCCAGAGCATCAGGAAGGTGACGCCGAGCGCGCCCGACAGAGTGACGGTCAGCACGATTTTGAGCAGCCGCAGGCGGGCGTTCAGGTCCGCTTCCAGGGCAAAGACGAAGCCGTCCACCCGGTCGACGAAGGTGGGGATGTTGTCGAGGAACCGGCGCCGGTCCTCTTCGCTCGTGATCGACCCGATCGCGCTCGGCTGGATCACGTTGGTGAAGGTCTTTTCCAGTTCGTCGTAGCGGATCCTCACCGGGTGCTCGCGCCCGGCGGGAAGGCCGTTCAGGAGGCCCTGGCTTCGGAGCCTTCTGCCGAACTCCTCCACGGCTTCGCGCGTGCGCACGCCGCGGACCTCCGCCGTGGTGTAGGGCGAGGCGATCGCCAGCGCCATCTTGTAGCTCTGCATGCGCAGACTCCCCGCCACGTTGATCGCGCCCCCCGAACCCGTCGAGAGTTCGGTGAGCCACACGGCGGGGCCCGCGGCCCCCACGACGAAGACGGCGATCATGATGAAGACCGTCTTGAACTGCTTGTAAAGACTGGTGTGCCGGATCATCCGAAAAGGGGTTCCGCTCAAAGGAAAAACGAAAGGCCCGCGGGCCGTGCGAACAATCGTACGGGCCGCGGGCCTCAGAGGGCAAGGGGCGCGGGAAGCGTCAGATGTCTTCGCCCACCATGTCGATCGCACCGCAGGGGCATTCCTGCGCGCAGATGCCGCAGCCCTTGCAGTAGTCGTAGTTGAAGCGGAACTTCTTGCCCGGACCCAACTTGATGACGGCGTTGTCGGGACAGACGCCGTAGCAGTTGTCGCACTCGAAGCAGTTGCCGCAGCTCATGCAGCGGCGCGCTTCAAAGAGGGCGTTCTCTTCGGTCAGGCCCTGGAGGACTTCGTCGAACGTGCTCTGGCGGCGAACGGCGTCCAGCTGCGGGCGGACCTGCTTCGGGGCGTCGGCGTAGTACCAGGTGTTCAAGCGCGCGACCGTCGCCGGCGCGGCGGGCGCGGGCGCTTCGTAGACGCGGCCCTCGAGGTACGCGTTGATCGCGCGCGCCGCACGCTTCCCGTGGCCGATCGCCACGGTGACGTTGCGGTCGCCCTTGACCATGTCGCCGCCGGCGAAGACGCCGGGGCAGCCCGTCATCATGTTCGCATCGACGTCGACCACGCCCTTTTCGTGCACGAGCCCTTCGACGTTCGAGAGGAACCCGAGGTCGGTTTCCTGACCGAGCGCGAGCACGACGCTGTCGGCTTCGAGCGTTTCGTATTCACCGGTGGGCTGCGGATAGCCGTCGGCGTCCAAGGCCATCTTTTCGATGCGGATCTCGCCTTCTTCGGCGGACGCGATCGTCGAGAGCCACTTCATCGAAACGCCTTCCTCGATCGCCTCTTCGATTTCGAAGCTGTGCGCCGGGGCGCGCTCGCGCGTGCGGCGGTAGACGACGATCGATTCGGACCCCAAGCGCCGCGCCGTACGCGCGACGTCGATCGCGGTGTTGCCGCCGCCGTAGACGACGACCTTGCGCCCGAGCAGGGGCTTTTCTTCCCCTTCCATCGAGCGCAGAACGCTCACGGCGTCGAGGATGTGGGTCGAGTCGCCCGCCGGGATGTAGGCGCGGCGGGCGAGCGTCGCACCGGTCCCGAGGAAGACGGCGTCGTAGCCGCCCGCGGTCATTTCGGCCTGGAGGTCCTCCACCTTGTGGTTCATCCGGATCGTGACGCCGAGCGCCTCGATGCGGGCGATTTCCTTGTCGAGGATCTCGCGCGGCAGACGGTACTTCGGAATGCCGTAGCGCATCATGCCGCCCGGCGCCTCGGCGCCGTCGACGACGTCGACCGCATGGCCCATGCGCGCGAGGTGGTACGCGGCGGAGAGGCCTGCCGGGCCCGCGCCTACGACCAGGACGCGCTTCCCGGTCGGGGCGGCCTTCGTGAAGGCCCAGCCCTTTTCGAGCGCATGGTCCCCGAGGAAGCGTTCGACCGCATTGATGCCGACCGATTCGTCGACCTCACCGCGGTTGCAGGCGCCTTCGCACGTGTGGTAGCACACGCGCCCCATCGTCGCCGGGAAGGGGTTGTCTTCGGTGATCTTCTTCCAGGCGCTCTCGTAGTCGCCGCTCTCGGCGTGGAAGAGCCAGGCCTGACACTGCTCGCCCGCGGGGCACTTCGCGTTGCAGGGCGGCAGGCGGTTCACGTAGACGGGTTTGACCGTACGCCACGAACCGGTTCGGTTGGCAAGCGAAGAACCGACGTCGAGCGTGATGGCGAAAGGTTTGTTCACGGCGGTCTCCTTAAATCTGGTGCGAGCGTTCCTCGGCCTGTTCGGGCACGGGGATGATCTGCTCGGGTTCGTCCGCAAGCAGGCCGAACTTCCGAATGTTGTGGTCGGCCATGCGCTGGATGCGGGCGATGACTTCCGGATTCCCGCGCTTGCCGAAGAGGTGCGCGAAGCGCTTCTGCAGCTTCAGGTACGCCTCGACGGGCTCCTTGCGGCGGATGTGGCGCACGCCGGTCACTTCGCCGAATTCGGCTTCAAAGACCGGGAAGATGCCGGTTTCGGCCGCGAGGCGCGCGAGGTGGATCGTCTGACCCGAGGCGGCGCCCCAACCGAGCGGGCACGGCACGAAGATGTGGATGTAGCGGGCGCCGCGCACGCTCATCGCCTTTTCAACCTTGCGTTCGAGGTCGCGCAGGTCCGCGACCGTCGCGGTCGCGACGTAGGGGATGCCGTGCGCCATGGCGATCAAGGGCACGTTCTTCCCCTGCCCCCACGGATTCCCGGGTTCGTCCCCGGCGATCTGCGTCGTGGCGGTGCGGGCGGCCGGCGGCGTCGCCGACGAGCGCTGCACGCCCGTATTCATGTACGCCTCGTTGTCGAAGCAGATGTAGAGCACGTCGTCGTTTCGCTCGAACATGCCCGAGAGGCACCCGAAGCCGATGTCGGTCGTGCCGCCGTCGCCGCCCATGGCGACGACGCGCACCGGGTCTTTGCCCGCCTTCTTCGCGCGCATGCGGAAGCCCGCGGCCATGCCGGTCGCGACGGCCGCGGTGTTCCCGAAGAGCGAGTGGAACCACGGGAGCTGCCAGCTCGTTTCCGGGTACGGGGTCGAGAAGACCTCAAGGCACCCCGTCGCGTTCGTGACGGCGAGGCGCCCCTGGACGGCCCGCATCGCCGCGTCGATCGCGTAGCGGGCGCCCAAGGCTTCCCCGCAGCCCTGGCAGGCGCGGTGGCCGGAATTGAGCGAGTTCGCACGTTCCATCGAGGCCTGGTTCGAGCGGGCCTCGGGTTCGAGGAGTCGGTTGCCGACGGTGAAGGTGCCGGTCTGATAGAAGTGGATGGGCGTTTCCATTTAGATCTCCTCCCCGCGGGCGAGCTTGCGCTCCGCGACGTCGCGGTTCAACGCCTCAGGAATGGGGCCGGTGTGGCGCGCGGCGCCTTCGCGTTCCAGCTGCCGCGCGATGAGCGACGCGTCGAGGTCGAGGAAATGCGGTTCTTCCGTGATTTCGCCCGCCATCGCCTTCTTGAAGACGTCTTCCAACGAAGCGCGCGTGACGGCGCGCCCGCCCAGACCCGCGACGACGGTGTTCTGTTCGACGGCGAGACCGCGCAGCGCACGCATGACGTCGAGCGAGAGCACCGCACCGGTGCCCGCGCTCACGGTGCGCTCGATGATGACGACGCGCTTGACGTTCTTCAGCGCTTCGCGCACGGCCGCATCCGGGAACGGGCGGTAGCACTTGAGGCCCACGACGCCGATCTTGACGCCCGCGTCGCGCATCGCGTCGACGGTGTCCTTGATCGTACCGAGGATGGAACCCATCGCGAAGACCGCGACTTCGGCGTCTTCCATGCGGTAGGAGGAGACGAGCCCCCCGGAGGCGCGGCCGAACTTCTCGGCGAACTCCTTTCCGACCCGCTCGACCACGGGGATCGCGTCCATCATGCGGCGGTGCGCGAGGTAGCGCACTTCGGTGAAGGCTTCGGGGCCCACCATCGCGCCGATCGAATAGGGCTGCGCGGGATCGAGAACCTGACGCGGTTCATAGGGCGGAAGGAACGCGTCGACTTCTTCCTGCGTCGGGATGTCCATGCGCTCGAAGGCGTGCGTCAGCACGAACCCGTCCATGCAGACCATGACCGGAATCGAGATTTCTTCGGCGATGCGGAAGGCCTGGATGTGCAGGTCCACCGCTTCCTGGTTCGTTTCGCAGAAGAGTTGGATCCAGCCGCTGTCGCGCTGGCTCATCGAGTCGGAATGGTCGTTCCAGATGTTGATCGGGGCGCCGATCGCGCGGTTGGCGACCGTCATGACGACGGGCAGCCCCAGCCCCGAGCAGTTGTAGACCGCCTCCACCATGTAGAGGAGCCCCTGGGACGCGGTCGCCGTGTAGGCGCGCGCACCCGCGACCGAGGCGCCGATCGCGACCGACATCGCGGCGAATTCGCTCTCGACGTTGATGTACTCGCAGTCCTGGAGCTCGCCCTTGCGGCAGAGCAGCCCCAAGTTTTCGACGATGTGCGTCTGCGGGGAAATCGGATAGGCGCAGACCACTTCCGGGCGGCAGAGCGCCACGGCCTGGGCGACGCCCTGGCTGCCTTCGAGTTGCTTAAGCATGCTCACCTCCCAGCGCGCGCTTCACCGCCTCGAAGGCCATCGAGGCGACTTCGGCGTTGGCGGCCGCAACGGCGCCCTTGAATTTTTCGTTGTAGGCCGCCTGAACGCTCTCCAACTTCATCGTGCCCGTCATGGCGGCCATGCCGGCGAGCATCGCGGCGCCGGGAAGCGGACGGCCGATCTTTTCCATCGCGAAGCGCGTGGCGGGAACCGTGAGGACGTGCCCCGCGGGGAGCTTGGCGATCAGGTCGCCGAGACCGAGCTCTTCGGCGCTGCGGCTCGAATTGATGAGGACGTAGCCTTCGGGGCGAAGGCCCGCGAACACGTTCACGCTGTCCAGGAGCGTGCGGTCCTGCACGAGCACGACGTCGGGCTCGAGCACGGGCTCGCGAAGGCGGATCTCATTGGGGGCGAGACGGGCGAAGGCCGTCACGGGCGCGCCGGTGCGCTCCGAGCCGAAGCTCGGGAAGGCCTGCGCGTGGTGGCCTTCCATGAAGCCCGCAAGCGCGAGCATCTCGGCGGCGGTGACGACGCCCTGGCCTCCGCGGCCATGAATGCGGATTTGGAACACTGCTGTTTCCCTCGAGAATGCCAAAAAAAAGGCGCATGACGACAGCCGGTCGACCCGAGGGGTCCGGGACGGCCGCGGTCTGCTTGGCGGATGGCTTAACTCTACCAACAAGAGCGCCCCGATAGAAGCCTTTCCAAACGAAATCACCGCCCGAAGTACCCCATCGAGACTAGACTTAAAGACTGATATTCCTCCACCGACCCGCAATCCCATGCTTCGCCGACCGTCCGTTTTCGCCGTCGTTTTGTCCAGCGCGCTGCTCCTTGCAGGGTGCGCGGGGCTCGGTCCCACCGAGGTTCCGCCGAAGGACGCCGTCGCCGTGCAGAGTTGGTTCGCCGAGGGCGACATGCGTTTTCGCTGCGAATACGATGAAGAAGGTTTCTATTGGGCCTTTCAGGGTCCGGACGCGAGGCTCTGGAACGATGCGGTCAAACCCCGGCGCCTCGAAGCGCGCCTGACCGACGGCTTCACCGTGCGCCACCGCGACGGCTCGGTTCTGACCGCCAAAATCATCGAAAACCGCGGGAGGGCCTCGGAAGAGAATCTGCGCGACGCGGTCTTCGAGACGATGCCCCCGGAAACCGGGGCGCTTCGGGGCGTGCGCTGGATGGAGCGGCGCCGCGCCGAGGGCGGAATGCCCGTGACGCGCTGCTCGCCTTCGCAGCGCGGCATGACCCTGCGCGTGCCCTTCACGGCGCGCTGGATTCTCTACCGGTGAGTGGCGGGGGATTCGGACAAGTTGGTCGAAAACGCAGAGACGATCTTCATTTTTTGGTAAAATTGAAGGTCTTTACCGACCGCGCCGGAGCGGTCTGATCGTCTTTTTTCCGGGAGTTGTTCGACATGGTTCCTACCGCCACCACGGTTGGGGGTTACCTCCAAAGCCTTCCCAACGAGCGCCGCGTCTCGATGGCGCGCGTCTGCAGCATGATCCGCCGCTCGGCACGCGGCGTGCGCGAAAGCATGCGCTTCGGTTTGGCGTTTTATGAACTCGACGGCCCCGTCTTCGCCGTGGAATCCCGCGAACGCTCGCTCGTCTTCTACTTCGCCGAAGAGGCCGCCGCCGAAGGCTTGGGTCCGAAGGCGAAGGGGCTCGACGCCGAGCACCGCAAGATCGAATTCCCGGACCTCAACTGCCTGCCGCTCGACGTCGTCGAAACGGTCGTGCGCAACACGCTGAAGCTTCGCCGTGCGCGCGAGGGCGCGCTCCCGACGCAGGCGGAACTCCTTGAAGTTTGGGAAATCCGCGAAGAGGACGCCGCCGTGGCGCCTCCGATCGTGCGCATCGTCGTGCATCCGGAAGCGAGCCAAGCCTGATTCCTTCGGGAGTCTCCCTTCGAAAGACCGCCCGTCCGCGAGGACCGGGCGGTTTTTGTTCGTCGGCCCGGGTCAGCCGGGGAACGTCCGCCCGAGCCATGCGGCCATCGCGCCGCTCACTTCGTCGGGGCACTCGGTCAGGGGCCAGTGCACGCAGGGCACCGTCTCATAGGCGCCGCCCGGCATCCCTTCGACCCAGCGCGCCATCCTCACGGGGTCCGTGAAGCTCCCGCTGCGGCTCCCGAAGACGAGGACCGGAATCCCGAGGCCCCGGATGTCCGGAGAGGGGCGCCCCGTTTCCAAGAGATCTCGCATGTAGTGCTCGAGATGGATGTGCCCGAGGTCGCGCCAGGGGGACGAATACTCCTTGATGAAGGCCTCCAGGGCGTCGCCCCCGGCTTTGAGCATCTCGCGGGCGCGCTGATCGTGCTCGCGAAGGCTGTAGTGCGGCAGCCGGCGGCGCCAGCCCACGGCGTGCAGAAACCGTCCCCAGCCTTCGAGCGCCCGCACGAGCGGGCGGCGCGCCGCCATCTTCTCGGCCTTGGGCGTCAGGGCTTCGTCAACGAGGGGGTCCAGAAGCACGAGCCCGGCGGTGCGCTCGGGGTAGAGCGTCGCCGTCATCATCGCGATCTGGGCGCCGAGACTGTGCCCGACCCAGACGGCCCGGCGGATCTCCAGCGCGTCGAGGAGCGCAACCAGGTCTTCGGCGTGCTTTTCCAGGGTCGCCGGCACGGTCGTGACGCTCGCCGCATGGCCGCGAAGGTCGAGCCGCACGACGTTCCAATCGCGCCGCAGGGGCGTCCTCTCCGTGAACTCCTCCCAGCGGCTCGCGTTCGAGGCGACGCCGTGGATGAGAACAAGCGTTCCTCTCGCGGCTTCACGCCCGAGCGGCGCGGGCGCGAAGGACGCCGAGAGCGCTCCATCCGGGCGGACGACTTCGACGCGGGTTTCGCCCGGGGTGAGCGCGAAGGCGAGTTCCCGGCGGGGGAGGATGGGCATGGTCAGCAACTCCGTACACAAAGGACTGAAAGCGGTTCCCGCGAGCCTAGCACGAGGAATACGGAGCGTTTCCGCGGATACAAAAAAGGGCGCTCCGGGAAAACACTTTTCAGATAAAAACGTTTAATATCTATTAGTTCGTCAATAGACGTTATCAATACCGGAGTTAGCCCAGATGACGAAACCGACCCGCTCAGTCCGAGAGCCGCGTCTGATCGTTGAGATCGCCGTGGTGATCGCCTGCAAGCTCGCCGTGATCTTCGCCCTTTGGTACCTGTTCTTCAGTCCGGAACACCGGACGCAGGTGACCCCGGAGCGCGTCGAGAACGCGATTTTCTCGTCGGAGCACCCCGCTTCGCACGCGCCCTGATGGCGTTGACCCAACGGACGACCCCTCACAACCACAAAACAACGGCAACGACGCTCATTCCTTTAGGGAGCACCTATGATCTCCACGGATTTGGTCGACCTTTCGCGGCTGCAGTTCGCGCTCACCGCGATGTACCACTTCATCTTCGTCCCGCTCACGCTCGGGCTTTCCTTCATGCTCGTCGCGATGGAAGTCGCCTACGTGACGACCGGCAAGGAGATGTACAAGGACATGACCCGCTTCTGGGGCAAGCTCTTCGGCATCAACTTCGCCCTCGGCGTGGCCACCGGCATCACGATGGAATTCCAGTTCGGGACGAACTGGGCCTACTACTCGCACTACGTCGGCGACATCTTCGGCGCGCCGCTCGCGATCGAAGGTCTGATGGCCTTCTTCCTTGAATCCACCTTCATCGGTCTCTTCTTCTTCGGTTGGGACCGCCTCTCGAAGGGCAAGCACCTCCTCGCGACCTTCCTCATGGCGTTGGGTTCGAACCTCTCCGCCCTTTGGATTCTGGTCGCCAACGCCTGGATGATGAATCCGGTCGGCTCCGAATTCAATTTCGAAACGATGCGCATGGAAATGACGAACTTCTGGGCGGTCGTTTCGAGCGAATGGGCCCAGGCGAAGTTCGTCCACACCGTGGCGGGCGGCTACATGACCGGCGCCTTCTTCGTGATGGCGATCTCGGCCTACTACCTCATCCGCCGTCAGGACGTGCCCTTTGCGCGCTCCTCCTTCCGCATGGCCGCCGTGTTCGGTCTCATCGCCTCCGTGATGACGATCCACATGGGCGACGAATCCGGCTTCCTCGTCACGCGCGACCAGCCGACGAAGATCGCCGCGATGGAAGCCATCTGGGACACGCACGAAGCGCCCGCGCCGCTCACGCTCTTCGCGCTCCCCGACGAAGCCAACCGCACGAACCACTTCCAGATCGACTTCCCGTACCTCTTCGGTCTGATGGGTACGCGCTCGCTCTCCACTGAGATCCCCGGCATCAACCAGCTTGAAGCCGCCGCGGAAGAGCGCATCAAGAACGGTCAGAAGGCCGTCGCGACGCTGGAGCAGCTCCGCGCCGACCCGAAGAACGAAGCGCTCCGTGAAGAATTCATGGGCCTCAAGGACGACCTCGGCTTCGGTCTCCTCTTGAAGCGCTACACGAACGACATCGCCGCCGCCACGCCCGAACAGATCAAGCAGGCCGCCGCCGACACGATCCCCGGCGTCGCCCCGATGTTCTGGTCCTTCCGCCTGATGGTGGGCTCCGGCATCGCCATGCTCCTCATCTTCGGTCTCGGCGTCTTCTTCTCGATGAAGCGCACGCTCGAAGAGAAGAAGTGGTTCCTCAAGCTCGCGCTTCTCGCGCTCCCCGTGCCCTGGATCGCCTGCGAAGCGGGTTGGTTCGTCGCCGAATACGGCCGCCAGCCCTGGACGATCTACAACGTGCTCCCGACGCACCTCTCCGTCTCGAGCCTTTCCGCGGGTGAGGTTCTCGGCTCGATCATCGGCTTCGTGATCCTCTACAGCGCGCTCCTCGTCGTGGAAATGTGGCTGATGATCCGCTTCGGCCGCAAGGGGCCGAGCTCGCTCGGTACGGGCCGCTACCACTTTGAACGTCAGTAACCCGACGACCCGGAGTTTCTCAAATGATCGACTATGAAATCCTCAAGCTCGTCTGGTGGCTCTTCATCGGCGTGCTCCTGATCGGCTTCGCCATCATGGACGGGCACGACATGGGCGTCGGCTCGCTCCTGCCCTTCCTCGGCCGCGACGACAACGAACGCCGCGTCATGATCAACTCGGTCGCCCCGCACTGGGACGGCAACCAGGTGTGGCTCATCACCGGGGGCGGCGCGATGTTCGCCGCCTGGCCGATGATGTACGCCGCCGCGTTCTCGGGCTTTTACTGGGCGATGCTGATCGTGCTCGCCGCGCTCATCTTCCGTCCGGTCGCCTTCGACTTCCGCAGCAAGGTCGCCGCCACGCGTTGGCGCAGCACCTGGGACTGGGCCCTCTTCTTCGGCTCGGCCGTCCCGCCGATCATCTTCGGCGTCGCCTTCGGGAACCTGCTCCAGGGCGTGCCCTTTGAGATCGACGCGACGCTCCGTCCGGTCTACACGGGCTCGTTCTTCGGGCTCTTGAACCCGTTCGGACTCCTCTGCGGCGTGCTCTCGCTCGTCATGATCGTCTTCCACGGCGCGAACTACCTTGTTCTCCGCACGGAAGGCGACCTCCAGGCGCGCGCCAAGAACGTCGCGTTCCTCACCGGGATCCTGAGCGCCGTGCTCTTCATCCTGGGCGGCGTCTGGGCCGCGACCCTTGACGGCTACGCCGTCACTGGCGGCCTCGATCCGGCCGGTCCCGCGAACCCGCTCGCGAAGACCGTCGCGATCGTCGAAGGCGCCTGGATGCAGAACTACGCCGACTATCCGGTCCTCTGGCTCGTCCCCGCGCTGGGCGTTCTCGGCACCTTGGCCGGCGCCTTCATGATCCGTGCGGGCCGCGCCGTCGCCGCGATCGTCGCCTCGAGCGTCGCGCTCCTCGGCATCATCCTGACGCCGTTGGTCGTGATGTTCCCGTTCGTCATGCCCTCCTCGACGATGCCCAACGCCGGCCTCACGCTTTGGGACTGCACGAGCTCGCACCTCACGCTTGAAGTGATGTTCTTCGTCACGCTCCTCTTCCTCCCCTGCGTCCTCTTCTACACGAGCTGGGCGTACAAGGTGATGAGCGGGAAGCTCAATGCCTCCTACATCGAAAAGAACACCCACAGCCTCTACTAACCGGCTTCTCCGAGGGGGCCGCCGCCCCCTCGGAACCGACTGGATAAAGGAAATCAAGATGTCCTACTTCTACTGGATCATGGGTCTCGGCTTCGCCGTCCTGCTCGCCAACGTCGTCGAGATCAATCTCGCCCGCCGCGAAGACTGATCATGCGGGGTTTCGTTCGGCTCATCACCTTCCTCGCGGCCATCGGCTTCGCGGGACTGATCGTGCTCTACCCCCGCGCGATCGCCGAAGACATGCACAGCGTCGACCACGGGAGCCTCGTCCTGCTCCTCCTCGGCATGAGCTCGGCCTGGGTCTGCGGCCTGGGGTTTGAGCCCCGCCGCGCGATCCTGCGCGTCTTCTTCAACCCGGTGTCGGCCTGGGTGCTGATGATCCTCGGCGCCTGGCTCACGTTCTTCCGGGGTTGACCGAAAGACCCCAAGACCCCAGACGCGAAAAGACCGCGCGATCCCCCGAGGATCCGCGGTCTTTTTCGTGAAGGGTACATCGCGTTCAGAGCCAAGGCTTCTGATTTTCGCGCTTCATCCAGATCGGGTCGACCTGCACGTTCGTGCGGTCGTTACTCACCCAGATCGTGCCGTCCTGAATCGTGACGGCGAGCTTCATGTTGCGGTTCGCCATGGCGGCCAAAGCCGCGCTGGCCTCGTCCGAGACCCCCACGACCACGAGCTTGTCGATGCGGCCGAGTTCCCCCGCGTTCGCCGTCCACCAGGGCTCCACCTTCGCCTCGTCGTAGGCGAGGATGCGCACGTGGGCGCTCTTCCCCGCCGCGCGGCGGACCTGCTTCACGTCGGGCGTGCCGAGCTCGATCCACTCTTCGATCTCGCCCGTGTCGTCGATCGCCCAAAGGGCGGGTTCGCCTTCGGTGGAGAGCCCGCGCCCGAAGGAAAGCCGCTCGCCCGCGTGCATCGCGAAGGCGAGGATGCGCAGCATCAGGCGCTCTTCGGTTTCCGAAGGGTGCCGCGCCACCGTGAGGGGAAAGGTCCCGTAGAGATTTCTGTCGAGGTCCGAAAGGTCGAGAACCGCCTTGTAGACCGTTGCGCCGAGCGCCATGCCGAGCTCCCGCGTGCTGCGTTGATTGCGAAAGCCCGGAGTATAAGACTTCAGCGGGCGTCGGGCGCGGTTTCGCCCATGGCGAGCGCGCGCCAGCCGGTGATGAGCTTCCAGGCGAACCAGATCATGAAGGTCAAACCCGCCACCCAAAGGAGGCCGACCCCGATGGGGCCGAGGAAGATGAGCGGGAAGCTCAGGATGAAGACGGCGAGGATGAAGAGAATCGCCCGCCAAAAGAGCAGGATCTGAAGTTCGAAGTGGCTCTCGAGCCAAGTGCCGCGGACGTCGCCGCGCAGAACGTAGTTGATGATCACCCCGACGATCGAGGCGGTCCCCACGGAGATCCCCCACGGGAAGAAGGCCGAGGCGATGAGGCTCGGAATGATCGTGATCGCGTGAAGCCCGTAGACGACGTGCGTCATCGTGACGGTGCCGGGCATCGGATCGTAGAAGTTGCGCGTGCTCATGAGCCTTCCTGTTAAGCTTTTGCCGACAAGTTACCACGCCCGCGACATGCTTCCCACCGCCCAACCGCTTCTTTCGCCTGAAATCCTCGCCTTTGCGCTCGCGCTCGCAGGCCTCCTTCACGTCGAAACGGCGGCCTTCCTCTTCGGCATCCTCTTCTTCATGGGAGACGCACCCCTTTGGGCCGTCGCCTTCGTTGCGCTCGGTGCGGCGCTTTCGGCGCCTTGGCGTCGCCGGTGGGGGTTTTGGTCGGGAAGTTGGGCCGGTACGGCTGTAGAATTTCCCTTTGCGCCCTTGGATGCGGCCCTTCGCCGCTCCCGATGGCGCGACGCGCCCGCGCCCCGACTCATGGCCGACGTTTTTCTGAGGTCGCTCCTCTGGAGCGCGCTTCTCGCGGCGGCCGCGTGGATCGTGCTCTGGCGCACGACCGACGGACCCGACGCGATGCGCGGGCGGATCTGGGGTCTCCTTCTTCTCGCGCCCGTCGCCGCGGTGACGCTGCGCGCCCTTGTCGGACGGGCTTTCCGACGCCACTCTGAGACTTGACACCCATGCGCATTCTGATCGTAGAAGACGACGACATGATCGGCGAGAGCGTCGTTGCCGGCCTCGAAAGCGAAGACTATGCGGTCGACTGGGTCCGGGACGGCAATTCCGCCCTAATCGCCCTCAAGACGACGCCTTTTTCACTGGTGGTGCTCGACTTGGGGCTGCCCGGCAAGGACGGTCTCAAGGTCCTTCAGGAAATGCGCGCGCGGCGCATGTCGACCCCGGTCCTCGTCACGACGGCGAGGGACACGGTCGAAGACCGCATCAAGGGGTTGGACGCCGGCGCCGACGACTACCTGATCAAGCCCTACGACTTGGACGAACTCTCCGCGCGCGTGCGCGCGCTCCTGCGCCGGTCGGCGGGCCGCGCCGAGCCGCTCATCGTCCGCGGCGACCTCGTGATCGCCCCCGACACCCGCAAGGTGACCTACCGCGGCAAGGACGTCATCCTCTCCTCGAAGGAATACGCGCTTCTGGTCGCCTTGGCCGAGCGCGAAGGCGTCGTCTGGAGCCGCACCCAGTTGGAAGAGAAGCTCTACAACTGGGACAACACCGTGGGATCGAACGCGATCGAAGTGCACATCCACCATCTGCGCAAGAAGCTCTCCGACGGCGCGATCAAGACGGTGCGCGGCGTCGGCTACCTCTTGGAAACCTGAGCGTCCGAAGCCCTCTGACCCAACCACACACCGGACGCCCCCATGAGTTCCATCCGCCGCAAGCTTCTTCTCACGCTCATCGGGGCGCTCCTCGCGATGGGCTTCGTCGCCGCCGTCGCGACCTTCTTCTCCGCGCAGCTCGAATTCAACAAGTTCCTCGACACGCATCTCAAAGAAACCGCCGAGGCCCTCTCCGAATCCGTTATGCACAATTTCCCGGGGAAGTCGCCCACGCACCTCACGATCGTCGGGGACGCCGACAGCTACCAGATCGTCATCCAGGTTTACGACTCGGCGACAAACAGCCTCTGGCAGCGTGACGGCACGCCCACGCTCCCGCTCCCCGAAGCGCCCGGCTTCGGGATGGAGAAGGTGGACGGGCGCACCTGGCGCACGTACTCCGCGGCGGCCGGCCCCCTCATCATCACCGTGGCGCAGGACACCGCGGTGCGCACGCAGTTGGCGGCGAGCTCCGCCTTCAGCATCCTGCACCCGCTCCTGCTCCTCATCCCCTTCGTCGCGATCGCCGTCTGGATCGTCGTGGGCTCGGGGCTCGCCCCCTTGGAGCGCACCGCGCGCTCGGTCGCGCGCCGCTCGCCGGGATCCCTCACCCCGATTTCGACCAAGGGACTCCCGGCGGAGCTCTCGGGGCTTGTTCGCGCCATCAACGAACTCATGCTCCGCCTCAACGAGAGCCTCACGGCGCAGCAGCGCTTTGCGTCGGACGCCGCGCATGAGCTCCGGACCCCGCTCACCGCGCTCAAGCTCCAGGTTCAGTTGGCGCAGCGCGCCAAGACCCCGGAAGCGCAGCAGAAGTGCTTCGTGAAGCTCAACGAAGGCATCAACCGCGCGACGAGGTTGGTGAGCCAGCTTCTCACCTTGGCGCGCCTTGACCCCGACGCGCGCTCGAAGCCCGTCTCCACGATCCGTTTGGCGCCCCTGGCGATGAGCGTCGCCGAAGACATGACCCCGATCGCCGCGCAGAAGTCGATCTCGGTGCGCGCGGTCGCGGAGGAAGCGCAGTTGGACGGCATGGAGGACGCCGTGCGCCTCATGATCTCGAACCTCACCGACAATGCCGTGCGCTACACGCCCGAGGGCGGTCACATCGAGATCCGCACGAAGGCCGAGGGCGAGAACGTCGTCATTGAAGTCGCCGACGACGGCCCCGGCATCGCCCCCGAAGAGCGCGAGCGCGTCTTCGACCGCTTCTACCGCGCTTTGGGCACCAAGACGAGCGGGACGGGCCTGGGGCTCGCCATCGTCAAGCGCATCGTCGACATCCACTGCGGCACGATCGAAATCGACGACGGGATCGGCGGAAGAGGCACGTGCTTCCGTCTGCGCTTCCCCAGGTTGGGCGCATCCTCGGCCCAATAGCCGCACACGGCGAAGCCGGACACCGTTCTGTTACAAATGAAACCCGACCCGCACAAGGCTCGTTAAAACCCTTACGGGTGCGGGCGCGCCTTTGGCATAAAGTTTTCTCATTCGTTCCAAGACGCCCGGAGAAGCGGGCGCCCATCCAGAAGGAGATCCTTTTCATGCAGATCGCTTCCTTTGGCCTGAAGTCCACGCTCGCGGGCGCCGTTGCGGCTGCCCTCATGCTGGGCACGGCCCTGCCCGTGGCGGCGGCCGAAGAGGCCGCCGCGACGAACGCCCCCGTCGTCCAACAGGCGGCGCTGCCCGATTTCGTCAGCCTCGTCAAGGAAAACGGCCCGGCCGTCGTCAACATCGCCGTCGTGAAGAACGCCCGCGTGGTCAACACGCCGTTTGCGTTCCCCGGCATGGACGAGCGCCAGGCGGAAATCTTCCGCCGCTTCGGCTTCCCGCTTCCCTTCGGCGGCCCGCAGGAAATTCCCGAACAGCGCGGCACCGGCTCGGGCTTCATCATCTCGTCGGACGGCATCATCATGACGAACGCCCACGTCGTGGACGGCGTGGACGAAATCACGGTCCGTCTGACCGACAAGCGCGAATTCAAGGGCAAAGTCCTCGGCACCGACAAGCAGACCGACATCGCCGTCGTGAAGATCGACGCGAAGGACCTCCCGGTGCTCCGGATCGGCAGCAGCAAGGACCTTCAGGTCGGCGAATGGGTGGCCGCGATCGGCAGCCCCTTCGGCCTCGACAACACGGTGACGGCCGGGATCGTCTCGGCGCTCTCGCGCAATCTTCCGTCCGACACCTACGTCCCCTTCATCCAGACCGACGTCGCGGTGAACCCGGGCAACTCCGGCGGCCCGCTCTTCAACATGAAGGGCGAAGTGGTCGGGATCAACTCGCAGATCTTCTCGACGTCGGGCGGCTTCATGGGGCTCTCCTTCGCGATCCCGATCGACCTCGCGATGCAGATCAAGGATCAGCTCGTCAAGGACGGAAAGGTGACGCGCGGCTACATCGGCGTCTACATCCAGGAACTCAATCAGGAGCTCGCCGACAACTTTGGTCTGAAGACGCCTGAAGGCGCTCTCGTCACCAAGGTCGAGAAGGAAAGCCCGGCCGAGAAGGCGGGCCTTCGTGAGGGCGACGTCATCACGGCGATCGACGGCCGCAAGGTGACGAGCTCGGTGAGCCTCCCGATGCTCGTGAGCGCGATCCCGCCGGGCGGCAAGGCCGAACTCACGGTGATCCGCGACAAGAAGGAACAGAAGATCTCGGTGACGGTCGGCACGAACAAGCAGGCCGAAGCGCAGAAGACCGTGGACCAGAACACGCAGCGCCTCGGGATCCAGGCCCGCGCCCTCACGGATGAGGAAGCGCGTCAGGCCGACACCACCGGCGTGCTCGTGCTGGAGTCGACGGGTCTCGCCGCCAAGAGCGGCATCCGCAAGGGCGACATCATCGTGAGCGCGAACGGCACGCTCGTGAAGACGGTGGAGGCGCTCCGTCAGGCCTGCACCAAGGACCGCGTGCTGCTGCTCGTGCAACGCGACGGCGGCCGCATCTTCATCCCGATCCAGTTCGACAAGAAGGACGAGGGCTCGAAGAAGTAACCTTCCCCGCCCAAGCTCGACCGGTCGCAAATCGGCCCGGCGCCTCACGAGGCGGCCGGGCCGTTTTGCATTCAGAGGAAGACCGTCAGTCGCGGCGCATCTTCGGATCGAGGGCGTCGCGAAGGGCGTCGCCGAGGATGTTGAAGGCGAGCACCGTGATGAAGATCGCGCCCACCGCGAAGAGCGCGGCGTGCGGGGCCGTGAGGATGTCCTCACAGGCTTCGTTGAGGATCGCGCCCCATTCGGGAGAAGGCGGCTGGGCGCCCAGCCCCAGGAACGAGAGCGACGACGCGGTGATGATCGCCGAGCCGATCCTCATCGAGAGATAGACGAGGATCACCGAGATCGTCCCGGGAAGAATGTGTCGGAAGATGATGACGGCGTCGCCCGCACCGATGCTCCTCGCGGCTTCGACGTAGGTCTCGTGCTTGAGAACAAGGACGTTCCCGCGCACGAGGCGCGCGAACGCGGGCACCGAGAAGATCGCCACCGCCATGACGACGTTCAGGAGGCCGCCCCCCAGAATCGCCACGATCCCGATCGCGAGCAGAATGCCGGGAAACGCGAAGAGCACGTCCGAGATGCGCATCACGATGCGGTCGGTCCAGCCTTCGTAGTAACCGGCGAGAAGCCCCAGCACGGTGCCGATGACGGCGCCCGCGAAGACACTCCCCAGGCCCGTCATCAGCGAGAGCCTCGTCCCCGCGATGATGCGGCTGAAGACGTCGCGCCCCAGGCTGTCGACCCCGAACCAGTACATGGCCGAGGGGCCTTCGTTCAGGTGGTCGTAGTCGAAGAAGTTTTCGGGGTCGTACGGGACCACCCAGGGGCCCACGACCGCGGTGAGGATGAGGAGCGCCACCACGATGAGCGAGATCATCCCCACGCGGTCCTTCGTGAAACGGCGCAGAAAGTTCGACCACGGACTCGAACGGTCGTCAAGACGAAGCATCATCGACCCCCCTTCGCGAAGCGCACCGCCGGGTTGATCCACCCGTAGAGGAGGTCGACGGCAAGATTGATCAGCATGAATTCAAGCGAGAAAAGAAGCACGCAGGCCTGCATGACGGGGTAGTCGCGCATGTCGACCGCGTCGACCAACAGGCGCCCCATGCCGGGCCAGTTGAAGACCTTTTCGACGACGATCGAGCCGCCCAGGAGGAACCCGAACTGAAGGCCCAGCATCGTGACGACGGGAATGAGGGCGTTGCGAAGAGCGTGGCGCATCACGACGGAGCGCTCGCCCAACCCCTTGGCCCGCGCCGTGCGCACGTAGTCGGCGTCCAGAACTTCCATCATGGAGGAGCGCGTGAAGCGCGCCATCACGGCGGCGACCCCGGCCCCCAGCGTGATCGAGGGGAGCACGTAGTGGAGCCAGCTGTCCGCCCCCACCGTCGGGAACCACCCCAGCTGCACCGAGAAGACCTCCATCAGGAGGATCCCCAGCGCGAAGGGCGGCACCGAAATCCCCGAGACCGCGAAGACCATCGCCGCGCGGTCGGCAAGCCGCCCGCGCTTCACCGCGGCGAGGATGCCGAGCCCCAGTCCGAAAACGACCGCCCAGAGCATCGAGAGCGCAGTGAGCGCCAAGGTCGGCCCGAAGCGCTCGGCGATTTCGTCCGCCACCGGACGGTGCGTGCGGATCGACGTCCCGAAGTCGCCCTCCGCCGCGCGCACGACGAAGTCGACGAACTGCACGGGCATCGGACGGTCGAGACCGAGGTCGTGGCGCACCATCGCGACGGTCTGGTCGTCGGCTTCGGGGCCGGCTACGAGGCGCGCGGGGTCCCCTGGGAGCAGGTGCACGAAGAGGAAGACGAAGACCGTCACGAGTAGGAGCGTGGGGATGAGGCCGAGGAGCCGCATCATGGCGTAGCGGAGCATGTCGGTTTCCGGAGTTGGGGTCGAAGGGGGCTTTTTCTGGTTTTCTGGAAAGACGGCTTCGGTTCGATCCCCACGACAGGAATCGAACCGATACCTCACTTTTGCGCCGGATTAGGGTTCGAGCTCAGCCTGGTAGAAGTCGTAGCTGCCGCTCGGGAGCACGCGGAAGTTCTTCAGCTTCAGGCTTCGGCCCGAGATGTTCATCTCGGTGACGAGCGGCGCGAAGCCCGCGTCCTGCCAAATGAGGCGCTGGATTTCGCGGTAGTTCTCTTCGCGCTTCGCGAGGTCCGTTTCAAGGAGCGCCTTGTCGAAGAGTTCGTCCACCTTCTTGTTGACGTAGTAGCCCTCGTTCGCCAGCACCGGCGGCGCGTTGCGGCTGTCGAAGATCGGGCGCAGGCACCAGTCGGGTTCGGCCGTGGAGTTGGACCAGCCGATGTAGTAGAGACGGCTCTGGGCTTCTTCGACCGTGCGAACGCTTTCGATCATCGCGACGCGCTGACCGGCTTCGAGCGTGCGCAGGTTCGTCTTGATGCCGACCTGGCGGAGCTGCTGCTGGATGAACTGGATCACCTTCGCGGCGGTCGTGTTGTTGTAGCCGGACCAGAGTTCGGTTTCAAAGCCGTTCGGGAAGCCGGCTTCCGCAAGAAGCTCACGCGCCTTCTTCGGGTCGTAGGGCCAGACGCCGAGGTTTTCGAACCCCGAAATCTCCTTCGGAATGACGCCCGTCATCGGCTCGGCGTAGCCCGCGAAGGCGACCTTCACGAGCGCTTCCTTGTTGATCGCGTAGTTGATCGCGGCACGCACGCGCGGATCGGTGAAGGGCTTCTTCTGGTTGTTGATGATGAGGTAGCGCGAAATGATCGAGGGCTCGACCAAAACTTCGATCCCCTTGACGCCCTGGAGGGTCTTCACCTGTTCGGCCGGAATCGTGTAGGCGAACTGGGCTTCGCCCGTGCGCAGCATCGCCGCGCGGGTGCTGTTTTCAACGACCGGCTTCCAGAGGATGCCGTCCAACTTCGGGAGACCCTTCTGCCAGTAGTTCGGGTTCTTGACGACGTAGAGGCGTTCGCTCGGGTTGTAGTCCTTCATGATGTAGGGACCCGTGCCGCAGGGCTTGAAGGCGACGTCGCCGCCGTACTGCTCGATCGCCTTCGGGCAGATCATGACGGCCGTGCCGGTGGCGAGGCGGGAGACGAACGCCGAGAAGGGCATCTGCAGCGTGAAGCGGACCGTCATCGGGTCGACCACTTCGACCTTGTCGATCATGCTGAGGAAGCCGCGGCGGGAGAGGTTGTTCGCCTTGTCGAGGAGGCGGTCGAAATTGATCTTGACGGCGTTCGCATCGAAGTCGGTGCCGTCCTGGAACTTCACGCCTTCGCGAAGCTTCATCGTATAGACGAGGCCGTCGTCGCTCACTTCGTAGCCGGTCGCCAGCGCCGGCACCGGGCGGTTCTGGTCGTCGAGCGAGAAGAGCCCTTCATAGAAGCTCGAAGACACCGTGCGGGAGAGCGTGTCGCTCGCGTCGTAGGGGTCCAACGTCGTAAAGCCCGACGCGACGGCGACGGTGATTTCAGCCGCCTGGGGAGCGGCGACGGTGAGGCCCATGGCGGCCCCGAGAGCGAGGGTGAGCGCATTGCGGCGCAGATTTTGGTTCCCGTTCATTTTCGGAACTCCTTTTCCTTTTTTGTGGAGGTGCGGGGCCGCGCCGAGGGTGCGCGGCGCCCTTTCGGATATGGATGAGGGTGTGCCCGGATCAGAGGGCGTCCTGGAGGACCAGGTGCCCGGGCGAGATCTCGGCGTAATGTCGGCACGGCGCGGGTTCGCCGCGGCGGCGCACCGGGCTCGGAAGCTCGGTGGGGCGCGCGGGGAGCGTCGGTCGGCGCAGCGACGGATCCGCCACCGGCACGGCCGAGAGAAGCCGCTTGGTGTAGGGGTGCGTCGGCGACGTGAAGACGTCGCGGCGCGTGCCCTGCTCCACGATCCCGCCCATGTACATGACGGCGACGCGGTGGCTCATGCGCTCGACGACACCCATGTCGTGCGAGATGAAGAGGTAGGCGATCCCGAGGTCGGCCTGAAGCTGCATCATCAGGTTGACGACCTGCGCGCGGATGGAGACGTCCAGAGCCGCGACGGATTCGTCCGCGATGATGAGCTTCGGATTGAGGGCCAACGCACGGGCGATGCAGATGCGCTTGCGCTGCCCGCCCGAGAATTCGTGCGGATAGCGGTTCAGCATGGCGCTCGTCAGACCGACGCGCTCAAAGAGCTCCGCCGCGCGGCGGCGGCGCCCGGCCGCCGTCATATTGGTGTGAAGAAGCATGGGCTCCTCCACGGCGTCGACGACGGTGCGGCGCGGGTCGAGCGAGGCGTACGGATCCTGGAAGATCATCTGCATGCCGAGGCGCGCTTCGCGGCGCTCCGCGGCCGACATCGACGCCATCGAACGGCCTTCCCAGTAGAAGTCGCCGCGGTCCGGCGTGATGAGGTCGAGAATCGCGCGGCCGGTGGTCGACTTCCCGCAGCCCGACTCACCCACAAGCGCGAGCGTTTCGCCCTTCCGGATCGTGAGCGTCAGGTCGTTCACCGCACGGACTTCGTGCGTGACGCGCCCGAAGAGGTCGGTCTGCGCGGCGAAGCGCTTCTCCAGGTTCCTCACTTCAAGAAGCACGTCGCTCGGGGTCGAGACCGGGCGCGAGCCCGTGTCGAGCGCTTCGCCCGACTCGGGGTCGGCCAACTTGAAGTAGGCGGGCGCGTCGCTCGCGGAGAGCGACCCCATGCGGGGGACGGCCGCCAAAAGCGCACGGGTGTAGGGGGCCTTCGGGTTCGCGAAGACCTCTTCGGCCGTTCCCGTTTCGACGATGCGGCCCGCGCGCATGACGGCCACGCGGTCGGCCACTTCGGCGACGACGCCCATGTCGTGCGTGATGAAGAGCATCGCCATGCCGGTTTCGGCCTGGAGCGTGCGCATGAGTTCGAGGATTTCGGCCTGAACCGTGACGTCCAACGCGGTCGTCGGTTCGTCGCAGATCAGAAGCTGCGGCCGGCAGGCCAGGGCCATCGCGATCATGACGCGCTGACGCATCCCGCCCGAGAGTTCGTTCGGGTGACGGCGCGCGACGCGCGCGGCGTCGGGAATGCGCACGCGCTCCAGAAGCGCGACCGCTTCGCGGGCCGCGTCCGAGGGCGACATGCCCCTGTGGAGCCGGAGCGTTTCGGCGATCTGCTCGCCCGCCGTGAAGACGGGATTGAGCGAGGTCATCGGCTCCTGGAAGATCATGGCGATTTCGGCGCCGCGGATCGTGCGCAGCGTGCGTTCGTCCGCAGCCGCGAGGTCGATCACGTCGCCCGAAGGGCGCCGGAAGAGCGCCTCGCCCGCGGCGAGACGGCCGCCGGCACGTTCAATGAGGCGCATGACGGCGAGCGAAGTCGCCGATTTGCCGCTGCCGGATTCACCGACGAGGGCGAGGGTTTCACCGGGCGCGATCGAAAGCGTGACGTCAAGGACGGCCTTCACCGGTCCCGTCTCCGCATCGTATTCGACCGAAAGCCGGCGAAGATCAAGAACGGGAGAAGCTTGGGCGTCCGTCCGCATGATGATGAGCCACCTTTCGAAGTGAGATCCCCGACACAAACCCCGGGGATCCAAGTCCGCCGCCAATCCGCTCCCTTTCCGAAGGCAACTCCAGTGTTCGTGGCGCTTTCGGAGAGGTTCGTGAGTCGAACCGGCTTACGGATCACTCTACTCGCTCAAAACCCGCTTGTGTGCGCTTTTTCTAGGGAATTCACCGCATTGCCGTAAGGTGAACAGCCTAACGGATTGGACGCTGATCGAATGTCGGTGCAAAAGTCGAAAAGCCCGGAGACCGAGGTCGGTCGTCCGGGCTTCGAAAAGGGGCTTCCTGCGGCCTTTCGGGACTACTTGTGTTTGAACCCCATGGCGGCCTTCAACTTCGTGTTGTCGACCTCCTTGCACCAGTGGCCGACCACGACGCAGGCGATGCCGTTGCCAATCATGTTCGTGATCGCGCGGGCTTCCGACATGAAGCGGTCGATGCCTAGGATCAGCGCCAAGCCCGCCACCGGGACGTGGCCCACCGCGGAGAGCGTCGCCGCCAGCACGATGAAGCCCGAGCCCGTCACGCCCGCCGCACCCTTCGAGGTGAGGAGGAGCACCGCGAGGAGCGTGAGCTGCTGCATGAGCGTCATGTCGACGTCGCAGGCCTGCGCGATGAAGACCGCGGCCATCGTGAGGTAGATCGCCGTGCCGTCCAAATTGAAGGAGTAGCCCGTCGGAATGACGAGGCCCACGACCGAGCGGGAGACGCCGGCCTGCTCCATCTTCGTCATCATGCGGGGGAGCACGGGCTCCGACGACGACGTGCCGAGCACGATGAGGAGCTCTTCCTTGATGTAGGAGAGGTACCGGAGCACCGAGAACCCGTGCCAGCGGCAGATCGAGCCCAGGATGCAGAGGATGAAGAAGATGCAGGTGAGGTAGAACGTCCCCATCAGCTTCGCAAGGGGCAGCAGCGACCCGATCCCGTACTTCCCGATCGTGAAGGCCATCGCGCCGAAGGCGCCCACCGGGGCGACGCGCATGATCATGCCGACCATCTGGAAGAGGACGTGCGAGCTCTTTTCGATCACGTCGAAGATGAGCGTGCCGCGGCCGCCAAACTTGTGGAGCGCAAACCCGAAGAGCACCGCAAAGAAGAGCACCTGCAGGATTTCGCCTTCCGCGAAGGCGCCCACGACGGTGTGCGGGATGACGTTCATCAGGAATTCCGTCGTCGTCTGCATCTTGCCCGGGCCCGTATAGGCCGCGACGGCCCCCGCGTCGAGGGTCGCCGGATCGACGTGCATGCCGGCCCCCGGCTGCACGATGTTGACGAGCGTGAGGCCGACGACCAGCGCGATCGTCGAGACGACTTCAAAGTAGAGAAGCGCGAGGCCGCCCGTCTTGCCGACGGTCTTCATGTCCTCCATCCCCGCGATGCCGGTGACGACCGTACAGAAGATCACCGGCGCGATGATCATCTTGATGAGACGGATGAACCCGTCGCCGAAGGGCTTCATCTGCGCGCCGATGTCGGGGGCGACGACGCCGAGGACGATGCCGATGACGATCGCGCAGATCACCTGAAAGTAGAGCACCTTGTAGATGGGCGTGCGCTTGTTGCTGAGAGACATGCTGTTTTCCTTCGTTGGGGCCGTCGGACCGGTCCGTCTCTCTCTGGCCGGAGACGGTCCGCAGCCGCGTTCTGGAATTCGTTCGCGGAAAGGCCGCCGGTTGTGAGACCGGCGGCCTTCTCTTGCCGCATCGCTGAAGAATACCGGAAAACCCGAGGAAAAAGCGGGTAAAAACGCCTTCTTCTCAAGAAAATCACGGCCAGAGCGAAAGTTCCTCGACGGTGACGCCCTTCGAGGCGGCCGAATCCGCGAGGATGCCGTGCACCAAACGGTCGATCGCGACGGCGCGGAGCTCCTTCCGGTCGATGCCCGGATTGAAGATCGCCGTGACGCGCAGCCCCTCGAGAAGGGAGCGGCTCAACGCCAGCTGCGCCTGCATCTTCGCCTTCGGAATCGGCCAGGAGTTTTGCCTGTTGTTGATCACGTCGTTCGAGATCACCTCGTAGAGGCGCTGGTTCGCGCGCGCGATGATGTCGCGCACGCGCTCGTTGATCATCGCCTCGGCGGCGATGCTCACGGCGACGCGCGAGCCGTCGCTGTCGAGATAGGCGTCGACGAAGGACGTCATGTGTTCGCGCAGACGCTCGCCCAACGTCCCTTCGCCCTGGGCTTTCCCGCCCTGCACCGCGATCGCGATGAACCGGTCGGTCTCGCGCTCGACGATCGCCTCGACGATCTCCTCCTTGTTGGCGAAGTAGTTGTAGATGTTGCCGAGGCTGCCGCCCTGCTCGCGCGCGATGTCGCGCAGCGTGAGCCGGTGGAGCCCCGTCTTCATCACGCAGCGTTCGGCCGCCTCGATGATTTCGAGGCGGCGCCGTTCGGCGAGACTTCCGCAGAGGACCTCATTCACTTGGCGTCACCCTCGGCGGGCTGCTCTTCGAGCGCACCGCCCCCAAGAACCTTGTAGAGCGTGACGAAGCTCGACGCGCGCGCGAGCTGCGCCGAGATGAGGAGCTGTTCGGCGGCGACCGCCGCACGCTGCATGTCGAGCACCTCGGTGTAGGCGGCGGCGCCGTGCTCATAGCGGCTTTCCGACAGCTTGAAGGCCTTCACCGCGGCGTCCGCATACTCTTCGCGGGCTTTGAGTTCGCTCTCGACGGTGCCTTCGGTGGCGAGCGCGTTGGCGACCTCCGTGAAGGCCGTCTGGATCGCCTTTTCGTAGTTGGCGACGGCGATCTGCTGCGAGGCTTCCGCCGCACGCAGGTTGGCGAGGTTCAACCCGCCCGTGAAGATCGGAATCGTCACGTTCGGCGTGAAGCTCCACATGCCGCTGCCGCTCCCGAAGAGCTGGCTCAGTTCCGTGCCGCTCGTGCCGAGCGCGCCGGTCAAGGAGATGCTCGGGAAGAAGGCGGCGCGGGCGGCGCCGATATAGGCGTTGGCGCCAATCAGGTTCCTCTCGGCCTGACGGACGTCGGGACGGTTGAGGAGCACTTCGCTCGGGAGCCCTTCGGGGAGGCTCGGCATGACGACCGCACCCAATTCGATCCCCTTCGGGAGAAGGTCGTCGGCGACGGGGGCGCCCACGAGGAGTTCGAGCGCGTTCTTGTCCTGCGCGACCGCGCGGACGTAGCTCTCGATCGCGGCGCGCGCGGCGGCGACGGTCGTGCGGGCCTGCTCGTACTCGAGCTGGCTCGTCGCACCGAGCTTCCAGCTGTCGGTCATGAGCTGGAAGCTCTTTTCCTGGCTCGCCAACGTTTCGCGCTGGAGTTCGAGCTGACGGACGTCGGCCCCCAACTGCAGCCACGCCATCGCGATTTCGGCGATCAGCGTGTTGCGCGCGGAAAGACGCGCGTCGTCCGAAGCGAGGTAGGCCTGAAGGGCCTGCTCGTTCAGGTTCCGCACGCGCCCGAAGAAGTCGAGCTCATAGCTCGACATCGCGAGCTGCGCGGTGTACTGGTGCGAGGTGACGTGCGAACCCGTCTGCGAGAGCGTCGCGGGCGTACGCTGCCCGGCGTTCTGCGCCGCGGCGGCAATCGTCGGGAAGAGTTCGGAGCGCTGGACGCCGTACTGCGCGCGGGCGAGTTCGACGTTCAGGGCGGCGGCGCGCAGGTCGCGGTTGTTCTCCAACCCCGTCTCGATCACGCGGCGAAGGCGCTGATCCTCGACGATCTCCTGCCAGGGCGCGAGCGCCCCGCGGCGAAGCTCGCTCTGCCGATAGGCCTCGCCCTCGGGCCAGGCCTGCGCGACGGGCGCTTCGGGGCGCACGTAGTCCGGCGCGAGGTTCACACAGCCCGCAAGCGCCATCACGGCGACGAGGGGCAAGCATCGAAACACTTTCTTCATTTGGTCTTTGCCGGACCGGCGGAGCCGGTCCGGGATTCAGTCATGTCTCTTCGGGGAGCCGCCTTTTTCAGGGGCGGCTCCGATGTCGATTATCAGGCGTTCTTCTTGCGGCCGATGCCGGCGATCAGCACGTAGAAGACCGGGACGAAGGCGATGCAGAGGAAGGTCCCCGTCATCATCCCGCCCAGGACGCCCACGCCGATCGCGTTCTGCGCGCCCGAGCCCGCACCGTGGGCCATGGCGAGCGGAAGCACGCCGAGACCGAACGCGAGCGAGGTCATCAGAATCGGACGCAGGCGCAGACGCACGGCTTCAAGCGCCGCATGCACGGCGTCCGCCCCCTCGGCCATCAGGTCCTTCGCGAATTCCACGATCAGAATCGCGTTCTTCGAGACGAGGCCGACGGTGGTCAGGAGACCCACCTGGAAGTAGACGTCGTTGTTCATGCCGAGCGCGTACGTGAGGCCCAAGGCGCCCACGACGCCGCACGGGACCACGAGGATCACCGCGGCCGGAATCGACCAGGACTCATAGAGCGCCGCCAGGCAGAGGAACACCACGAGGAGCGAAATCCCATAGAGCGGCGCGGCGTTGCTGCCGGCTTCGCGTTCCTGGTAGGAAACGCCGTTCCAGCTGATGCCGTAGCCGTGCGGGAAGACGCGCGCGGCGATCTCTTCGACGGCGGCCATCGCCTCACCCGAGCTCACGCCCGCGGCGGGGGAGCCCTGGATGTTGACGGCGGCAAGACCATTGAAGCGTTCGAGTCGGGGCGAACCGTACGACCACGAGGTCGTCATGAAGCTCGAGAGCGGGACCATTTCGCCCGTGGCGTTCCTCACGTGCCAGCGTTCGAGGTCCTTGGGCTGCATGCGGCTGTCCATCTGACCCTGCACCCAGACCTGCTTGATGCGGCCGCGGTCCATAAAGTCGTTGACGTACGTGCCGCCCAGCGCGGTCGAGATCGTCGAGTTGACGTTCGCGATCGAGAGACCGAGGGCCGAGAGCTTCTGACGGTCGATGTTGAGGTTCATCTGCGCCGTGTCGTCCATGCCGTTGTGGCGGACCATCGTGAGGCGCGGATCCTTGGCGGCTTCGGCGAGGAAGGCGTTCCTCACCTCCATCAGCTTCGCGTGACCCTGACCGGAGAGGTCCTGGATGAAGAAGTCGAAGCCGTCGGCGACGCCCAGTTCAGGCACGGCCGGAAGCGGGAAGAGGAAGGTGCTCGCGTTCATGAACTCGGGGCTCATCATGAGCGGGCCCATGACGCGGCGCTGAAGCGCGTCGATCCCGGACGCTTCGTCGGTTCGGACGCTCCAGTCCTTGAGCTTCACGAAGCCCAGGGCCATGTTCTGACCGGTACCGGCGAACGAGAACCCGCGGACCGTGAAGATCGAGTCGACGATGTTCTCTTCGGTCTTCCAGACGTAGTTTTCCACGCGTTGGAGCTCACGGTCGGTGCGCTCCATCGTCGCCCCCTGAGGGAGCTGCATCTGGAGCATCATCGCGCCCTGGTCTTCCGCCGGCATGAAGGCCGACGGGAGCTTCACGAAGCCGAGGCCCATGAGACCCAGAACCACGACGTAGCAAGCCATCGTGACCCACTTGTGGTTGATCGTGTGCTCGATGAGGTCGCGCACGGCGTGCGTGAAGGCGTCGAACCCGCGGTTGAACCAGCCGAAGAACCCGGCCTTGCCGTGGTGCTCCTCATGGTCGACCGGAAGGAGGTACTTGGCGCAGAGCGACGGCGTGAGCGTCAATGCGATCAGCACCGAGAGCGCCATCGCGGAGACGATCGTCACCGAGAACTGACGGTAGATCACGCCCGTCGACCCGCCAAAGAAGGCCATCGGGATGAAGACGGCGGAAAGCACCATCGCGATGCCGACCAACGCGCCCTGAATCTGGCCCATCGACTTCACGGTCGCGTCGTACGCGTTCGAGCCGTCTTCGCGCATCACGCGCTCGACGTTCTCCACAACGACGATCGCGTCGTCGACCAATAGGCCGATGGCCAAAACCATGGCGAACATCGTCAGCATGTTGATGGAGAAGCCCGTGGCTTCGAGCATCGCGAAGGTCCCCAAGAGCACCACCGGCACGGTGATGGTCGGGATGATCGTCGCGCGCCAGTTCTGCAGGAACAGGTACATCACGACGATGACGAGCACGATGGCTTCGAAAAGCGTCTTCACGACTTCGTGGAGCGCGGCGCGCACGAACGGGGTCGTGTCGAAAGGCGTCACGACTTCGACGCCCTCGGGGAAGTTGGGCTTGAGTTCTTCGAGGCGGGTGAGAACGCTTTCCTGCGTCTGCAGGGCGTTCGCGCCCGAAGCGAGCTTGATCGCCATGCCCGAGGACGGCATCCCGTTGTAGGTGCCCGTCGCCATGAAGGTCTGCTGGCCGATCTCGATCTTCGCGACGTCGCGCAGGTACACGTTCGAACCTTCGGGCGTCACTTTGAGCAGGATCTCGCCGAACTCTTCAGGCGTCTGCAGGAGGCTAGACGACGCGATCGTCGCCGTGTACTCCTGACGCCCGTCCGTCGGCTGCGCGGCGAGCGCACCCGAGGAGATCTGAACGTTCTGCGATTCGATCGCGGAAACGACGTCCGCCGTGTCGAGGCTGTACTTGACGAGCTTGTCCGGATCGAGCCAGACGCGCATCGCGTAGGACGCGCCGAACACTTCCGCCTCACCCACGCCGTAGACGCGGGAGAGCGGTTCCTGGATGTTCGACACCAGGAAGTCGCTCAGGTCGGCGGCGTTCATGCGGCCGTCGGTCGAGATGAAGCCCACGACCATCAGGAAGCTCGCGGACGTCTTCTGAATCGTGACGCCCAGCTGCTGCACGACCTGCGGCAGCGTCGAGATCGCCGTCTGGATCTTGTTCTGGACCTGCACCTGCGCCATGTCGGGGTCGGTGCCGGCCTCAAACGTCACCGTGATCGAGACGCGCCCCGAGGAGTCCGACGTCGAGTTCATGTACATGTACCCGTCGAGACCCGTGAGGTTCTGTTCGATCACCTGCGTGACGGTGTTTTCGATCGTCTGCGCGGACGCGCCCGGATAGGTCGCCGAGATCGAGACCTGCGGGGGCGCGATCATCGGATACTGACTCACCGGGAGATTCAGAATCGAGAGCGTGCCCGCCAGCATGATCACGATCGCGATCACCCAGGCGAAAACCGGACGGTCAATGAAAAAGCGAGAGAACATAAGTTTCTAACTCCGTCGCGGTCCGGTCAGAAAAGCGGATTGGCTGCGGGAAGGTCGGATTCCTGAACTTCCACGGGTTCGACGGTCGCGCCGGGAGCCGTGCGCTGGAAGCCTTCGAAGATCACGCGCTCGCCGCTCTTCAGACCCGAGTCGACGAGCCACTTCGTGCCTTCCGTACGCGTGACGGTGACGTTGCGGCGTTCGACCTTGTTCTCGGGCGTGACGACGTAGACGTAGGCGTTGCCGCGCTCGTCGCGCATCACGCACTGCATGTGGAGCACCACCGCATCCGGGCGGATCCCTTCGGCCAACGTCGCGCGGACATACATGCCGGGGAGAAGGTCGCGTTCGGGGTTCGGAAACACCGCACGGAGCTTCACCATGCCGGTGCTCTCTTCGACCTGCGCGTCCGTGAAGGTGAGCTTCCCGGCGTGCTGGTAGACGGAACCGTCCGCCATCTTCAGCGTGACGGGGGCGTTCCCTTCCTTGTCGGTCTTCAGAACGCCCGAGGCGATGTCGCGCTTGATGCGCATGAGGTCTTCGGCGGTCTGCGTCACGTCGACGTAGATCGGGTCCAACTGCTGCACGGTGGTGAGCTGCTGGGTCTGGTAGCCCGAGAGCAGCGCGCCTTCGGTGAATTCCGAACGCGAAACGCGCCCGCTGATGGGCGAGCGCACCTTCGTGTAGTCGAGATTGATCTTGGCGGTCGTCACGGCCGCGCGGGCGGAGAGCACGGCGGCCTGGGCGGTCTTCAGCGCGGCCTGCGCGGAGTCGTCCGACTGCTTCGAGACGGCGTTGACCTTCACCAATTCGGCCGAGCGCTTCGCGTCGGCCTTGGCGCGCACGAGGTCCGCTTCGGCCTGCGCGAGCGTCGCCTGGGCGCTCTGCAGATTCGCCTCATAGGTGGCGGGGTCGATCTGGTAGAGGGCCTGACCGGCCTTCACTTCCGAACCCTCTTCGAAGAGGCGCTTCTGGAGAATGCCGTTCACCTGGGGGCGGACTTCGGCGACGTGATAGGCGCTCGTACGGCCGTTGAGCTCCGTGCTCAACGCAAAATCCTGACCGGCAAGAGTCATGACCTTGACCTGGGCGGGGGGCATCTGACGCGCAACGCCGGCGCCTTGAGCCGCGTCCTCCTTGCAGCCCGAAAGCATCGTGGTCGCGCCGAGAGCGCACGCGACTGCGGCGACCATCATTTTGCGCGGTAACAGCATGATCATTTACTACCTTTGATTGTTGTCTTCTTGAGCATGATCCGAGAATGGGCATGCCATTCTGAACAGGTGTTCATTATGCCAAAAGACTTCTTGCAAAGTACTCGGGCAAACACCTTATTTCGGCGTAGAGGTGCGATAGAATGCGCCGGAAAAGGCTCTTGGGCAACATCTGGACACATGTTGCCCGCCTTACGAACCCAATCCACCGGACCCTTTCACGGCGGCCACCATGCTTGAGGCCATCCAATTCCAGTATTTCTTGGGCGCGCTCGTCTCGCTCCTCGTCATCACGAATCCCCCTTCGAAGATTCCGCTCTTCGTGAGCCTCACCCAGGGGATGAGTCCCGAGCGGCAGCGCCAGCAGGCCAACATGGCCGGGGTCTACGCCGCGGCGATCATGTTGGTGAGCCTCATCGGCGGGAACGTCCTCCTCGCCTTCTTCGGGATCTCCTACGGCGCGATGCGCATCGCGGGCGGCCTCGTCGTCGCGGTGATCGGCTACCAGATGCTCTTCGGCGGGAACTCCCCCAACAAGGCGCCGATCGTGCGCCGCGACAAGGACGACTACGCCTTCTTCCCCATCGCGATGCCTGGCATCGCCGGCCCCGGGACGATCGCCGTCGTGATCGGCTTCTCGACCGAAATCGCCGAACTCACCGACTACGTCGCCATGGCGGTGGCCTTTGCGTGGACCGCGCTCGCCATCTGCGCGACGGCCGGCGTCTCCTGGTTCGTCATGCGCTACTCCGACGTGATCACGAAGCGCCTCGGGCCTTCGGGCACGCTGGTGCTGGGCAAGCTCATGGGCTTTCTCCTCATCTGCATCGGCGTGCAGTTCGTGGGTTCGGGCATCCGAACCTTCATGGCGGGGAGCTGATTTTCCCGGCCCCACATTGAAAAAGCCTCCGCGGCGGCGCGGAGGCTTTTTCCGTTTCGGGGGTCCGAATCGGCTTATTCGACGGTGACGCTCTTCGCGAGGTTGCGGGGCTTGTCGACGTCGGTGCCGCGCACGAGCGCGGTGTGGTACGCGAGAAGCTGGAGCGGCACGACGTGGAGCACGGGCGAGAGGTCCCCGTAGTTTTCGGGGAGGCGGATGACGTGCATGCCGTCCGCGGACTCGATCGCGCTGTCGCCGTCCGCGAAGACGTAGAGCTCACCCCCGCGGGCGCGCACTTCGGCCATGTTCGACTTGAGCTTTTCGAGAAGCTTGTCGTTCGGGGCCACCGTGACGACCGGCATTTCGCGGTCGACGAGCGCCAGGGGACCGTGCTTGAGTTCCCCGGCCGGATAGGCTTCGGCGTGGATGTAGCTGATTTCTTTCAACTTCAGAGCGCCCTCGAGCGCGATCGGGTAGTGAAGCCCGCGCCCGAGGAAGAGCGCGTGCTGCTTGGGCGCAAAGCGCTCGGCCCAGTCGATCACCTGGGGTTCCAGCGCCAACACCGCACCCAACGCCGTCGGGATGTGGCGAAGCCGACGGATCGCGTCCTCTTCGGCTTCCGCCGTCACGCGGCCGCGCATCTTGCCCAAGGTCATCGCGAGGAGATAGAGCGAGACCAGCTGCGTCGTGAAGGCCTTGGTCGACGCGACGCCGATCTCCACGCCCGCACGCGTGATGTAGGCCAAGCGGCTCTCACGCACCATCACCGAGGTGGCGACGTTGCAGACCGTGAGGGTCTTCGTCATGCCGAGATCGTCGCGCGCGTGGCGAAGGGCCGAGAGCGTGTCGGCGGTTTCGCCCGACTGCGAGATCGTGACGACCAGCGTGTCGGGGTCCGCAACGCTCGTGCGGTAGCGGTATTCGCTCGCGATTTCGACGTCGCAGGGAAGCCCCGCGATCGCTTCGATCCAGTATTTGGCGGTGAGCGCGGCGTAGTAGGACGTGCCGCAGGCGATGAAGAGCAGGCGCTTCACGTCCTTGAAGACCGCTTCGGCGTCCGCGCCGAAGAGCGCGGGCGTGAAGGCGGCGACGCCTTCCAGCGTGTCCGCGATCGCGCGGGGCTGCTCGAAGATCTCCTTCTGCATGTAGTGGCGGTAGAGCCCCAGGTCCGCCGCGCCCGAGTAGGCGTGGACGATCCGTTCGGGGCGCTCGGCCGGGATGAAGTCGTCGCCAACGCGCCCCCAGACGCGGCAGCCTTCGGGACGGATTTCGGCGACGTCGCCTTCGGCGAGGAAGACGATGCGGTCGGTGACGCCCGCCAAGGCCATCGCGTCCGAGGCGCCGTAGGTGGCGTCCTCCGCCAGGCCCACGACGAGGGGCGAGCCCGCACGGGCGAGCACCACGACGTCGGGTTCGGCCTTGCTGATGACGGCGAGCCCGTAGCTCCCGCGCATGAGCACCGCCGCGCGCTTCACGGCGTCGACGAGGCACCCCTCGTAGAGGCTGTGGATGAGGTGGGCGATCACCTCGGTGTCGGTCTGGCTCGTGAAGACGTAGCCCTTTTCCAGAAGGGGCTTGCGGAGCTCTTCGTAGTTTTCGATGATCCCGTTGTGGACGATCCCGATTTCGCCGCAGGAGAAGTGCGGGTGGGCGTTGGCGACCTCCGGCGCGCCGTGCGTCGCCCAGCGCGTGTGGGCAATGCCGGTCGGCGCCGCGAGGTGCTCGTGCGCGACCTGTTCGGTCAATTCCGCGACGCGCGCGACACTTCGCGCGCGGCGCAGCCCCGCCCAGTCGACGACGGCGACGCCGCAGGAGTCGTACCCGCGGTATTCGAGTCGGCGAAGTCCTTCGAGCAGGACGGGAACGATGTTCTTACGGGCCGCGGCCGCGACGATTCCGCACATGTTGGGTCTTCCTTTTGTCGTGAATTCTGGTTCAGGCCTTCTTGACGGGGCGCTTCCAGCCCTCAATCGTGACCTGACGGGCGCGCGAGAGGGTGAGCTTGCCTTCGGGGGCTTCGCGCGTCAGCGTCGTGCCCGCACCGATGGTCGCGCCCGCGCCCACCTTGACGGGGGCGATCAGCTGCGTGTCCGACCCGATGAAGGCGTCGTCGCCGATCACGGTGCGGAACTTGTTCACGCCGTCGTAGTTGCAGGTGATGCAGCCCGCGCCGATGTTGACGCGCGCGCCCACGTCGGCGTCGCCCACGTAGGCGAGATGATTGATCTTGGTGCCTTCGCCGACGACGGACTTCTTCACTTCGACGAAGTTGCCGATGTGGTTCCCGCCCGCGAGCTCCGCACCCGGGCGCAGACGGCTGTAGGGGCCGATGCGGCCCGCGGCGCCCACGCGGGCGCCTTCTAGGTGGCAGAAGGGCAGAATCACCGTGTCTTCGCCCACCTCGACGTTCTTCAGCACGCAGTTGGCGCCGACCTTGACGCCGTCGGCCAAAACGACGTTCCCTTCAAAGACGCAGCCGACGTCGATCTCGACGTCGCGCCCGCAGGTGAGCGTCCCGCGAATGTCGATGCGGTCGGGGTCCAGAAGCGTCACGCCCGCGTCCATGAGGCGGTCCGCCTGCACGCGCTGCCAGACGCGCTCCAGGCGCGCCAGCTGCGGCTTCGAATTGACGCCTTCCACCTCCCAAACGTGGTCGGGCTGCACGGCGGCGATCGAGACGCCTTCGTGGGCCGCCAAGGCGAGGACGTCGGTGAGGTAGTACTCGCCCTGGGCGTTGGTGTTGGTCAAGGACGAGAGCCAGCCTTCGAGCCTCGCCGTCGGAAGGAGCATGATCCCGGTGTTCACTTCGCGGATGCGGCGCTCGTCGTCCGTCGCGTCCTTCTCTTCGACGATCGCGTAGGGACGGCCTTCGGCGCGCTTGATGCGGCCGTACCCGGTGGGGTTCTCCAACTCCACCGTGAGGAGCACCATCTCGTTCGTTTCGGCCGCTTCGGTCATGCGGCGGATGGTTTCGGACGAAAGAAGCGGCACGTCGCCCAGGCAGACCAGGGTCGCCGGATCGTTCTTGTCGAGCGACGGCACCGCCTGCATGAGCGCGTGCCCCGTGCCCAACTGAGGCGACTGGAGCGCGAAGCGCACGTCGGTGCGGTCCGCATAGCGGGCTTCGACCGCTTCGGCGCCGTGGCCGACGACGATGATCCTCGGCGAACCCGCCGCAAAAGGAGCCGTCGCGTCGAGCACGTGGTCCAGCATGGGACGGCCGGCGATCGGCTGAAGAACCTTGGGCAGGCGTGAACGCATGCGCTTGCCCATGCCTGCGGCGAGAATGACGATGTTCATGGTGTACCGGCTCAGAATCGAGTTCGGAGGATTTTAAATAGAGGCGGGCCGCCCCTGCGAGCGGCCCGCCTGCGAGCGTCGGTGTCGAATTTTATCAGGCGAGGCGCGGCACGAGCGGCGTCTCGGCTTCCGCGGCGGCCTTTTCGGCCTGAATCGCCCAGTCGCGGCGGTTGGCGGCGGTCGGGACGAGCGAGCCCACGGCCATGCCGAACCCAGCAGCGAGGAAGCCGCCCAGCACGCTCGGGAAGACGTCCCCGAGGCTCGTCACCGTGAGCACCGTCCAGACGATGCCGCCCACGACGATCGACGCGTAGGCGCCCGTCTTCGTCGCGCGGCGCCAGTAGAGCCCGCAGACGAGCGGCCAGAAGGCCCCGACGACCGGGAACTGGTAGGCCATCGCCACCATGTCGTAGATGGCCGCACCCTGGAACGCGATCGAGTAGGCGAGCACCGCCGCGGCGAAGACCGCGAGCGTGACGCGCATGACGCGAAGGAGGTTCTTTTCGTTGAGCTCCATCACGTGCGAGAGCACGTTCTCGACGAAGGTGGTCGAGGGGGCGAGCATCGTCGCGGACGCCGTCGACATCACCGCGGAGAGCACCGCGCCGAAGAAGAGCACGCGCAGCCACATCGGCATGTAGTCGCGCACGAGCGTCGGGAGAAGCTGCTGCGGATCTTCTGCGAGGAACTTCTGGGCGACGTCCGGCATGACGAGGATCGACGCGACGACGATCATCATCGGAACGAACGCAAAGAGGATGTAGACGCACCCGCCGATGATCGGACCCGCGACCGCGGTCTGCATGTTCTTCGCGGACATGACGCGCTGGAAGACGTCCTGCTGCGGGATCGAGCCGATCATCATCGTGATGGCGGCCGAAATCCAGAAGAGCCATCCGGTCGTCGTGGGTTCGGGCCAGGCGTGGAAGAGGTCGCGCTCACGCGCATAGTCGACGACGTTGCCGAACCCGCCCGCGAGGTCGCTCGCGAAGAAGAGGATCGCAAGAAGCCCGCCCACGATGATGATCATCTGGACGAAGTCGGTGATCGCGACGCTCCACATGCCGCCCACGACCGTGTAGAAGAGCACGACCGCGGCGCCCAGGATCATGCCGGTCGTGATCGACACGGCGCCTTCCGTGATCAGGTTGATCACGAGGCCGAGCGCGGTGATCTGCGCCCCGACCCAGCCGAGGTAGGAGAGCACGATGAACATCGAGCAGAGAATCTCAATCCCCTTGCCGTAGCGTTCGCGGTAGTAGTCGCCGATCGTGAGGATGTTGCGGCGATAGAGCTTCTGCGCGAAGAAGGTGCCCACGAGAATGAGCGCCATGCCCGAGCCGAAAGGCTCTTCGATGACGCCGGCGATGCCGCTCTCGATGAAGCGGCCGGGCAAACCCAAAATCGTCTCGGAACCGAACCAGGTCGCGAACGTGGCCGTCACGACCATGGGGAGGGGAAGACTGCGCCCTGCAAGCGCAAAGTCGTTCGTATTCTTCACACGCGTGGCGGCGAAGACGCCGATGGCGACGGTGCCGAGCATGTAGAGAAGAACAAAACCAGTCAGCGTCATCTCACGATTGTCCTTATAAAACGACGTTGAACGGAAAACCTTGTTTATTCGCGCGCATTGTAGGGTGCGACGGGGGGTTCACGACCCCCCGACGCGCTTTTTTGACCCCCCGGGGGCCTTAATGTCCCAAAGTTTCATCCATATCAAATTTGAGGGGCGGTTTCGGCCGGAACCCTCCTGAACTCCCGGCGGCTAACTCTTAAGAGTGCCCGCCGGGGCCGGGACCCCCAGTAGCTTGAAGCCGTCCCGCTGACGCCGTGAGATCAGGAAGGGGCGCCAGCTCCTGCCGCCGCGCCCAACCCGGCGCAGGCGGACGCCATCCACGCGGCCGAGGAGCTTGTCGAGCGAGTTGCCGGGGATATCCTGGCCGGTCTCCTGCGCAGTCCGCCGGGCCGTCTTTTCCAACGTGCAGCGGACGCTCTCAGCAAGCAGGTACGTGAAGAGCCTGCCCCGATACCCCGCCTCCGTCGACAACATCCGGTTCGAGCCGTTGGTGGCCTTGAAGCGCTTGAACCCCTCCTCGACGGCCTGCCTCTGGCCGTAGTGCTTCAGCGCCTCCTCGTTCGA
>ENA-UPWN01000051-UPWN01000051.1-human-gut-metagenome-genome-assembly--contig:-NODE-51-length-54038-cov-8.113601_pt1 | contig 54038 bp, 45 predicted proteins | sample MGYA00250050_ERZ773377 | MGnify/ENA primary metagenome ERZ773377 (study PRJEB29103, sample SAMN06112008) | human gut metagenome | biome: human gut; feature: ankylosing spondylitis patient; material...
CGAAGACCTTGTCGACGGCGTCTCGAACGGGATCGACATGTTCGACTGCGTGATGCCGACCCGGAACGCCCGAAACGGCTGGCTTTTCACCCGCTTCGGCGACGTGAAGTTGAAGAACAGCCGCTACCGCAACGACCTGCGTCCGCTTGATCCTTCGTGCTCGTGCTACACGTGCCGCAATTTCAGCCGCGCGTACCTCCACCACCTCCACAAGGTGGGCGAGATTCTCGGCGCGCGCTTGAACACGATCCACAACCTGCACTTCTACCTCAACATGATGGAGGAGATCCGCGCGTCGCTTGAAGACGGCACGTTCGAAGCCTGGAAGAAGCGCTTCGCGGAGGACCGCGCCCGCGGCGTCGAATGAGCCCGCGCCGTTAAGGTTCGCAGAGGTTCAGCACCTTTATAATCAGCCTATTTCTCCGGCGCATCACGGCGCCGGAAGCTTCCCAAGACTGGAGTACACATGTTTTTTGTCAACGACGCCCTTGCGGCCGGCGAAGCCGCCGCGCCCGGCGGCATGGAAGGCTTCCTCGTTCAGGTTGTGCCCCTGATCGTCATCTTCGCCGTCTTTTGGTTCTTCCTCATCCGTCCGCAGCAGAAGCGCCAGAAGGAGCACATGAAGATGTGCGAAGCGCTCGCGAAGGGCGATGAGGTCCTCACGATCGGCGGTCTTTCCGGCCGTATCGAAAGCGTTGAAGAACAGGCGATCCTCCTTCAGGTGGCGAGCGTCGACGGCCGTCCCGTGACGGTCCGCATGCAGCGCGCCGCCGTGCAGGCGGTTCTCCCGAAGGGGTCCGTCAAGTTCTGAGTCCGCCCGCAGGGCGGGTCGCATGAACCCCGAAAGGCGTTGTGAGCGCGGCTCCAACGCCTTTTGCCCGCATGGATGCGGGCAGAATGCGCCCCAATCGAGGGGCGCATGTTTTGGAGTTTGGGATGAATCGCTACCCACTTTGGAAATATGTCCTGATCGGCATCGCGTTGATCTTCGGCCTGATCTACACGCTGCCCAACTTCTACGGCGAATCCCCCGCCGTGCAGGTGACGCCCGGGAAGGCCACCGTCAAGGTGACCGAAGACACGCTGGCGCGCGTCGAGCGCGCCCTGGGCGAAGCCAACCTGAAACCGAACGGCGTCTTCTTCGAGCAGGGCGCGCAGCAGAACACTATCCGCGTGCGCTTTGATCCGACGCAGACCGAAGAGCAGCTCCGCGCCCGTGAAGTGGTCGACAAGGCGTTGAACGCCGATCCGAAGGACCCGAGCCACATCGTCGCCTTGAATCTCGTGCCCAACACGCCGGAGTGGCTCCTCTCGATCAACGCGCTCCCGATGTATTTGGGGCTTGACCTGCGCGGGGGCGTGCACTTCCTCCTCCAGGTCGACATGCGCGCGGCGATCACGAAGCGCGCCGACGCGACCGCGGCGGACCTGCGCACGCAGCTTCGCGACAAGCGCATCCGCCACGCCGGGATCAACCGCGTGGGGAACGACGTCGAAATCCGCTTCACGAGCGCCGAAGAGCGCGCCCGCGCGAACGACCTTCTGCGAAACACCCAGCCGGACCTGGTGCTCACGCTCCCCGAAGCGCAGCGTGAACCCTACATCATCCGCGCGACGCTCTCGCAGCGTGCGATCCAGAACGTTCAGGACTACGCTCTGAAGCAGAACATCTCTACCCTTCACAACCGAATCAACGAGTTGGGCGTCGCCGAACCCGTGATCGCGCAGCAGGGTGCGGACCGCATCGTGGTGCAGCTCCCGGGCGTGCAGGACACGGCGAAGGCGAAGGACATCCTCGGGCGCACGGCGACCCTCGAAGTCCGTCTCGTCGACGACTCGCCGGAAGCCTTGGCGCAGCTCGCGCAGGGGAACGTCCCCTTCGGCGACGAACGGTTCCTCGACCGCGACGGCCGTGCGCTTCTCGTGAAGCGCCGCGTCATCCTGACGGGCGAAAACCTGAACGACGCCCAGCCGGGCTTCGACAGCCAGACGCAGGAGCCGACCGTCAACCTCGAACTCGACAACCGCGGTGCGCGCATCTTCCAGGAAGTGACTCGTGAGAACGTCGGCAAGCGCATGGCGATCCTGCTCTTTGAAAAGGGCAAGGGCGAAGTCGTGACGGCGCCGGTGATCCGCCAGGAAATCGGCGGCGGCCGCGTGCAGATCTCGGGGAACATGACGACGATGGAGGCGACCGATACGGCGCTCCTTCTGCGTGCGGGCTCCTTGGCTGCGCCGATGGAAATCGTCGAAGAGCGGCTCATCGGCCCGTCCTTGGGTGAGGCGAACATCGAAGCGGGCTTCCGCTCGACCCTCTACGGCTTCATCGTGATCGCGGTCTTCATGGCGGTCTACTATCAGGTCTTCGGGATCGTGAGCGGCATCTCGCTCATCTGCAACGTGATGATGTTGGTCGCCATCCTCTCGCTTCTTCAGGCGACCCTGACGCTCCCGGGCATCGCGGCCATTGCGCTCACGCTCGGCATGGCGGTCGACGCGAACGTGCTCATCAACGAGCGCGTGCGCGAAGAGCTCCGTATCGGGCGCATGCCGCAGACGGCGATTTCCGAAGGTTACGACCGTGCGTTCGCGACCATTTTGGACTCGAACATCACGAGCCTTTTGGCGGGTCTTGCGCTGCTCATCTTCGGCTCGGGCCCCGTGCGCGGGTTCGCGGTCGTGCACTGCCTCGGCATCGCGACCTCGATCTTCACCTCGGTGGTGGTCTCCCGTTCGTTGATCAACCTGATCTACGGCCGCAAGAAGAAGCTAACCAAGGTCCACATCGGTCAGGTTTGGCGTCCGGACAATATGGACGATCCGCTCCACCGCGTGCTCAAGTGATCGGGAGTAGATAAAAAATGGAATTGTTCCGCATTCAAAAGACCATCCCGTTCATGCACTACCGCCATGTGCTGAACTTGATCTCGCTCGTGAGCTTCCTCGTCGCGGTCTACTGGATCTTCGCGCACGGGCTCGCGTTCTCGATCGAGTTCACGGGCGGCACGCAGATGGAGGTGAACTTCCCGGAAGCGGCCAACACCGAGCAGGTCCGAAACGACCTCGCCCAGGTGTCGAAAGAGGTGCTCGTGCAGACGTTCGGGACGCCCCGCGACGTCGTGGTCCGCGTCCCGACCAAGGAAGGCCAGAGCTCGGGTGAGGTCGCCGCGGAGGTGATGCGCGTCCTCGAAGCTTCGAACCCCGGCGTGGTGTTGAAGAGCACCGAGTTCGTGGGCCCGCAGGTGGGCGACGAGCTCGCCCGCGACGGCGGCACGGCGCTCGCGTTGGTCGTGGTCGGGATCATGATCTACCTCGCCTTCCGGTTCGAATGGAAGTTCGCCCTGGCCGCGATCATCGCGAACCTTCACGACGTGGTGATCGTGGTCGGCATCTTCTCCGTGATGCAGTGGGAGTTCACGTTGCCCGTCCTCGCGGCGGTTCTGGCCGTCCTGGGCTATTCGGTAAACGAATCCGTGATCATTTTCGACCGCGTCCGCGAGCACTTCCGCAAGATGCGCCGCGCCGACACGATGGAGGTGATCAACTCGGCCATTACGGCGACGATCTCCCGAACCGTGATCACGCACACGTCGACGCTTTGCATGACGCTCTCGATGTTCTTCTTCGGGGGCCCTGCACTCCACTACTTCTCGTTGGCGCTCACGATCGGCATCCTGCTCGGCGTCTACTCCTCGGTCTTCGTCGCGGCGGCCATCGCGCTCTACCTTGGCGTCAGGCGCGAGGATCTCGTCAAGGTCGTCAAGAAGGATGAGGTGGAGGAGATGGTGCCGTAACAGGCGCTTGTCCTACACCCCAATATGAATGAGGGCCGCCCCGATGGGCGGCCCTCAGCGTAGGTAGGGGTCAGAAGGGCGTGGGCGCTCCGTCGGGACGTCCCAGCGTGCGGTTGAACCGCTTTGCGAACTTCTTCCACTGGCGGTTGATCTTGAGGCGGCCGAAGAAGCGGAAGCGTCGGGCGGTCTGAATGTGTTCGGGGACGTAGAAGCCGTCGATCAGTACGACGTCAACGCGCCCATCCTTCGTCACCGCCATCATGTTTGCCGGGCCGAGGTCGCTCACGATGATGTTGTGACGGATCATCTCATCTTTGGCCTCAAGCAGGCGATCGGTGATTTCGGTCAATGCGGCAGAGTCATCCTTGAAGCGGTGGAGATAGGACGATAGGTGTTCCGTCGCATCAAATCTGGACCCCGGTACGATGGCTTCAACCACGACGCCGATCTGCGTCGGCGTCTCAATGCAACCGTAGAACAGCGGAATGAACTTGGAACGAACCCCTCTATCTTCCAATTCCTGGAGATAGTTCGCCTCTCGTTCGGTCTGCGTGGAAAGCGACTTCGCGCTCAGCTTGACGCATTGCGTGGGGTTTTGGGGGTTGAGGCGAACGACACGCTCCCCACCTCTGCCCAAAATGGGCCAAGTGTTGACTTCTTCGTCCGTGAGCGTCAGCCGGTTGATGTTTTTCATTCAAACGTACCGTCTTTGACGGTGTAGTGAGTTTTGCCGAGTTTTTCTGCGCTGATGGCGATCTGCTTGGCCCAACGGAGAGGATTCCAACGGGCGGTCAAGTCTTCCTTGAGGCCGCCCTTGCGTTTCCTCTGTCCAATGCCGGAAGGGGCGCCGGAGAGACGCACGAGATTGATCCCGAGCCGCCAAGCTGGGTGCTTGTGGATGAACGGGAACCAAGGGGAAAACATGAAGTAGTCGACCGGGCAGTTGAATCTCGTCGTCATGGCAAGGGCGCTTTGGGCTGCGGCGCGGTTGATGAGATAGCCTTCCGTCCGGAAGGAGACGGGACGGATCTGTCGAACCAAATCCGTACCCTTTGAGGTTTTCAGGATTTTTCTGTCGATGAGGATGGCGTCGCCGGGGGCGTTGAACTTGACGATGTCCACGCCCTCAGGGATCCAGTCGTGGGTCGACATGTACTCGCCGAGCTCTTTGGCAGGCACGATGTCGTCTTCAAAGACGGCGCACCAGGCCTCATCCGTCTCCAAGAAACGGGTCCAGGCTTTGCGGTGACTCAGAAAACACCCCACCTCTCCCGGCGTGAGCGGATAGAGATATCCAAATCCCGAAGGAGCGCACCAACGCTGAAGCTCTTCTTCGGGAAGCGATCGCCCCAGTACGGCGGAGAGTCGCTCCACTTCCAGACCGAGACGGTCGAACTGGGGTTGCAGCGCCGACCACCGGTCGGTGCTTTGGTCAAGATTGATGACGCAACGGTACATGACGGGGTTACTTCATGAAGACGAAGAAGACGGCCATAACGAGGCAGACGAAGGCCGCCGCGTGATTCCAGCCGAGCGCTTGGTTTTGAAAGGCCAACAGCGAAAAGACGCAGAAGACGCCGAGGGTGATCACCTCCTGGATGATCTTCAACTGTACCAAAGTGAAGGGACCGCCGTTTTCGACGAATCCGATGCGGTTTGCGGGCACCATGAAGCTGTACTCCAGGAGCGCAATACCCCAGGAGAAGAGCACGACGGTGTAGAGCGGCCAGGAGCTGATCAGCTTCGCGCTCTGAAGCTTCAGATGCGCGTACCAGGCCAACGTCATGAAGATGTTGGAGACCAAAAGCAGGCCGATAGTCGTCAGACCTTTGTTGAGCATAGTGGGGGGTCCTGTGGTCCGGAAATGGGGTCAGACCGTACGGTGGTAGAGCGAGGCGAAGACCGCGCGGACGATGCCGTCCACGGCGTTCGTCACGCGGGGAAGCGCCAGGTCGGTGTCTTCCTTCCGGAGCTCTTCCAAAGAGAAGTGTTGGGCTTCCAGAGCTTCCTCCACGGACGCCTTCCAGAATTCGGGACTTTCGCCCTCACGCCAGTCGCCCCGGCCGCGGCCGAAATGCGCGACGGCGAGGTAGAGAAGGACAGCTTCCAACACGAAGCGCTTCACCGCGCTTTCGCTCCAGGAGACTTCGACGCCGTTTTTCTTACGAACGCCGTTATATAGCGCCGCGGCGCCCGCGCCGCCCAAAGCGCCCACGATGCCGCCCAAAAGCGTGCCGAGGCCCAGCGTGAGGCCGCCCGTGCCGACGTCGGCCGCCGCGCCGGCGGCGGCACCCGACGCCGCACCGATCCCGCCGCCGACGGCGGCGGCACGCACGCCGTCCACGGCGTAGGACGCCAGCGACCAGTCGGACTTCATGCGGCGGATGATCTCGCGGGAGACGCCGCGCCCGCGAAGGCCGTGAAGCTCAATGAGGGTTTTGGTGAGGGCGCAGAAACTGTCGGCCGCACGTACGGAGAGTGCGGTCTGCGCGTCCGCAATGGGATCGGCGGCGGTGGAGAAGAGGCCGAGCTTTTTGGCGACCGACTTCACCTTCGTCGAGAAGCCCGCATTTTCAACCCATTCGTGAGCACTTGCTTGGAGCCAAACGTGCCTGGCGAGCGCCTCGACGGCGCTCGCGTAGACCGCGCGCCTCGCGCGCGTCCAGGAAAGGCGCAGTTCCTCAAAGACGCTTTGCTGTTCAGGTTGGACGGCACGGCCGACGGCGTCGAAGAGCGCCGCCTCCTGCACCCAGCAACGCGCAAAGGCATCCATGGGGAGGACGTCGGTGACGAAGGGGTATTGTGCGAGAGCGGTCTTCCAATGGGCGAGCTCGGCGGCCTCCTCCTCGGGAGGCCGGGGCTTGCCCATTTGGTTCAGAAGCACGATGACGGGCTTCCCAATGTAGGCGAGGATCTGCATCTCCGCCGGAATGTAGGGCGCCTTGTCAGGCGGCTCCGCCGCGTTCACCAAGTAGAGCACCACGCTCGTCACGTCGCGGATGTGACGTACCGAGCGTTGATCGAGCCAAAAGGAGCGGTCCGTGAAGCGGTCCCACACTTCGGAGAGGAACCATCCGAGCGGATTGCCTCGGCCCTCGAGGCGCTTCGCCAGAGCGACGGAGTTCCCGAATCCCGGTGTGTCCCACAGGATGAGCTCCCCTCCCGTGCTGCTTCGTGCGAGAACGTAGTCGTCCGTCGTCTCGGTGACGTGGGCGCGGTCGGCAACCTCGCCCACGTCCTTCAGAAGGAGCGTGCGCGCCAACGTCGTCTTGCCGACGTTGGTGTGGCTCACGAGGCTCAAGTGAATGCGAAGCGGATCCGAAGCAGCCATCTCGATGGTGAAGAGATTGGAAGAGAACCCCTTATTTTACGGGGCTTCGAAGCTCTTCCAAAAGACGAATGCGGGCTTCGACCGGATTTTCAATGGGGTCGGGGTCGAAAACCTTCAAACGGGCATGATGCTGGGCGGCGAAGGTTTCCCAAAGCGCCAATCTGGAGGCGATCTTGTCGGCGTCGAATCTGCGGGAGAGTTCCGAGGCGTCAAGTACCACCGTACGGGGTTTGGGGAGGCTCTCCGCATGGCGTCCGTGAACGTCGTCTTCAGGCGTCGCCGCGGCGTTGAGGACCAACGCCGCAGGGGAAGGCGCGGACTGAGGTTCTTGGTCACCCCAAAGATCAGCGTCGAGCACGCGGCATCCGGGAAGCGCTTCCGCAGCTTCACGCCAAAGCTTGTCGGCCTCTGCCGGGAGAAGGAGGGAAAAGAGTCGGTCCGCTTCCAGAATCGACCGCGTGTAGTCCGACCGGAGCGGCAGCGTCACCACGGGGTTCCGCAACCGCAGATGGGCGACGATCGCAAGAATTCCTCGGGGCAACCAAATCACCGTCAGCACCGTGACGATGATCTGAAGAAGCCAAGGGGCGGCATCCGCGGGAGAGCCGCTGCCGGAGGCGAAATTCAGGGACGCCGCACCGGCGGCGTCAAGGGGCGACGCGGCGAAGGGATACGTGAGCTTGAGGATGGATGCCACCACGTCGGGCCGTTGCGCCAACCAGGTGCTCTCCCAACCGACCACATAGGCCGTGCCGATACCTCGCAACGCCACGGAGAGCACCCATCCCAACGCAAACATCGCGGCGGCCAAATGGAAGGCCCGCGAGAGAGCGATGCCGACGAGCGGCGAGGTGACCCGACTCCACCGATCGAAAAAGGCACGTTCCCGGGGTTTCGCTCCGGGAAGCACGCGGCGAAGCCGCGTGCGCAGAAGCGCAAGCATCCCTTCTTCGCGGGGTTCCTCGACGTTGCCCCGTCGGAAAGGCTTCAAAAGGAGCCTCACCATGAGGCTCACGTAGATCGCGAGGTTCCAAAGCAGAAGCGCCAGGAAGGGCGGGGCCAACAGGTTGATGCGGGCGTGCTCTGCCGTGAGTTGGTCGGAGAAGGCACCGAAGAGAAGTGCGGCGAGTCCCAACGCCATGGTGGGCCAGAAGGTACCGGGAAGCTTCGGCGGCTGAGCGGCGTCCATCCGGGCCATGACGAGGCGTGCGCGCAGAGGCAGAAGCCGGTCGGGATCGTCCGCATGATCTCCCGCCAACTGCTTTGCTTCCGCGGTGGCGCGCCGGGCATCTTCGGGGCGCCACTTCGGATCCGACTCGAGCACTTCGGCGAACACCACGTCTCGGGCGTCGGCCATCGGCAGTCTGACCTCGGTCTTCATTTCGCGGACACCCGGTCCAGGTCCGGGTCTTCAAAGGGAAGGTTGGGACGAATCCAAGCATAGGCGGATCGGAGGATGTCCTGCGTCGAATCCGTCCCGCGAAGGCGGATTCCGGCGACGTCCAAGAGCACGGGCGAGAGCCAGTCGCCCCGGAAGGGTCGGCTGTCGGCGACGCGCCGGTCTTCCGTGGAAGACCACAGCAGCAACGGAATCCGGTAGCCGCCGGTCGTCGTGGCGGAATGCCCCGTACGGTTGGCGCCTTCACCCAGTTCTTGGCTGTGGTCCGAGAGGTAGATCCACTCGACGGCCGTGTGCGCGGCCTTTTCCTTCGCCATCCGCCAGGTGCGGCTGATGACGTCGTCCTGATAGAGCATCACCTCGTCGTAGTCGTCGTTGGCTTCAATCACGCGGATCGACCGGTCAAGGTCTTCAAGGCGCTTTTCTACGGCGTCCTCCCCCCAGTCGCGCTCAAAGACCTCAGGCCTGCGAAGGCGGTAGTGGGGGTGCGCACCGATCAGGTGCACGACGATGAGGTGGCGCGGGGCGTTTTCTTCCAATGCGGCCGCCAGGGGCGGCAGAACCTTCTCGTCCATCGATACGCTGGATCTCCCGCTCACGCGGTTCAGCATCTCGGCACGGTCGGCGTAGCCCGCAAAGCCGTTCCGGACCGCGGAGTCCTCCTGGTTGCTGATCCACGTGACGCGCCAACCCGCCGCCTTGAAGGCGGCGATGACGTTGAGACGTCCGTCCGGGAGCGTTTCGCTCCCGGAGAGCGGGAAGGTGAGCATAGAACGGAAGGCGGGCACGGTGCTCGAATCCACCGACCAGGCGTCGCGAACGACGCCGAGACGGTTCTCGGGATCTTGAGCGATGGCGTCCAGCTGCGGCGTCGTCTTTCGGGCATAACCGTAGAGCGACCAGTGGTCGCGGTTCGTGCTCTCGCCGATGACGAGCACCACCGTCTTGGGGCGCTCGTCTGCGGAGGTGAGGACGGACTTCGCGAAGTCGATCTGAAGTGGGCGAACCTTGGCGGCTTCGGCCCAGGTGGCCTGAAGCTCGGCGACGTCGTCCAACACGTTCGACCAATAGACGGGCGGAAGGTTCCCGCGCCAGGGACGCTGGTACCAACCGAAGGCGGAGATGACGATGAGGATCAGGATGACGGTGCGGGTCGTCCTGAGCTGCCGGACGGGCCGGTTGTCGATCGGCCGGACACGCAGAAGCCGCACGACGATCCAAAGCCCCACCAAAATGACGGCGGCGGTGGCGCCCACCCAAAGGAGGACGTCGCCGATTTCGTGCGTGAGGAATTCCAACGATTCCGATGGGGTCGTGTTGGCGACGGCCTCCAACACGATTTCGGACTTCGGATCGGCCGCGTGGACGTACTTCAGGTAGCCGCGAAGCCCCGTCTCCACCCATACGGGCAGGAATCCGAACATCGCCAGGACGCCGACCACGGCGCGACCGGCTTTGCGCAGGAAGGGAACGAGAAGCAGCAGAAGCCCGAACGGAATCGTGAAGCTCCAGATCTGAACGGCGCGAAAGGGCGGCACCGTCACGGCGAGGAACGCGACCGTGATCGCAAAAAGCGCCGCCACGGCGCGAAGCGCCCGAGCTTCCGGTGTCCAAAGAAAATGAAGGGGCTGTCTCATGACCTGTCGGCGATCCGGAGTTGGGCCAGGAGGTTTTCGGCGGCCGTCCTGGGCGAAGCCTGTCCGCAGATGGCGGAGACGACGGCGATGCCGTCGACGCCCGTGCGCATGACGTCGGCGGCGTTCGACGCGCCGATCCCGCCGATCGCCACGACGGGGAGCGGTGAGGCGGCGCTGAGCGACGCAAGGCCCTCCAACCCGACCGCGGCCCCCGCGTCCTTCTTGGTGGCGGTCGTCCACACGGGCCCGATGCCGAGATAGTCGACGAGCGCGGGATCCACGCCGCCGACCTCATCTACGTTTCCGGCGGAGAGCCCAAGAATCATGTCGGGGCCGATGATCCGGCGCGCGTCCGCAGAAGACAGGTCGTCCTGGCCGACGTGAAGGCCGTCGGCGCCGACGGCCGCGGCCACGTCGGCATGGTCGTTGATGATGAGGGGAATGCCTCGGGGACGGAGCATCTCCAAGAGATCTCTCGCGCAGGCCGCCAACGCACGCTTCTTCCAAGTGGGCGCGCGCAGCTGCACGATGGTGACGCCGCCTTCGAGGGCTTCCGCCGTCGTGCGGAGCATCCCTTCGGCGTCCCCGCAAAGATCAGGGTCGAGCACGAGGTAGAGCGAGAGATCAAAGGTCTTCATCTCAGTCCTCTTCAAAGAGCGCGTCGATGTAGGCCGTGTGGAAGGTGCCCGGGCGTACGGAAACGCGGGAGGCGGCTTCCGCCGCCCGCTTGGCGGCGAAGCACGCGGCGGCCGCGGCGTTGAGGGGCTCTTCAGGCATCGCACCCACGTAGGCCGCGACGAGCGCCGAGAGCGAGCATCCCGTGCCGACGACGAGCGTCGCCGTCGGGTGGCCGCCTTCGACCACCAGGGTGCGCATCCCGTCCGTCACGAAGTCGCGCTCTCCCGTCACCACGACGATGCTGCCGGTTTCCGTCGCGAAGCGCTTCGCGGTGTCGAGCGCCGCGTCGGACGCATCCGTGCTGTCGACGCCGCAACCGCCCTGACCGGCGCCGGCCAAAGCGAGGATTTCGCTCGCATTCCCGCGGATCACGGTGGGGCGGCGCTCCACGAACGAGCGGATCACCCCGTCGCGCCAGGGGAGAATCCCGGCCGCGACGGGGTCGAGCACCCAGGGGTGACCGATGGACTGCGCACCCTCCACGGCGCGGCGCATCCCTTCGATGCGCTCGGGCGTGGGGGTGCCGATGTTGACGAGCACGGCGTGCGCGATGCGGGCGAAGTCGCCGGACTCTTCCGGACTCACCACCATGGCGGGCGAAGCGCCCGCCGCCAAAAGAACGTTCGCGGTGATTTCCTGCACGACGTCGTTGGTGAGGCACTGCACGAGGGGGCGGACGCCGCGCATGGCGCGGCGGCACCGGGCGAATTCGGCCCGGTCAAAAACTTCCATGGTCATCCGTGGACGGCTCCGTTTGAGAATGAAGGAAACATATCACAACGAGGACGGCCGTCTCCCCACGGCGCTCCGTACAATGGCAATTCGTTGCGAAATCCGAAAGAAGGCTCTTCCATGGCGCTCATCCACCCGCAATTCGACCCGGTGGCGGTCTCCCTCGGCCCCGTCGCCGTCCATTGGTACGGACTGATGTACCTCCTGGGGTTCGTGTGCTTCTGGTGGCTGGGTCGCATGCGCGCGAAGGAATCCTGGCGCGGGGTCACGCCGGACGACGTGGAGAATCTGCTCTTCTACGGGGTTTTCGGCGTGATTTTGGGCGGGCGTCTCGGCTACTGCCTCTTCTACCAACCCGGCTACTACCTCGCGGAGCCGCTCCGCATTCTGGAAGTCTGGCAGGGCGGCATGAGCGCGCACGGGGGGCTACTGGGCGTCGTCGTCGTCATGCTGATCTATGCGCGCCGTCAGGGGCTCACGTTCTGGCAGATTGCGGACTTCGTTTCGCCCATCGTCCCCCTGGGTCTCTTTTTCGGGCGCATCGGCAACTTCATCAACGGGGAGCTTTGGGGGCGGAAGGCGTCTGCGGACCTCCCTTGGGCGATGATCTTCCCGCAGGCGGGGGACGGCATCCCGCGCCACCCTTCGCAACTCTACGAAGCGGGGTTGGAGGGACTGCTGCTCTTCATCTTCTTGTGGATCTGGTCCAGAAAGCCGCGGCCCTCCGGAACCGTCGCGGCGCTCTTCGCGTTGGGGTACGGGCTCGGGCGCTTCGTCGTGGAGTACTTCCGGGAGCCTGACGCGTTCCTGGGGCTTCAGGCGTTGGGGTTGTCGCGTGGGCAGTGGCTGACGCTTCCCCTCATCCTCGTGGGACTTGGTGCCTACGTCTGGCGCCGCAAGCGCGCCTGAACGATCAAAACAAATCGGGCCGCTCCGTTCGGGGCGGCCCGATCTCATTGAAGTCTTCAGCTCAGCAGAAATCAGTTATCGCCGAACCACTTCTTGTAGATCGCCTGGTATTCGCCGGAGGCTTTGAGGGCGGCGAGCGCATCGTCGAGCTCCTTCGCGAGCTTCACGTTGTCCTTCGCGACCACCATGGCGAACTGGTCGGCGGAGAGCATTTCGGGGAGGTGCACCGTCGCCTCGGCGATCTTCGGCTGCTGCGTGAGGATGTAGGCCGTGACCGGGCGGTCGTTGATGACGGCGTCGGTGCCGCCCACCTGCAGGTCGAGAATCGCTTCGCCCGCATTGTTGAAGGTGCTCACCTTGGCGTCCTTGATGGTCTTCGCCATGGTGGCGGCGGTCGTACCGATCTGCACGCCGACCTTCCTGCCTTCAAGGTCCTTGAAGGACTTGATCTTGTCGGCGTCGGCCTTCTTCACGAGGATGGTGAGGCCGGACTCGTAGAAGGGCGCCGTAAAGAGCACGCGCTTCTTGCGCTCTTCCGTGACGGAGAAGCCAGAGGCGCCCACGTCGGCGGTGCCCGCCAAAATCGCCGGGATGATGCCGTCGAAGCCGATGTTGAGCATCTTGACGTCGTAGCCGAGGTGCTTGCCCATGGCGCGCACGAGTTCCATCTCGAAGCCGGTGATTTCGTTCGTCTGCGTGTTGACGAATTCAAAGGGCGGGAAGGTCGGGTTGACGGCGACGCGGAGTTCCTTGGCGGCGTTGGCGGCGAAGGGAAGCGCAAGCGAAAGAGCGGCGACGGCCGCGAGCGTGAATTACTTCATGTCGGATCCTCTAAGTGGCGGGGCGCGGCTCGAAGGTAAGGCGTGAGGCGCAACCCCAAGATGCGCCGACGTTGGTTGGGGGACCTCCGACGGCGCCGATTCTCCCCACTATAGCCAAGGGACCGCTGAGCAACTTTGGGGAGCCAACCGGGGACGCGAAAAGGCCCGCAGATTTGATGAATCTCTGCGGGCCTAAGCGCAATCTCCTACGGGTTGCCGAGGAGCCGTCAGAAGGCGTTCACGGCCTTCCAGAGCATGTAGGAGGCAAGCACGTAGAGGAGCGTCGCGAAGATCCGCTTCAGGGGCTTCGTGTCGATGGCGTGCGCGGTGCGCGCGCCGAGAGGCGCCGTGAACATGCTCATCACGGCGACGGAGAAGAGCCCGGGGAGATGGACGAACCCGAGCATTTCGGGGAAATCGGGGAGCCCCGGCACGTTCCAACCGCTCCAGACGTAGCCCAGGGTGCCGGCGAACGCGATGGGGAAGCCCAGCGCCGCGGAGGTGCCGATGGCGTTGTGGACCTTGACGTTGCAGTACGTCAAGAACGGCACCGAAATGAAGCCGCCGCCGGCGCCGACCAAGGCGGAAATGACGCCGATCCCGGTGCCCGCGCCGAAGAGGCCGGCCGAGCCGGGAAGCGTGCGCGAGGGCGCGGGCTTCCCGCCCAGGAACATCTTCGTCGCGGAGAAGTAGACGAAGCCCGCGAAGATCAGCGCCACCCAGAAGGTGGAAAGGGCGCCCGCGATCTGGGCGCCCAGGGCGGCGCCCACCAAAATCCCCGGAGCGATCCCGAGCGCCACCTTCCAAAGGACGGCGCCGCGGGCCGCATGGGCGCGCACGGACGAAATCGACGTGAAGAGGATCGTCCCCATCGAGGTGGCGATCGCCGCATGGACGACGTGTTCGGGCGGAACCCCCGCCTGGCCGAGCAGAATCGTGAAGAAGGGCGTCAGCACCATGCCGCCGCCGATGCCGAGAAGCCCCGCCAGAAAGCCCGTGCAGGCGCCGAGCATGGCGAGTTCAACGATGATGATGGGATCCATGGGCGCCGCCTCCTTGCAGGCCGGGAAAGTGGAGTTGAGGGTCAGAAGAGATGGTCGGTGATGAAGCGGAATTCTTCCGCCGTCACCGGAGTGATCGACAGACGGTTGCCGCGTCGAAGAACGGGCATGTCGGCCAATTCGGGGTGTTCGCGGAGCGCGGCGAGCCCGATGACGGGCACCTTGAAGAGGCCCTTCACGTTGATCGTGAGCCAACGGGGATTCTCCTTCGAGCTCTTCGCGTCGAAGTATTCGTTTTCGGGATCGAACTGAAGCTCGTCCGGGTACGGTTCGGAATCGATCACCGCAAGCCCCACGATGCCGGGTTCGGGGCAGCTCGAGTGGTAGAAGAGCACGCCGTCCCCGACGGACATGTCGTCGCGGATGAAGTTGCGCGCCTGATAGTTGCGGATGCCGAACCAGGAGACCGGCGCGGCGAGCGCATCGTCGATGCTGCACTCGCCCGGTTCGGTCTTCATGAGCCAAAAGCGTCGGGCGTTCTCCCGGACGCGGCGGATGGTTTCTTCGTTCGTCAAGACGCACCTCAAGGGAATTCTCAAACAAAGAGAGGACGCCTTCTCGTCGGAAGAGCGTCCTCTGCGGAATGGGGCCTGCAGTGGTGCGGGGCTACGTATCCTGAACCGGGAGTTCAGGGCGGTCGGCTCCGGAGCGGAACGGGCCAGTCAACGCGTGACCGGCACACCATCGGCTCTTCGAGTACACCGACCATTTTGCTTTGGCATTGGTTCTAGGTACTTTGGAGCCCGGATGCGGTCCACCGCAGGGTTGAACCCATTGTAGCGGATTGCGGCTCAGAAGAGCGCGCCGATTTTCGTGTCCCGGAAGATCGCGTCTTCGCAGAGGCGGCAGAGCCGCCGGACGTGTTCGAGATCCTCGTCGGTGTGCGCGGGTTCGGTCGCCAAGGGCACGGGCTGCGCTTTGGCCTGCGGCTTCGCGGGCGGAACGGGTTCGCTCTTCGCCGCCTGTTCTTCGGCGGCCGTTTTGGCGGCTTCTTCGGCCTTCTTCGCCTCGTAGGCGACTTCGAGCGCCGTGAGAACCGCGATCTGGTCGGCGGCGATCACCTTGCCGCTCGCCTTCATGGCTTCCATCTGGCGGTCGATCTGCGCGGCGCAGTCGCGAAGGAGATCCTCCTCGCCGGTACTCACCGCGAGACGGTACTTGTGGTTGTAGATCGAAACGATGACTTCGGGCACGGCGTCCTCCTTCAGCGTTCGTCCGTCGGGCGGTTGAATTGGGCGAGCATGCCTTCCATGCGGGAGCGCACGTCCTGGAGCTGCGCGCGGGTGCGGGCGAGCTCCGCCTCACGCGTGGCGAGCTGGTTGCGCAACTGCTGATTGAGCCCGCGTTCGTTCTGAAGCCGGGCGATCAGCTGCTCGATGAGCGACTGAAGGCGGTTGAGTTCGGCTTTCATGGTCATTTTTCAGCGGATTCGGCGGCGGGTTCGTTCTTGGGTTCGGCGTTGGGCTCAACAAGCGGCGCGGGCTCCTGCTTCGGGGGGCGCGCGTCGAACGTGCGGATGTTGCCGAGGATGAGCTGGTCGGCCTGCTCTTCGTCGGGCATCGCGTCGGACGTCCAATGGTCGACGCGGCGCTCTTCGTTGAAGAAGACCGTGAGGCGCCGGAGCTGCACGTCGCCGTCGCCGCGACGGAGGTAGTAGACGTAGTCCCACTGATTGATGTGGAACTGGTCCCGGATCAACGGCACGCCGAGCAGGAACTGAACCTGCGCGTCGGTCATGCCGCGCTCGAGCTGAAGCACCATTTCGCTCGTCACGAGGTTGCCCTGATGAACGTCGGCGCGGTAGGGCTGCAGGAAGTAGGGGACGTAGTCCTCCGTGTTCTCCCACATGTCCGCCATGGTAAAGCACCCGGTCAGGGACGTGATCATCGCGAGGCCGGAAGCGGCGAGAAAGAGCTGTCGAGTGAACATAAAAGCCGTTGTGCCGTGGTCAAAAGATGGGTCGGGTGGTCAAGATGCACGCCGACAACGTATGATAAAGGGTATTCGATCGAAAAAACCAAGGACCGGACAGCCGTGAGCGAAAACTCCTCCCATCAAGCCAGCAACGATCTGAAGACCATGGGTCTGAAGGTCACCGCGCCGCGTCTGAAGATTCTCGACATCTTCCAAAGGCTCTCGGCGGACGCCGAGAAGGAGCGCCGTCATCTCTCCGCCGAAGAAATCTACAAGGTTCTTCTGGAGGAGAACAGCGACATCGGGCTCGCGACGGTCTACCGCGTGCTCACGCAGTTTGAGAGCGCGGGGATCCTCGTGCGCCACCACTTCGAAGAGGGCCGGGCGACCTACGAACTCCAAGAGGGCCGCCACCACGACCACATCATCTGCGTGCGCTGCGGGCGCATCGAAGAGTTCGTGGACCCCGGGATCGAGCGTGCGCAGAGGCTTGTCGCCAACGCGCTCGGCTACGACCTGACGGACCACTCCCTCGTGCTCTACGGCGTGTGCGAGGCCTGCCGCAAGGAGGCCGAAGCGCAGACGGAAACGTTCTGAGGAAGGCGATTTGAACGGACGGCGGTTCCCACCCGGGGCCGCCGTTTTGCTATGTCTTGGAAGCACGCGGTGCGCACAAAGCAAGACGCCTCCGGATGTTCGTCCGAAGGCGTCTCATGAATTCTGGTGCGCGGTACTGGGTTTGAACCAGTGACCCCTGCCGTGTGAAGGCAGTGCTCTACCGCTGAGCTAACCGCGCGTTGAGAGGACGTATTCTACGGCCCTTCGTCGTTTTGGCAAGAGGGGCTCGGGAAAATACCGTGTTTGCGGTATTTTGAGTGGATCAGCAGCGCGCCAAGGCGGGGGCTTCCAACTTCCCGCGGGCCACTTCCACACCTCGGTTCGCGAGTTCGTCCGCCTTTTCGTTCCCAGGATCGCCGTCGTGCCCCTTCACCCACACCCAGGTGATCTCGTGCCGGGAGACGAGATCGTCCAACGCTTGCCAAAGCTCAACGTTCTTGACGGGCTTTTTCGCGGCGGTCAGCCAACGGTTGCGCTTCCAGGCGTGAATCCACTTCGTGATGCCGTCCTTCACGTAGCTGCTGTCCGTATGGATGACGATCGGCACCGGGCGGTTGACGACCCGAAGGGCCGAGATCACGGCCTGAAGCTCCATCTTGTTGTTGGTCGTTTCGCGGGCGCCGTTGAAGAGCTCCAGCGTGTGCCCCTTCCATTGGAGAAGCGCGCCCCAACCGCCGTCGCCGGGATTCCCCTTGCAGGCGCCGTCGGTCCAGATGAGAAGCGGGGTCGGTTGCTGAGGCTCGGTCATGTCGGCTCTTTCGTGGTGAGTTGGGGGAGTTCGGGGGCGGATTCCGCACCCTCCCTGCGGGAGGCGTTCATCCCCGCCGTCGGAACCGGCATCTTCCCCTGCGGCGCCCTCGGCGTCAAGTGGGAGGCCTTCCCGATGGGGGTGACGCCGGGTTCGCGCTTCACGGCCTCGAGAAGCATCAGGTTGGAGCAGTGAGGCGCCCAGCGGTCGCCAGCCTTGTCCATCCAACTCCAACGTTGCAAGGGCCCCGCGTGCCGGAAGCCCGGCACGTAGATCCCGAAGGCACCCCGGTCGATTTCGAGCCCCAGGAGCGCGAACCAGTCGCGCAGCCGGGGGAGCGGAATCGGGAGCATCTTCGTGGGGAGGTAGGGACGCCCGCCGCAGGCGAGCGTCGCGCGTTGGCGCATCCACCAGAGCCCCGCCGGATTGAAGGCGGAGAGGATGAGGCGCCCTTCGGGCGCCAAAACACGAGCCGCCTCGCGAAGAACCTGTTGGGGTGAGGCGGAAAAGTCGAGCGCGTACGGCATCGTCACGAGGTCGATCGACCCGGAGGCGATGGGCAGGCACTCGGGTTCGCCCACGAAGCATCGGTTCGTGAAGGGCGGCAGCGTCCCGTCGCGCAGGAACGCCGCTTCGTCGCCGCTAACGAGGAGCGCATGCCCCTGCATCCGGTTGGCGCGCAGCGTATCCAACTGCGGCGCGCCGATCTGAAGCGCCTCCGCGCCGAAGACGCGGTCGACGGCGAGGTCGAACCTCTGAAGCGTCCAGCGCGCGAGCAGATGCCCGGGCGGGGTCTTCAGAAAGTCGGCGAAGGTGAGTGCGGCGTGAGGCGTTCGGGAGGTCATGCGCTTCGATTCCTGCGGATCGCTTTGATTCTACGCGGCGCGCCCATACGGCCGCGGGCCCGGCGTTGAGCGGGGCTTAACACTTTGTTTCGGAATTTCTCCGGGGTTTGCCCGTCGGTGGCATCCGCCCGACGATGTCGCCCCTTCGCGGCACGTAACATTGGGGCACTACGATTCGTCGCCACCCACCCGGACTTTCCGCCTCCATGACACAGCGAACCCTGAGCGCCCTTTTTCTGAGCACGCTTCTGGCCGTCGGCCTCGCGGGGCACGCGTCCCGCTCTGCTGCCGCCGAGGAGATGCCGGTGGCGTCTCCCGCGGCGGAGGAGGACACGATTCCGGGAGACGTGTGGGAGCGCATCCGGCGCGGATTCGCGATTCCGGATCTGGCGAGCCCCGCGGTGGACCGGTGGCTGCGTTTTTATACGCGGGACCCCGCGTACCTGCGCCGCATGGCGGACCGCGCGGGTCAGTATCTCTACGACATCGTCGAGAACGTCGAGGCGCGCGGCATGCCGATGGAGTTGGCGCTCCTGCCGTTTGTGGAAAGCGCCTTCCAACCCGAAGCCCTTTCTAAAGCGAAGGCTGCGGGCCTCTGGCAGTTCATGCCGGCGACCGGGAACGACTATTCCTTGAACCAAAACCTTTGGCGCGACGACCGTCAGGACGTGCTCCAGAGCACCCGCGCGGCGCTCGACTACTTCGAGTACCTCCACGGGATGTTCGGGGACTGGCAGTTGGCGCTCGCCGCTTACAACTGGGGTGAAGGGAGCGTGAGCCGCGCGATCGCGCGCGCGAAGCGCGCGGGCCGCGCCGCGGACTACGCGCACCTGAGAATGCCGCGCGAGACGGCGGACTATGTGCCCAAGCTCGAGGCCATCAAGCGCATCATCGAAAATCCGTCGAAGTACGGGATCGAACTCCCCGACGTCGGGAACGAACCCTTCTTCGTCACGATCACGAAGCCCCGCGACATCGACACCAAGACGGCGGCCGAGTTGGCAGGAATGCCTTTGGAAGAATTCCGGGCTCTGAACCCCAGCTACAAGCTCCCCGTCATCGTCGCGTCCCACAACAACGTGATGCTGCTCCCGGCGGACCGCGTCGACTACTTCATCGACAACCTGGCGAGCTGGATGGACAGCGGGCAGCCGCTTTCGCGTTGGAGCACGTACAAGCTCCAACAGGGCGAGACCCTCGCCGCCGTGGCCGAGCGCGCCGGGATGAGTGAGTCGTTCCTCAGAGAGGTGAACGGGATCCCGAAGGGGAGGCAGGTTTTGCCGAACTCGACGCTTCTCATCCTCTCGGACGCCGGGGACGACATCTCCGCGGACGACGCGGACGCGCGTCTGAGGCTTTCGCCTCAGACGACCTGGCGCCGCGTCACCTACCGCGTGCGCCCGGGTGATACGCTCTCGACGATCGCGCGCCGCTGGCACATCACGATGAAGTCGATCGTGACCGCCAACCGCCTTCGCTCCGATCGGCTCCGCGCCGGGCAGAGGCTCATCCTCACGGTCCCGAACGTCGAGCGCGCGCCGATTCTGCAGGCTTCGCGCTCGACCGGCTCACACAAGATCCATGCGGTGAGCTCCGGGGAGACGCTCTCCTCGATCGCGCGCCGCTACGGCGTGTCGGTTTCGGCGCTCAGGACGACCAACCGCATCAGCGGGAACGTCATCCGTCCGGGGCAGCGTCTGCGCATTCCCGGCACCGCCGGGGACGATCTCCCTGCGGCCGTCATCTACACGGTCCGGCAAGGCGACGCCCTCTCGACGATCGCCCAGCGCTTCGGCACGACGGTGACGAAGTTGAAGCGCGCCAACCGTCTCACCAACAACACGCTCCGCGTGGGGCAGAGGCTCGAAATTCCCGACGCGGAACCCGCCCGCGCGAAGCGTGAGATTGAGGCGCCGAAGTCCGAAATCTACGTGGTCCGTCAAGGGGACACCCTTTCCGAGATCGCAGACCGCTACGGCGTCGGTTTGTCGAAGCTTCGCGCCGCGAACGGCCTTCGCGGGAACGCGATCCGCATCGGTCAGCGGCTCGTCATCCCGGCGACGGCGAAGCGCCTCCAGGAGGCCGCCTCCGCCAAGACGCACGTCGTCCGCTCGGGCGACACCCTTTCCGCCATTGCTCGCCGCTACGGCACGAGCGTTTCCGCCATTCAACGCGCAAACGGCATGACCGGGAGCAGCCTCCGCGTGGGCGAGCGCCTGAAGCTCCCGTAAGCTTCGTCTTCGCCGCATCCTGCCCACGGTCTACCCCGCCTTGGGGATCCCGAGGAAAGCGGCGAAGCGGGGAACCTGCATACAATAGGGGCCGCCCGGCGCTTTGATTTCAGCAACGACGCCGGACGACTGAACCGAATTCTTGATGGCCTTTCAGGCCGCGCCGCCCATCCGGGCGCCGCGGCCCGCATTCATTCTTTTGGAGTCCGACATGGGTTTTCTCGCCGGCAAAAAGCTTCTGATCACGGGCGTGCTCTCGAACCGTTCCATCGCCTACGGCATCGCCAAGGCCTGCCACCGCGAAGGCGCGGAGCTCGCCTTCACGTACGTGGGCGAGCGCTTCGCGGACCGCGTCGCGGGCTTTGCGGCGGAATTCGGGAGCGACCTCTGTCTGCCGATGGATGTGGGGAGCGACGAGGAGATCGCCGCCGTCGCGGCGAAGCTCTCGGAGCGTTGGCGCGGCCTTGACGGATTCGTCCATTCGATCGGCTTCGCGCCCCGCGAAGCGATCGCCGGCGACTTCCTGGACGGCATCTCGCGCGACGCGTTCCGCGTCGCGATGGACATCTCGGCCTACTCGTTCCCGGCGCTTGCGAAGGCCTTCATGCCGCTCATGAAGGGCCGCAACGCGTCCATTCTGACCCTCACCTACATCGGGGGCGAACGCGTCGTGCCGAACTACAACACGATGGGGCTGGCGAAGGCTGCGCTGGAATCGTCGACGCGCTACCTCGCCGCGAGCCTCGGCCGCGAAGGCATCCGTGCCAACGCGATTTCGGCGGGTCCGATCAAGACGCTCGCAGCGTCGGGCATCCAGGACTTCTCGAAGCTCCTCCATGCGATGGAGGAAGTGGCGCCGTTGGGCCGCACCGTGACGATCGACGAGGTGGGCAACACCGCCGCCTTCCTGCTCTCCGACTTGGCGAGCGGCATCACCGGGAACATCGCCTACGTCGACGCGGGCTTCCACGTCGTGGGCGCGGGCGTCGTGCGCGGCGAATAACCCCGATTCGACGGGGGACTTTCGTCACCCCGCAAGCCTTCCGGAGGGGATGCCGTATAGTAACGGCATCCCCTCCATTTCTTTGTTGAACGCATTTCCCGCGAACCCCAAGCATGCCGCTCTACAAAAATGTCGCCGTCTTCGTGAAGCCCACGGAGAGCCTGACGGTGCCGCTCACCGTCCTCATTGAGGTGCTCGAGAAAGCGGGCGCTGAGGTCTACCTCGACGAAAGGAGCGCGGAGACGCTCGGGAGTCGCGCCCCCTCCCGCGGGCACACTCGCGACGAATTGGGCGCGCTCTGCGACCTGGCGGTGGTGCTGGGCGGGGACGGCACGATGCTGGGGGTGGCGAGGTCGCTCGCACCCTACCGCCGCCCCATCATCGGGATCAACGCCGGACGCCTGGGGTTCATCACGGACATCGTCTTCGACGAGGTCCGCGAGGTGCTCCCTGCGGTGCTCGAAGGCCGCTGCACGTCGGACGTGCGGCGGTTGCTTTCAGGTGAAATCATCCGGGACGGCAAGGTCCTCTACCGCAACGTGGCGGTGAACGACATCGGCGTCACGCACGGGCGTGCGGGCGGCATGGTCGACTTCGTGATCGACGTGAACGGTCAGCAGATGTCGAGTCAGTCCGCGGACGGCATCATCTGCTCGACCGCGACCGGGTCGACTGCGTACGCGCTTGCGTCGGGCGGCCCCATCCTTCATCCGTCTTTGGACGGGATGGTGCTGGTGCCGGTGGCGCCGCACACGCTCTCGTCGCGCCCCATCGTGCTTCCCGCCGGCCTCACCGTGACGATCGAGGTGACGGATGCGCGGGACGCGCAGGCCTACTTCGACATGCAGGAATTCTTCGACATGAAGCCCGGGGACCTGATCCGGATCCGCATGGCCGAAGAAACGTTGGAGATGCTTCATCCCCAGGGCTTCGACTACTTCGATCTGCTCCGGCGCAAGTTGAAGTGGAACTTCATGCCGACGAGCGTTCGTCGGCAGTTCTCGGGCGGAGACTGAGGAGGTTCGCGATGTTGCTCTCGCTCTCGCTTCGGGACTTCGTGATCGTCGATGCGCTCGATTTGGACTTCTCTTCCGGCTTCACGGTGCTGACCGGCGAAACCGGCGCCGGGAAGTCGATCCTGATCGATGCCTTGGGCTTCATTCTGGGCGCCCGGGCCGACGCGGACGTCGTGCGCGAAGGCGCCCCCAAGGCGGATCTCTCCGCGACCTTCCGCGCGACGGAAGCTCTCCGACATTGGCTCGAAGACCATGCGCTCTCAGGTGACGGAGACGAAGTGCTCCTGCGCCGCACGATCGATGCGGCGGGTCGCTCCCGCGGTTGGGTGAACGGCGTTCCCGTGACGGCGGCGCAGTTGAAGGAAGCGGGCGCCATGTTGGTCGACATTCACGGCCAACACGCGCATCAGTCCCTCATGCAGCCCGCAGGGCAGTTGACGCTTTTGGATGCCTATGCGGGACACGATGAGCTTCTCACCCGCATGCGCGAAGCGCATGCGGCTTGGCGCGACGCGAAGGCTCTTTGGGAAGAGGCCGTCGCGGACGCCCAGAAGCGCGCGGAACGGACGGAGCGCCTCGTTTGGATGAGCGAAGAGTTGGGCGACCTCGATCCCAAGCCCGGCGAATGGGAGCAGCTCAACGCCGAGCACAGCCGCCTGGCGCACGCCGCAAGCATCCGTGAGGGGCTCTCCGAGGCGATGGAGCGGCTCTCCACCGGTGCGGACGAACTCGGGTCCGCCATGTCGCGGATCGAGTCGCTCGTCCGCTGGGACGAGAGCCTCAACGTGTTGGTGGAGACGATCGGCGCCGCGCAGGATCTGCTCCGTGAGGCAAGCCACGAGACGGAGCGCGTGCTCGATCGCGACGACGTCGACGAGGGGCGCTTTGAGGCGGTGGACCGCCGCGTGGGGCGATTCTTTGATCTCTCCCGAAAATTCCGTGTGGAGCCCGAACGCTTGGCCGCTCTGCGTGACCGCGTGGGGCGGGAGCTTCTGCAGTTGGACCAGACGGCCGATGCGGATGCGCTGAAGGCGAAGGCTGAGGAAGCGGAAAAGCGCTGCCGCGAAGCGGCGGAGGAGCTGACTAGCTCCCGCCGCAAGCGTGCCGAAGCGCTCAGTTCCGCCGTCACCGACGAAATGCAGGGGCTCGCGATGAAGGGCGGTGCGTTTCGGGTGGATTTTGAATCGGCTCCGCTCGGCGCTCACGGTGCCGACGCCGTGACCTTCATGGTGGCGGGGCATGCCGGCGTGGGGCTTCGTGCCTTGCAGAAAACCGCTTCGGGCGGTGAGCTTGCCCGAATCAGTTTGGCCGTCGCCGTCATCACGGCACGCGTCACGCCCGTGCCGACCCTGATCTTCGACGAAGTCGACACGGGGATCGGCGGTGCGACGGCGGAGGTGGTGGGCCGCCTTCTGCGGCGGTTGAGCGAAGACCGTCAGGTGCTCTGCGTGACGCATCTCCCCCAGGTGGCTGCTTGCGGCAAGCAACACTACCGCATCAGCAAGGTGACGAAGGACGGCGTGACGACAAGCGCCGTGCATCCCTTGTCCGAAGACGAACGGACGAAGGAGATTGCCCGGATGATGGCTGGATCCGTCCATTCCAAGGTCATCTTGGACGGCGCGGAAGAAATGTTGCGTATGGGCCGGACAGGGCCCGAGAACAAAAACGATCAGAGTTGAATATGAGCATCAAGGTTCTTCTCCTCAACGTGGGTCGCGTCATCGGAGCCAAGGGCGGAGCTGAAAAAGTTTTCTGCGACATGGCAAACGCGCTGAGCGAGCGTGGGATGGATGTGTACGCCGTGTGTTGTGAAGAAAAGGAGGGGTTGCCCGGCTACCCGTTGGCCGAGGCGGTGCACTTCGTCAATGCGGGAAATAGGACATTCGCTTGGGGATTGAGTGCCCCTCTCATTCGACTGCGGTCTGTGTTGACCTCCAACCGTAAGCAACGGCGCAGCGTGCGAGCTCGGCTGCAATGTCTGAGGCAATCTCAGCAACTGCGAGACGTCATGAAAGCCATTGATCCGGCTGTGATAGTTGCCCATCAACCCGAATCCGCATACATCTGTCGAGAGCTTTTGCACTTGTCAACACCACTGGTCACCGTTTTCCACAATTCAGCGGATCATTTTTTGGGCGCCCCTGAGTTTGAGGTCTTTCGGCCGACCGTGGTTCGTTCAAATGCCTTGGTTGTCTTGATGCCTGAGTACAAAGCTCAGGTTGAAAAGGCTTTGCCGGGGCTGAGAGTTGAATACATACCTAATGCGATACCTTTCTCGGAACAGGCATCTCAACTTGGCCAACCCTTGCTGATAACAGTGGGGAGAGCTGACGCCCAGAAGCGGCATCTGTTGCTCTTGGAGGCTTTTGATCTGATCAAGGATCGATACCCTCAATGGAATTTGGACATCTGGGGGGAGACGCATTCCCGATACGGCGAGGCGGTTCTGAAGGACGTTCAACGCAGAGGGCTTCTGGGCAGGGTCCGACACCGTGGGCTGACGGAAAACGTCAATGAAAAGCTGCTCGGGGCCTCGATTTTTGCTTTTCCCTCGGCCTATGAAGGGTTCAGTCTGGCCTTGGGCGAAGCGATGAGCGCGGGGTTGCCGACAGTCGGGTGCGTTGACTGCCCGTCCGTCAATACGTTGATTCGTTCTGGAGAAAACGGTCTGTTGACAGAGCCCACGGCGGAATCTTTTGCCGAAGGCTTGGTGAGTCTTATGGAAGATGCGGCTTACCGGCGCAAACTGGGGGCTCAGGCGCGAGAAGACATGCGCCAGTTTGGCCCCGACGCCGTTTGGCGGACGTGGCAGACTCTTCTCGAAGAAGTTGCTCGGTGAATAACGGTTCCGGCCTGGGTGAATCGAAGACTCACCCAAGAACTTTCTGTAGAGACTCAAGTACTTCTTCCGTCCGGGGCCACCCCTTCGCGGCCGACCCCAACACCACCGCCCGCTCGTTCCAGGGCGATGTGCGGGTCGGCTCCGTCACGCCGAGGAGCGTGATCTGCGGCGCACCCACCGCCGCGGCGATGTGGCTCACGCCGGAGTCGTTCGCAATGACGACGGCGGCGAGCTTGCTGAGCGCGGCGTAGTTGCCGAGAGTCGTCGGCGGAAGAATGCGCGCATCGGAACAGGCCGCCTTCACTTCTGCCTCTTCGTGCGGCGACGGGAAGACGATGGGTTCGACGCCCATGTCGCGAAGCGGTGCGCAGAGATCGTTGAAGTGATCCCAACTCTTCTTCTTCCCGTGATGGAGCCCACGGGCGACGGGGGCGATGAGCGCAAAGCGCTCGGGGATCCCATACTCCTTGATGAGATTACGTGCGGCGGCTTCGTGGCGCTTCAAAACCTTGAGGCCGAGATCCTTCGGCGCGGATTCCCAAGCGGGCGTTCCGCCCCAGGCGGCAACCGCCCCCTTGGCTACAGTGAAGAAGCGCTCCACTTCATGCATGGGGCCGGGTTCCTCAATCTTCTGATCCAAAAGAAAGCTGCGGCCGTCGGTGGCGAAGCCGGCGGATCGGATGCCGCCGATGCGGTAGAGGAGCGCCGAACTGAAGGAATTCGGGAAGAGAAGCCCGAGGGGCTTATCGCCCACGTGGTTCGCAAGGTGCCGGATGCGGGTGAGGTCTTCGGTCACGTGCCCTTCAATCGGGTCGAAGCGCCATTCCATCCCGGCCAAAAGATCCTCGGCCCAACGCTTTCCCGTGAGCACGGGCTCAAACCCGCTCGCCTCCAGGAGGCGAAGCGCGGGGAGCGCCATGCAGCAGTCACCGACGTGGTTGGGAAGGCGGCAGAGGACTTTGGTCATGATGAATCCGGTTGCGAGAGATGGGCGGCTCGGAGCATTGTATCGGCTAATGCCTGTATGATGAGGCCTCCAAAAAAGCGGACGATCCATGTTCAAGATCATCGACGACATCCGGGCTTCCTCCATGATGCGGCTGGCCCGATACCTTCCTCCCTTCAAGTGGCACATCGCGGGCGCCATCGCCGCGATGGCGGCCGGGGGCGGCGCTTCGTCGCTCATCGCCCTCATCCTGGGGAAGCTCACCGACATGAGTTTCTACGGCAAGGACCCGCTGACGGTGTACCTCGCTCCCTTGGCGTTGATCGGCATTTCGATCCTGCACGGCGGCTCTCGCTATCTGAGCTCCTACCTTTTGGTGCGCGTCTCGCAGTCGGTCCTGCTTGAAGTCCGGACGATGCTTTTTTCGCGCATGCTCCGCTGGAGCGACAAGACCTTTATGGAGCACCGCAATTCGGAACTTCAGGCGAAGTTCGTCAACGAAGCCTCGAACGCGTTGACGCGCGCCGCCGGGGTGCTCACCACGATGGTGCGCGACTCGATTCAGATCGTCTGCCTCGTCGCCGTGCTCATCTGGCACAACTGGATGCTCACGCTCGTGAGCTTCGTCGTCGCGCCGCTTCTCGCAATCGTGATCCGGTGGGTGAACCGCCGCATCAAGTCGCTCACCCGCCGTCAGCAGCTCACCTTCGGGGAGCTCATCGGGACGGTGCTCGAAGCCTACAACGGCGAGCGCGTCGTCAAGATCTACGATGGCTACGCGTACGAAAACGACCGCTTCCGCGAGGTGAACGAAAAGATCAGGACGTTGTCGCTGCGTCAGCAGCGCGTGTCGGCGGCCGGGATGCCGCTTCTCCAGTTGATCACGATGATCGGGGTGTCGTTCGTCGTCGTCTTCGCGCTCATGCAGGCGCAGAGCGGCGCGCTCACGATCGGGGAGTTCACGACGTTCCTCGCGGCCATGCTTCTTCTCATGCCGCCCATCCGGCATCTCTCCGACCTTTCCGGTTCCACGGCGACGATGATCGCCGCGGCGGACAGTCTCTTCGAGACGATCGACGAGATTCCCGAAGAAGATCCGGGCACGCGCGAGCTCAAGGACTGCCGCGGTGCCGTCCGCTTCGAGGACGTGTCCTTCACGTATCCGGGAAAGGAGACGCCTGCGGTCAAAAACTTCACCCTTGACGTGAAGCCGGGCGAAATGATCGCCCTGGTGGGGTCGTCGGGGTCCGGGAAGTCGACCCTCGTCAACCTGATTCCCCGCTTCTGGGCAGCGACGAAGGGCGAGATTTATTTCGACGGGATCCCGCAGAGCGAACTGACGTTGAAGAGCCTGCGCGACCAGATCGCGCTCGTGAGCCAGGACGTCGTCATCTTCGACGACACCATCGCCGGGAACATCGCCTACGGCGCGATGCGGAACGCCTCCCGCGAAGAGATCGAACGCGCCGTCGAGGCGGCCGCGCTCACGGAATTCGTGGAGAGCCTCCCCGACGGGCTCGGCACGCGGGTGGGCGCCGCCGGGAACGAACTCTCGGGCGGGCAGCGCCAGCGGATTTCGATTGCCCGCGCGTTCCTGAAGAACGCGCCGATCCTCCTTCTCGACGAAGCGACGAGCGCGCTCGATACGGAAAGCGAACGCCACATTCAGCGCTCGCTCGATTCGCTCCTCGTGGGCCGCACGGCCTTCGTGGTCGCGCACCGGCTCTCCACCATCATCAATGCCGACCGCATCGTCGCGATGCGAAACGGCGAAGTGGTCGAAGTGGGGACGCACGACGAGCTGCTCGCGAAGAACGGTCTCTACGCGCACCTCTATTCGCTCCAATTCCGTCATCCGTCCGAAGTCTGACCGGAGGACTTTCCTTCGGCGCAGGGTCTCGTGTCTTCGGGGTCCTGATGATAAGATGCTCGGCACAGTGCGGCGCCGCCCGACGGGCGGCGCCATTTTCTTCAGAGGGACCCCATCACTATGGCCGTCAGCGTCTTCGATATGTTCCGCACGGGCATCGGCCCGTCCTCCTCCCACACCGTCGGTCCGATGCGGGCGGGCGCCGCTTTTCTGAAGGTGCTGCGTTCGCGTGGTCTGCTCAGCCAGGCCGCGACGCTGCGTATCGACCTGATGGGAAGCCTCGCAGCGACGGGAAAGGGCCACGGGACCGACACCGCCTGTCAGCTGGGGTTGATGGGAGAGGAACCTGAAACCTTCGATCCGGACGAATTGGAAGGCCTGATGGCGAAGGTGCGCGAGACGAAGACGCTCGCACTCGGACGCGAGCAGACCGTCCGGTTCGACCCCGAAGCCGACATCCGTTTCATGCCGGAATGCGTGCCGGCCTTTCACACCAACGCCGTGGACTTCGCGGTCGGCGACGCGGAGGGGAACGAACTTCTGAAGCGCCGCTACTACTCCGTGGGCGGCGGCTTCATCGTGGAGGGTGACGAGGCCGATCCGGAAAAGCCGGTCGTGCCCGCCGCACTCCGCGAGGGCGGCGTCAAGCTTCCGCACCCCTTCCGCACGGGCGACGAACTCATGGCCCGCTCGGACGAGTCGGGGCTCTCCATTGCGGAACTCATGTACGCAAACGAATGCGCCCGGATGCCCTCGGACGAAGTCGACCGCCGATTGGACGCCGTCTGGGCGGTGATGTCGGGTTCGATCGAACGCGGGCTTCGCCAGACGGAGCCTCTCCCCGGCCCCTTCCGCATCGCGCGCCGCGCGAAGAAGCTCGCCGACGGCCTGCGCGAAAAGGAAGCGAAGGGCCAGATGGATCCGCTCTCCGTCATCGACTGGGTGAACGCCTACGCGATGGCCGTGGGTGAAGAGAACGCCTCGGGCGGTCGCGTCGTCACGGCGCCCACGAACGGCGCCGCGGGGGTGATCCCCGCGGTGATCGAGTACTACCTCCGCCACATGCCTGGAGCGACCCCTGAGGGCGTTCGCACGTTCCTGCTCACGGCCGGCGCCATCGGGATCCTCTACAAGGAAAACGCCTCGATTTCGGGCGCCGAAGTCGGCTGTCAGGGCGAAGTGGGCGTCGCCTGCTCGATGGCGGCGGCGGGGCTCGCCGCCGTCTGCGGGGCGACCCCGCACCAGGTGGAAAACGCCGCCGAAATCGGCATGGAGCACAACCTCGGCCTCACCTGCGACCCGGTGGCGGGGCAGGTGCAGATTCCCTGCATCGAGCGCAACGCCATCGCCGCCGTCAAGGCCATCAACGCCGCGCGCATGGCGCTTCGCGGCGACGGGACGCACTACGTGAGCCTCGACAAGGTGATCCGCACGATGCTGGAAACCGGTCGCGACATGAAGTCGAAGTACAAGGAAACGAGCCGGGGCGGCCTGGCGGTCAACATCGTGGAGTGCTGACCGCAGGAGGCTCTCCGTCCGCCAACACAGGATTCAAGCGACCGTGGAACACATTCTCATCAACTGCTCGGCGCGGGAGACCCGCGTCGCCGTCATCGTCGAGAGCGTCCTGAGGGACCTCTTCATCGAACGGGCCTCGGCCCGCGGCCTCGTCGGGAACGTCTATCTCGGCAAGGTCGTGCGGGTGCTCCCCGGCATGCAGAGCGCCTTCGTCGACGTGGGCCTGGAGCGCACGGCGTTCCTGCACGTCGCCGACATCGCCGAAGCGAAGACCGAAACCGAGGCGTTGAAGCCCATCGAAACGCTGCTCCACGAGGGGCAGTCCCTGATGGTGCAGGTGGCCAAAGACCCGATCGGCACGAAGGGCGCACGCCTGACGACGACGATTTCGCTCGCAGGACGGAAGCTCGTCTACCTGCCGCGGGACCCTCACATCGGCGTTTCGCAGCGGATCGAGAGCGAAGAGCAGCGTGAAGAACTCCGCGCCATGATGACGGCGCTTCGCCCCGAAACCGAAAAAGGGGGCTACATCATCCGCACGAGCGCCGAAGAAGGCGCGACGGAAGAGGAGTTCCGGGACGACATGGCGTACCTTGGGCGCCTCTGGGAAGAAATCGGCGAGAAGGCGAAGAAGAGCCATCCGCCCGCGCTTCTCTACCAGGACCTGTCGCTCGCCCAGCGTGTGCTCCGCGACATGGTGCACCAACAGACCGACCGCGTCGAAGTCGACGCCGCCAAGGACTATGAGGCGCTCCGGGCCTTTGCCGAGCGGTTCGTGCCGGGCGTCGCGGAAAAGCTTTCGCTCTACGAGGGCGAAACGCCGCTTTTCGAACTTCACGGCGTGGAGGCAGAGTTGGAAGGCGCGCTTGGGCGCCGCGTCGATCTGAAGAGTGGCGGCTATCTCGTGTTCGATCAAACCGAGGCGATGACGACGATCGACGTGAACACGGGGGGCTACGTCGGGAAGCGCGACTTCAGCGACACGATCTTCAAGACGAACCTCGAGGCCGCGCAGACGATCGCGCGGCAGTTGAGGCTGAGGAACTTGGGTGGCATCATCATCGTCGACTTCATCGACATGGCCCGCGAAGAGCACCGCGAAGCGGTGCTCTCAGAACTGCGCCGTGCGGTCGCGACCGACCGCACGCGCATGACGGTGAGCAACTTCACGGAGCTGGGGCTGGTGGCGATGACGCGGAAGCGCACGCGCGAGTCGCTCGCGCACGTCCTCTGCGAACCCTGCCCCATCTGCGGTGGGCGCGGCCAGGTGAAGACGGCGCGCACCGTCTGCTACGACATCATGCGGGAGATCGTGCGGCTCTGCAAACAGTACAAGGACACGCGGGAGTACCGGATTCTGGCGAGCCAAACCGTGATCGACATGCTCTTGGAAGACGAGTCGCCCGCCTTGGAACTCCTGCAGCAGACCGTCGAAAAGCCCGTGCTCCTTGAAGTGGAGAACACCTACTCGCAGGAAGAGTGGGACGTGGTGCTCGCCTGATCCCAACGGATGGAATTTCGGACATGACGCAGAGCTTTTACTGGTACGACTTTGAAACGTTCGGGATCCGTTCGATGACGGACCGCCCCGCGCAGTTCGCGGGGATGCGCACCGACATGAATCTGGAGCCCTCTCCCGCCGCGGGTGAAGAGGCGGGCGAGGTCTTCTACGCGAAGCCCTCGGAAGACTATCTGCCGAGTCCGGAGAGCTGCCTTCTGACCGGGATCGTCCCGCAGCTCTGCGAAGAGCGCGGGATGCCGGAGAGCGAGTTCGCCGGCCGCATCTTCGAGCGTCTCAACGTTCCAGGGACGATCAGCATCGGCTACAACACGCTGGGCTTTGACGACGAAGTCTGCCGCTTCCTCTTTTGGCGGAACTTTTTGGATCCGTACTCCCACGGTTGGAAGGACGGGTGCTCGCGTTGGGACCTCTTCCCCCTGGTCTGCGCCGTCTGGGCACTCCGGGGTGACGGCATCCGCTGGCCCCTTTGGGAGGAGTTGGATCCCGAACGCTTCCCGCAGGCCGCGGTCCGCAAAGGCGTCTGCATGAAGTTGGAGTGCTTGACGGAAGCGAACGGCATCACGCACGGTCACGCGCACGACGCGCTCTCCGACGTGGAGGCGACGATCGGGTTGGCGCGGTTGATCCGTGAAAAGGAACCGAAGCTTTGGGACTGGGCGCTCGCGAACCGCTCGAAGGAGCAGGTCCGCGCGGCGCTCGAAAAGGGCCCGGTCGTGTGGGTCTCGCCCAAGATCGGCGTCGCCCGCGGCTGCACGATGCTGGGCGGGATGCTCTACGCAAACGGCAACGACGTCCTGATGTGGGACCTGAGGGAAGACCCCTCGGTCCTTCGGACGCTCTCCCGCGAGGAGATCATCGAGCGGATCACGACGCCGCAGTCGAAGCTCCCTGAGGGCGTGACGCGGCTCCCCGTCCGGAAGATGAAGATCAACGCCTCTCCCTTCGTCTGCGGCGCGTTGGGCGTGCTCTCGCCTGACCGTGCGGCACGCTACGGGATCGACCGCGCGGCCGCGGTGGAGCGCTACCAGACGCTTTTGGAGGTCCGTCCTCTAGTGGAGGGGATCCTCGCCGAGTGCCTGGAGCACGGCGGAGGGTTGGAACCCGTCGACGTCGACGCGGCGCTCTACGACGGCGGCTTCACGTCCGCGGGCGACAAGCGGCGCTTCACGGAAATCCGCCGCTCCACGCCCGAGCAATTGGCCGCTTCGGCGCCGCGCATCGTCTTTGACGACGAGCGCTTCACGGAGATGCTCTTCCGTTTCCGCGCCCGCAATTGGCCGGAGACGCTCTCCGTGGACGAGCAGGACGCCTGGCGGCGCCACTGCGCCGCCAGGCTCTTGGAGGGTGCGGCCGGCAGCCTGACGGTTGACCGGTACTTTGAAGAGATCGACGAACTTCAGGCCGAGGGCGACATGGAGGACGAGCGCCGTCAGATGATTTTCGAGGCGCTCTACGACTGGGGCGAGCGCGTGGGCGCGGCCTGCTCGTAGGAAGCCTTCCGACGTCGGGAAAGATTCGATGGGGTCGTCGCGGGCTCGGTGCTAAAGTGAGCACGAACGAACCGTATCCGCCCGCGGACCAACCTTATGGCGGGCGAAACAGATTGGAGAGGATTTTATGTCGGATAAAGTTTTGAGGATCGGCGTGACGGCGGGCGTCAACCCGACGGCGGCCGCGGTGATGAAGGCAGAGCTTTTGGGTGTTGCGGCCCGTGCGGGCGTGCGCATCGAAGTGCTCTCGACCGATGAGGAGCTGCGTCAGGACGCCACCGACAAAAAGACCATGGAGGCGGACCGCCGCATCGCGGCGCTTCGCCAGACGTGGGCCCTTCAGGCCATGGGCTGCGACGAAGTGATCGTGCCCGACGTGCGCATCGATCCGGTGCGCCGCGAGCTGCAGGCGGAGTTGGAAGTCCCCGTCGTTCCGGTCTACGACGGGCTCGCAGCCTTGGGGCCCCGCCAGATCGGCGTCCTGGGCTATGCGGTGAGCGCCGACTTCGTGCTCTCGCGTGCGGCCGAAGGGTCTACCGTCGTGCCGACGCCCGAGCCCGTCATGGAAGCCTTCCGCCAACTGCAGAACGCCGAAACGGGGCTTCGCCGTCAGGGAATGACGGACGAGCACCGTGAGCGCTTCATCGCCGCGGCGCAGGCGCTTGTTACCGCCGGGGCCGATCTTCTGGTCCCGGCCTGCACGCAGATGGCCCGCTTTGCGAATGTCTTGAAGGACGAAGGCCTTCCCGTTCTCGACATTCTCGCCGACACGGCGGTCCGCGCCGTGACGAAACCCTTGGCGCGCTTGGGCAAACCCTTCAAGGTGGGGCTGATCGGGGGCTTGGGGCCCGCCGCGACGGTGGACCTCTACGACAAGATCGTGAAGGCGACCCCGGCCAAAACCGATCAGGAACACATCAAGCTCGTCGTCGAACAGAATCCTCAGACCCCGGACCGCACCGCCTGCCTTTTGGGGCAGGGCGACGACCCGACCTTCGCGCTCTACGGCATGGCGATGAAGTTGGAGGCGGACGGCTGCGACGCCGTCATCGTGCCCTGCAATACGGCGCACGCCTTCATGCCCTTCGTTGAGCGGCATCTGTCGATCCCCTGCATCAACATGCAGAAGGCGGCCTTGGAAGAGATTCAAGCGAAGTTGGGCAAGGACGCCCGCATCGGGCTTCTCGCCACCCGCGGCACGGTTCAGTCCCGGATCTACGCCGAGAAGGCGGAGGCGATGGGGTTGCCGATGTTCGTGCCCGACGAAGAGCGTCAGGACCGCGTCATGGCGGCGATCTACGGGCCGGAGGGCGCCAAGGCGGGCTTCACCGACGGCGTCTGCCGCGATGACCTGATGTCGGGCGTCGAATACCTGGTGCGCACCTACGACTGCAACTGCCTGATCTTGGGCTGCACCGAGCTTCCGCTCATTCTCGACGAGTCGGATGCTTTCCCGGTCGCCGGGAAGAGCGTGATGATGATCGACCCGACGGCGGCGCTCGCCCGCAAGGTCGTGAAGATCGCATTGGAGAAGAACAAGGCCGCAGGCCGATGAACCGTCCTTGGCGCGGGAAGCGGGCTCGGAAGCCGCTTCTGCGCAGGAGCTTTTGAAGATGAACGAAAAAATCTACCCCAACGTCGCCCCCGCCAAAGTGGCCTTCATCGGGCTCGGCACGATGGGTTTTCCCATGGCCGGGCACCTGAAGCGCGCCGGGCACGACGTCTGCGTCTACAACCGCACGACGGAGAAGGCAGAGCGTTGGGTGAAGACCTACGGTGGGCGCATGGCGCCGACGCCGCGAGAGGCCGCTGAGGGTGCGAAGTTCGTCTTCACCTGCGTCGGCAACGACGACGACCTCCGGAGCGTCGTGCTGGGGCCTGACGGCGCCTTCGCCGGCATGTCGAAGGGCGCCGTGCTTTGGGACCACACGACGGCGAGCGCCGTCGTTGCCCGCGAGTTGGCGGCGAAGGCCGAGGAGCTCGGTTTGGGCTTCGTCGATGCGCCCGTCTCCGGGGGCGAAGCCGGTGCGCAGAATGGGATCTTGACCGTACTTTGCGGTGGGGACGAAATGCCCTTCCATTTGGGCGAACCGATCGTGAAGGCCTACGCGGCCAATGTGACGCATTTGGGGACTGCGGGTTCCGGGCAGCTTGCCAAGATGGTGAACCAGATCTGCATCGCCGGTTGCGTCGAGGCGCTCGCCGAAGGGATCGCCTTCGGTGAGCATGCCGGACTCAACATGCCTAAGGTGCTCGGTGCACTCGCGGGCGGCGCGGCGTCCTCCTGGCAGATGGTGAATCGCGGCGACACGATGGTGGAGCGGAAGTTCGATTTCGGCTTCGCTGTCGACTGGATGCGAAAAGACTTGGGAATCGCCATGGATGAGGCGGCGCAAAACGGTGCTCAACTGCCTTTGGTGAAGTTGGTCGATGAGTTTTATGCCGAGGTTCAGAAGATGGGAAGCGGCCGTGCGGACACGTCCTCGCTGATCCTCCGCTTGACGGAAGACAAGCAGTGAGGCGGGCTCAAAAGTATGGAACTTTGGCTGAAAAGTCCCTTTGATCGTTTTCAACGCTCGGGATCAAAAGATTCTGTTTTTGACTGGGTGAAAACGCTTCGTGGAGAAATGTTCCGCTCAGTGGATCAGCGCTTTACGGCGAGATTCGAAGAGGACGGCAGGGGGTACTTTGTGAAGTATCACCGCGGCCTCTCTTGGGGGGAGTTCTTCAAAAACATCATTTGCCTTCGTTGGCCGGTAGTCGGCGCCCGGGACGAGTGGATCGCCGTCGAGCATCTCCGGCAACACGGCGTCGGTACGATGACGCCGGTAGCGTTCGGAGAGCGTGGATGTCAGCCGTTTTGGCAGGAATCCTTTCTGATTACGGAAGAACTTGCCGGGTGCGAAAGTTTGGGCCCTCTGACAGATCCTTGGGCGGAGAATCCCCCGGAGCTCACACTCAAACGCCACCTGATCGGCTTGGTGGCGGATTCTGTTTCCGGCATGCACCGCGCCGGTCTCAACCACCGGGACTGCTATCTCTGTCACTTTTTGTGGAACCGTGAGACGGACACGCTTCACGTGATCGATCTTCACCGCGCCCAAATCCGCGACAAGGTCCCGACGCGTTGGGTCGACAAGGACTTGGGAGCGCTTTATACGTCCGCTTCTGAGATCGGCCTGACGCGGCTTGACTTCTTCCGGTTCCTGCGCGCCTACCATGGTGGCCGGATTGATCGGGAAGAAGTTAAGCGGCTTCTGCCGCAGATTGAAAAACGGGCCCGGAAGATCCGGGCCCATACGGAAAGCCTCAAGCGTCGTCGGGGGTTTACCTAGACGACTCAAAGGGCGCGTAGAGCACGCGTCCGAGCGCAATCCTCAAGCGCTCAGACTTGGCCGCCGGGGCGTCGGAGGTGACGGCACAGTCGGCGAAAGCCGTTCGGCGTAGCACGTCGTAGTAGGGGGTACTGAACCCCTCTGTTTCCTGTGCCTTCCAGGGTTTGTGGCGGCTCGCGTAGTGGAGGATCCCCGGGCGCTTCCTTGCTTCAATAGCTTTTCGGTACTTCCTGGCGTGAAGAAGGAGCTTCATGCTGAAGCCGTAGACGGCGGGCATCTTGTTCCAACGAAAGTCGATCGGCGTCCATCGACCCGTAAAGATGGCGTTGAGGGCATCTTGGTCGTGGCTCTTGAGCGGGCGGCTCAACGCCAGTTCGGCCGCTTGGTCCGCGAAGCGCTCACGGCGCCAGACATCGAGATCGATGAGGAGAAGCCCCGCGTTGAAGTAGCCCGCTTCGGGAGGGATGCCGAGTTCCGTCGCCTTGCTTTGCGTACGTTTGGGCGAAAGCATGACGCCGAGGTCGGGCACGGCGCCGAGGGGACGTCCCTCCAGATCCGTCGCCCACAGCTCCGCCACATCGCCGTCCACGACCATGTCTCCGTCGAGGTAGATGCAGCGGTGAACTTCCTGCGGAAGGCACGAAGGTACCAACAGCCGGAAGTAGGAGGCGAGCGAGTAGTAGTGGTTGATGAACGCATCCTTGAAGACGGAGACGTCGGGCGTCAGGAAAGTGAGCGTCGCGCCGAACTCTTCAATGGTGCGGCGCAGCCGCACCTGCTTTTCTTCCGAAATCCCGTCATGGATGTAGTAGAAGTCGATGTCGGCGGGGCGGGAGCAGTGCTCGACGATCGAGCGCATGGTCACCGCGGAGTGTTGCGCGAAGTTGTCGTCGCTGCAGAAAACGATGCTGATCCGGTCCATGGGTGCGGAGTGAAGGTGGGAGGGACGCCGGAAGGGCGCTTCATTCCCACCATTGTAGAGGCGTCTTCGCAGGCGCCGTGCCTGATAGAATGAGCGGATCTCTGTTGCAGGGACGGCATCGTCTCCTCGGCCGACCCTCGTCGGCATGCAGACGGCGACCCAAGCACAACTTCTCTTCGGACCCTTCACTGATGAGCGACAACACGGAAACGCAGGCCAAGGAGCCCGCGACGACCAACTTTCTCCGAAACCTGATCGAAGACGATTTGGCCAACGGCGTCAACCTGCCCCGCTACTGGTGCGGGCATCCCGCCCCCTACAGCGAGCAGCAGGACAAGGGTTCGCCCGACGTGGCGAAGATCCGCACGCGCTTCCCGCCGGAACCGAACGGCTACCTCCACATCGGTCACGCGAAGAGCATCTGCCTCAATTTCGGTCTGGCCCGCGACTACGGCGGCTACTGCCACATGCGCTTCGACGACACGAACCCGGTGAAGGAAGACCAGGAGTACGTCGACGGCATTTTGGACAGCGTGAAGTGGTTGGGCTTCAGCTGGGAGCACGGCGAAGAGAAGAACCTCTACTTCGCGAGCTCCTACTTTGAGGACATGTACCGCTTTGCGGAACACCTCATCAAGACGGGCTACGCCTACGTCGACGAGCAGACCGCGGACGAAATGCGCGAAAACCGCGGCACCCTGAAGGAGCCCGGCGTCGATTCTCCCTACCGCAACCGTCCTGCGGACGAGAGCCTCCGGCTCTTCCGCGAGATGCGCGCTGGCAAGCACCCGGAAGGCTCCATGGTGCTTCGCGCCAAGATCGACATGGCGAGTCCCAACATCAACCTGCGCGATCCGGCGATCTACCGCATCCGCTTTGCGGAACACCATGCGACGGGCGACAAGTGGTGCATCTACCCGATGTACACGTACGCGCACCCGATCGAGGATTCGCTCGAGAACATCACGCACTCGATCTGCACGCTCGAATTCGAAGATCAGCGCGCTTTCTACGACTGGGCCTTGGAGCGCATCATCCCGGTGCTCCGCGCCCCGCAGTACGAGGAAGCCCGTCAGGTGGTCGCGCAGATGGCGGCCGGCATGAACGACCGCGCGGAAGCCTTCATCCGGAAGCTCGCTGCTTCCGCGGCGAAGCTCGGTCAGAGCGCGCCGGAACGTCAGATGGCGGGGATTCTCGCCGCGTGGAATCAGAACGGCATTCCCGACATGAACGATCAGTCGGTACTGCAGGTGTTCGCGCTCTTGAACCGCTTCCCCGAAAACTTCACGCCGATCCTGCAGGCCGCGTTGGACGTCGTCCGTCCGAACTTCTTCCTGCTCTCGCACCAGTACGAATTCAACCGCCTCAATCTCACGTACGTCGTGGTGAGCAAGCGCAAGCTCATTCAACTCGTCACCGAAGGCCACGTGGACGGTTGGGACGATCCGCGCATGCCGACGATCGTCGGTCTGCGCCGCCGCGGCTACACGCCGGAGAGCATCCAACGCTTTGCCGAGCGTTGCGGCGTCTCGCGCGTCGCGGGCGGGTGGATCGACTATTCGGTTCTGGAGCAGTCGCTTCGCGAAGACCTTGAAGAACGTGCGGCGCGCCGCATCGCGGTGCTCCGCCCCCTGAAGCTCATCATCGACAACTATCCGGAAGGCGAGTCGGAAACGCTCGTGGCGGACAATCATCCGCAAAAACCCGAGATGGGTACCCGCACGATCACCTTCTCGAAGGAGCTCTGGATCGAAGAGAGCGACTTCGCCGAAGTGCCGCCCAAAGGCTTCCGCCGCCTGACGATCCCCGCGGACGGCACACCCGCGAAGCCCGTGCGTCTTCGCTACGGCTACGTCATCGTGCCCACCTCGGTCGAGAAGGATGCCGAGGGCCGCGTCGTCGCGGTCCATGCCGAGTACCTGCCCGAGACGAAGTCCGGCACGGAAGGCTCGATGTCGGTGAAGACCAAGGCGACCATCCACTGGCTCGACGCGAAGACGGCCGTTCCGGCGGAAGTCCGCGTCTACGACCGTCTCTTCTGCGAAGAGCATCCGGATGCGGGCGAAGGGAACTTCCTCGAGAAGCTCACGCCCAATTCGAAGGTGGTGCTGAACGCCTTCGTGGAACCCGCTTTGGCGAACGTTGCGCCCGACGACAAGTTCCAGTTCGAACGCAACGGCTACTTCGTTGCGGACCGCGTGGACCACAAGCCCGGCGCACCGGTCTTCAACCTTTCGGTGGGCCTCAAGGACACCTGGAAGAAGTAAGACAGCATGAAGGCCGCGCCGCGAGGCGCGGCCTTCAAACCAATCAGCACCAAGAGAGCCCTCAAGGATCATCATGACTGAACGTCCCCGCATCATGGTCGACATGTCGGCCACGCTCATCCACCACGGCCACGTGCGCCTGCTCAAAAAGGCGTCGGAACTCGGCACCGTCGTCGTGGCGCTCACGACCGACGAGGAAGTCCGCACGAAGAAGGGCTACGTGCCGGAGCTCAACTTCGAAGAACGGAAGGAAATTCTCGAGTCCCTCCGCTGGGTCGACGAGGTGGTGCCGAGTCCCTGGCTGTTGGACGAAGCGTTTCTCGACAAGCACCGCTGCGAGAAGCTCGTGCACGGCCACGACAACTCGAACGACATTCCGCCCGAGCGCCTCATCATCTTCCCGCGCACCGAGGGCGTGAGCTCCTCGCAGCTACGCGAGCGCGTTCTCGACTGCCTCATCCAGATGAACTTGGAAGGCCACAATTCGAGCACCTCGGACAAGATCGCGCGTCTTTTGATCGAGACGATCAAGAAGGAATTCCGCCTGGAGTAAGGAGCCGACGGAAGGGTCCGGCGCGGTGCTTGCATGCGCTTGCAAATGGGGCGTCCTCCGCCGAAAGCGGTTCCGCGCCCTGTGCTATGATCGTTTCCGATCGGAAAAACCCGGACGACTGCGTTTTCGCCCTTGGGGCTCGAAGAGGAACGTCCGGTTGACCACATCCACTCTTTAATGGAAAACATCGCTATGAAGAAGCTCATCGTTGTCGCCGCTGCCGCCGTGATGGCCGCCGGTGCCGCTCAGGCCGCCTACAAGGACGGTACGTACACGGGCGAAGGCAAGGGCCGCGAATCCATGATTCAGGTTCAGGTCGACGTCAAGGGCGGCAAGATCGCCGACGTGAAGGTCGTCAAGCACGGTGAAACCGAAATGATCATCGCTGCGCCGATCGAAACGATGCTCCCCGAAATCGTCAAGAAGAACGGCGTTGAAGGCGTCGACGACGTCGGCGGCGCCACGCTCTCGAGTCAGGGCATCAAGGCCGCCGTCCAGGACGCGCTCTCCAAGGCTCAGTAAGTCTTGGATCTTGGGATGCGGCGCTTCCGCCGCATCCGAGAAGCCTGAAGGGAGAAGGGTTCCTGAGCCCCTCTCCCTTTTCTTTCGTTTCTTTCTTTTCCGCTCGGGGCTTCTCACCCCAAGCTCCCCCACCTCCCGACGGCGACCGCCAACGGTCCCGCACCCCCACGGAGACGCCTTCATGCGCATTTGGAATGCCTTCGTCCGTTCTTCTCTTGCCCTCACCTGCTGTGCGCTTTTTGCGCTTCCCGCCGCCGCTGCGGACGCGGGTGACGAATACGTGCTCTCCTGGACGAGCCTCCACATGGGGACCGTCATTTCCTCGAAGGTCTACGGCCGCACGGCGGAAGACGCGAAGCGCTACGCCTCGCTCGTTGAAGCCGAGGTCGAACGCTTCGACAAGATGATGAGCGTGCATGAGGCGACGCCTTTGAACGAAGTGAACCGCCGCGCGGGCGAGAAGGTCGAGGTGACACCTGAGATCGCCGAGATGACGCTTCGCGCCGTGGAGGCGACGAAGCTCTCGGGGGGCGCGTTCGACCCGACGATCGGTCCCGTCGTCAACGTCTGGAAGATCGGGTTCGGAGGCGACGAGGTGCCCTCCGACGATGCGATCGCCGCGGCGGTCGCCAAGGTTGACGTTTCGCGCGTGCGCGTGACGGAGGAAAAGGGCCGCCATTACGTTCAGATCGACCCGGGTCAGTTCCTCGACATGGGCGGGATCGCCAAGGGCTACATCGGCGAGAAGATCGCCGAAGAGCTCCGCGCGGCGGGTGCGCCGCGCGCGCTCCTTGATCTGGGCGGAAACGTCGTGGCGCTGAACGGCAAGACGGCCGAGGCGCCCTGGCGCGTGGGGCTTCAGCGCCCCGACACGGACCGCGGCGCCTATTTCGCGGTCGTCGAGGCGACGGACGAGAGCGTGATCACGTCGGGCGCCTACGAGCGCTACCTCGAAAAGGACGGGAAGCGCTACGGGCACATTCTGGACCCGAAGACGGGGAAGCCCGCCTTGACCGACATCTCGAGCGTCACGATCGTCGACCACGACGGCGCGATGGCCGATGCGCTTTGCACGGCGATCTTCGCGATGGGTTGGGAGAAGGGCACGGCCTTTTTGAAGGCCCACCCCGAAGTGCATGCGGTGCTCCTTCACGCCGACTTGAAGCGTGCGGCGTTGAGTGCTAGTTTGGCGAAACGCGTGCGCTTCACCGACGAGTCGATCCGCACGGAAGTGCTCGGGGAGTAAGGCCCCGGGCTTGCCGGCGCCGCGAGCGCCTCAGACCCTCCGCCACGAGAAGATCCCGTCCACGAAAGGAGTGTGCCGACCATGGCCGAACCCAAATTCGTTCATCTTCGACTTCATTCGGAATACTCCGTCACGGACGGGATCGTCCGCATCGACCCGGCGATTCACAAGATGATGGAGCGAGGCGGCGGGGCGCTGGCGTTGACCGACCTGATGAACATCTTCGGGGGCCTTCGCTTCTATACGCATGCCCTTGCCGCCGGCTTGAAGCCCATCCTTGGGTGCGACCTCAAGATCCGCAACGGGAACGACGCGGCGAAGCCCTACCGCATGGGCGTCCTCTGCATGAACCGCGAGGGCTACCACTCGCTCTCGGTGCTCCTCACCAAGGCGTTTCTGACGGACGACGACGCCTTTCGCGGCCAGATCGATCCGAAGTGGTTTGAAAAGGGGGGCGACGCGGGTCTGATCGCCCTTTCGGGCGGCGCCGAAGGCGAACTCGGGGCGCTGCTTCTGAACAAGCGTTGGAAGCTCGCCGACGAGACGGCGCAGCGTTGGAAGCGCATTTTCGGCGACCGCTTCTACGTCGAGGTGCAGCGTGCCGGCAGGCACGGCGACGACCTCGCGACGGCGAGGTTGGCGAACCTCGCCGTCGAGCACGGCATCGCCGTCGTGGCGACGCATCCCGTGCAGTTCCTCGATCCGGAAGACTTTGAAGCGCACGAAGTGCGCACCTCGATCGCCGAAGGCTACACGCTCCAGGACCCCCGCCGCACCAAGCGCTACTCGCCCGAGCAGTATTTGAAGACCGAAGAGGAAATGATCGAACTCTTCGCGGACATGCCCGCGGCGGTTGCGAATTCGGTTGAAATCGCGAAGCGCTGCAATTTGGACGGCGTGCTCTCGAAGCCTCAGCTGCCGCTTTTCCCCACGCCCGACGGCATGAGCCTCGACGACTACATCGATCTGCTCTCGCACCAGGGCCTGGAGCGGCGCTTGGAATTCCTCTACCCGGACGAGAAGGTGAGGAACGAAAAGCGCCCCGCCTACGAGGAGCGTCTCACGTACGAGCTCGGCATCATCAAGGGGATGAAGTTCCCGGGGTACTTCCTCATCGTTCAGGACTTCATCAACTGGTCGAAGAAGAACGGCATCCCGGTGGGTCCGGGCCGCGGCTCGGGTGCCGGCTCCTTGGTGGCGTACTCGCTCGGGATCACGGACCTGGATCCCCTTCACTTCGACCTGCTCTTCGAGCGCTTCCTCAACCCGGAACGCGTTTCGATGCCCGACTTCGACGTCGACTTCTGCCAGTACAACCGCGACCGCACGATCGACTACGTGAAGCGCACGTACGGCGCGGAGGCCGTGAGCCAGATCGTCACGTTTGGCACCTTGGGCGCCAAGGCGGTCGTGCGCGACGTGGGCCGCGCCTTGGACGTCCCCTACATGAAGACGGACGCCCTGGCGAAGCTGATCCCGCAGCAGCCGGGGAAGAACATCACCTTGGACGACGCGCTCCGCGACGTGCCCGAATTCAAGGAAGCGGTCGAGAGCGACGACGAGTACAGGGAGATTCTGCGTCTGGCGAAGCCCTTGGAAGGCCTCACGCGAAACCTCGGCATGCACGCAGGGGGCGTGCTGATCGCCCCCGGGCGCTTGACCGACTTCTGTCCCCTCTACAACCCCGACGGGAAACCCGAGAACACGGTCTGCCAGTTCGACAAGAAGGACGTCGAAAACGTGGGGCTCGTCAAGTTCGACTTCCTGGGCCTGACGACGCTCTCCATCATCACCCGTGCGGTGAGCTACATCGACAAACTCCACCCCGAGGCCAAGTTCGACATCGACCGCATTCCGGTCGACGACGCCGAAACCTACGCGCTCTTTCAGAACGCGAACACCGAAGCCGTGTTCCAGTTCGAATCGGAAGGGATGCGCGCTCTTCTGAAGCAGGCCAAGCCCGACCGCCTCGAGGACCTGGTCGCCTTGAACGCCTTATATCGTCCGGGTCCGATGGACCTCATCCCGTCCTTCATCGCGCGCAAGTTCGGCCGCGAGAAGGTGGAGTACCTCGACCCCCGCATGGAGTCGGTCCTCGCTGAAACCTACGGGATCATGGTGTACCAGGAACAGGTGATGCGAGTCGCGCAGGTCGTGGGCGGCTATTCGCTGGGCGGCGCCGACCTGCTTCGCCGCGCCATGGGGAAGAAGAACGTCGAGGAGATGAAGCGCCAGCGCGCGGTCTTCACGCAGGGCGCGGGCGAGCGCGGCGTCTCGGAAGAGACCGCCACCGAGATCTTCAACCTGATGGAAAAGTTCGCGGGCTACGGCTTCAACAAGTCGCACGCGGCCGCGTACTCCTACGTCGCCTACCAGACGGCGTACCTGAAGACCCACCACATCGCGGCCTTTATGGCGGCGAACCTCTGCATGGTGATGGACCAGTCGGAGAAGATCAAGAAGTTGATCGACGACGCCGCGGAAAACGGCGTGAAGCTTCTGCCGCCCGACGTGAACGAAAGCGAGTGGTTCTTCGTTCCGCCCGACGAAAAGTCGATCCGCTTCGGGCTTGGCGGCATCAAGGGGATGGCGCGCACCGTCGCGGACGATATCGTCGCGGCCCGCAAAAAGGGCGGCCCCTTCGTCGACATCTTCGACTTCGCGGCGCGCGTGCCCGGCATGAACGGGCGCTTTTTGGACGGCCTCATCCGCGCGGGCGCCTTCGATTCGATCGACCCGGACCGGGGCAAACTCCACGCGAACAAGGAGCAGGCGATCCGCGCGAGCCAGACGATCCGCGCAAGCGAAGGGCAGGGGAGCCTCTTCGACGAGCCGGGCGAAACCGTCCGCATCGTCAACTGGCTCCCGGCCGCCGCCTGGTCGATGCGCAGGAAGCTCGCCGAAGAGAAGTCCGCTCTGGGCTACTGGCTCTCGGGACACCTCTACGACGCCTACCGGGAGGAGCTCAAAAGCTTTGCCCCGAAGAGTTTGAAGGACATCGTCCCGGGCGGCCGCGCGGCGAGCAAGATGGCCGGGATCATTTCGTCGGTCCGCCAGGTGCAGAGCAAGCGCGGGCCCATAGGGATCGTCACGATCGACGACGGCACCGCCGTCGTCGACCTGATGTGCTTCGGGGAAGTCTGGTCGAAGTACCGCCGGCAGCTGACGCCCGACGCCGTCGTCTGCGTGACGGGGCGTGCCCGCTACGACGAATTCTCGAAGCGCCTCTCGGTGTCGCTCGACGACGTGATGACGGTGGACAAGTTCCGCGTCGGTCACTGCCGGTTCATGGAGGTGGACGTGAAGAGCGACGCCGCCCGGCAGGAGTTGGTGGACGTGAAGTCGATCTGCGCGGGCTACGCCAAGGCGGGGACGGAAGGCGTGCAGATCGCCCTGAGGCTTCGCACCAAGGCGTCTGAGGGCCTCGTCTTCGTCCCGATGGAGGCGGCGCAGACGGAGGAGTTGGCGGGAAAGCTCCGTGAGCAGCGCGCCGTCGCCCACGTGCGCTTCATCTACTGACGGATTCCTTCAACGTTCGGGGCCTCGCCATCGAGGCCCCGAACGCATTTCACCGGGGTCAGTTGCCGTTCGTGTTCTTCAGGCCCTCAAGGTTGTCGACGCCGGCTTCGGATTCGACGACGAGGTTCTTTTCCGCGCGTTCTCCGACCCAGTAGTCCGCGTCGCGGATGCCGAGGGGTTCGGGGTGAAAGACGGGGTTCAACCCCAGGCTGCGCTGCCGTTCGTAGTCGCGGAGCGCCTTGAAGGCGGGCCCCTGGAGGAGCAGGATCGCGATGAGGTTCAACCACGCCATCGTGCCGACGCCGATGTCCGCCATCGTCCAGATGAGGGTGGAGGCCTTCAAGGTCCCGAACGCCACGGTGCCCAGGAAGATCACTTTGAGGACCGTCATGATGAAGGGACGGCGGATGTAGCGGTTCAGGTACGCGCAGTTCGTTTCGGCCATGTAGTAGTAGCCCAAAATCGTCGTGAACGCGAAGAAGAAAATCGTCACGGCGATGAAGGGACCGCCCCAACCGGGCATCAGCTGATCGATGGCGGCCTGGGTGTAGACCGGGCCCGCCTCAACGCCTTTGAGACCTTCGTAGATCATCGTGCCGTCGGCGCCGACGATGTTGTAGGTGCCCGTCATCAGGATCATGAAACCCGTCGCGGAGCAGACGAAGAGCGTGTCGATGTAGACCGAGAAGGCCTGAACGAGCCCCTGCTTCGCCGGGTGCGAGACCGCGGCGGCCGAAGAGCCGTGCGGGCCCGTACCCTGACCGGCTTCGTTGGAATAAATGCCGCGCTTCACGCCCCAGCTGATCGCCGACCCCAAAAGGCCGCCCAGGATCGGGTCGGTGCCGAAGGCGCTCGTGAGAATCAGGTGGAAGACGTCGGGAATCTGCTGCCAGTTGACGCCCACGATGATGAGCGCCACGCAGATGTAGGCCTGCGCCATGAAGGGAACGACGATGCTCGTGAACTGCGCGATGCGCTTCAAGCCGCCGAAGATCACGAAGCAGAGAATGGACGAAATGATCGCCGCGCTCACCGTCGCGTCGAGGTTGAAGGCCTCCTCCCAGGCGGCCGCAATCGTGTTGCTCTGCACGCCGGGGCAGAAGATCGTCGAGGCGAGAATCGTCACGATCGCGAAGGCCCAGGCGTAGACCTTGCTCCGGAGGCCCTTCTCAATATAGAAGGCCGGACCGCCGCGGTACTGCCCTTCAATCTTCTCCTTGTAGATCTGCCCCAAAGTCGATTCGACGAAGGCGGAGGAGGCGCCGAGGAACGCCACGGTCCACATCCAGAAGAGGGCGCCCGGTCCCCCGTAGCAGATCGCGGTGGCGACGCCCGCGATGTTGCCGGTGCCGACGCGCCCCGCGAGCGTGAGCGTCAACGCTTGGAAGCTCGAAAGCCCGATCTCGCCTTCCTTCCGTTGGAAGAGCAGGCGCCACATTTCCGGGATCATTCGGAGCTGCACGAAGCGGCTCCGGAGCGAAAAGAAGAGCCCGGCCAAAAGACAGAGACCCACGAGAGGGGGCGACCAGATCAGGTCGTTGAGCGAGTGGATGAAGTTTTCCATGGCGTTTCCTTCGGAAGGGTTGTGAAATCGGTCAAAACGGTTTGAAGGGGCCGCCGGACGGATTCACGAAGGAAGAGCAGAGGAAAAAGACTTGCGTTCAGACGGGATGCGGACCGGCGGCGTTCTCCGCGGCTGAAGCGCTTCGCGCTTCAGGGGAGACGTTGGAATCGGGGCGAGGCCGACGGCCGTAGAGAGGAAGGATTCGATTAGGCACGGGCGACGGACGACTCGCCCATGCGAGCTCGTGCGGCTTCGGCGGGAGCGAAGCCGGCGAGGGCGGCGGCGTCAAAGCGCAGGGCGCTTTGCGCATCGACGACGGGCGTCGTCGTGCCGCGAAGGTCGCGGAGCGTGTGTCGAACGTGCATGTCGGTGCTGAGGTGTTCGTTTTCCAGAGGCTCCATCGAGCCTCTTTTCGAAAACGTCCCGACGAGTTTAACCCGAACCCCTGTCGTTTTGGCTATGCGAATGAGGCATAAACGGCGGTCGGAACGTAAAAAGGCCTTTCGATTCGACTCGAACGGCCTTCTCCTAAGGAAAGTTCCTTAGATTTTTAGTGCTTTGTCGCGCGCGAGGCGAAGATCTCCTCCCAACGGGCCACCTGGCGGCGGACCTGATTAGGGGCGGTGCCGCCCAGGTGGTCGCGGGCGTTGACGGAGCCTTCGAGCTTCAAAACGTCGTAGACGTCGGCTTCGATCACGGAGCTGAAGCTCTGGAGCACGTCGAGCGGGAGCTCTTCAAGGCCGCAGTCGCGCTCCGACGCGGCGCGGACCGTCTGGCCCACGATGTCGTGCGCGGTGCGGAAGGGCACGCCGTGGCGCACGAGATAGTCCGCGAGGTCGGTCGCGGTGGGGAAGCCCATCTGCGCGGCGCGGTGCATCGTTTCGGCCTGGGGTTCGACGCCGGCCATCATGTCGCAGAAGGCGCGCAACGTATCCTTCACCGTATCGATCGCGTCGAACACCGGTTCCTTGTCTTCCTGGAAGTCCTTGTTGTAGGCAAGGGGCGTGCCCTTCATGAGCGTGAGCATCGTGATCAAGGAGCCGTAGACGCGGCCGGACTTGCCGCGGGCCGTTTCGGGAACGTCCGGGTTCTTCTTCTGCGGCATGATCGAAGAGCCGGTCGTGAAGCGGTCCGGCAGCTTGATGAAGCCGAAGCGCTGGCTCATCCACGTCACGAGCTCTTCGGAGAGGCGCGAGATGTGCATCATGATGAGCGACGCGGCGGCGCAGAATTCGATCGCGAAGTCGCGGTCGGAGACGGCGTCGAGCGAATTCTGGCAGACGGCCTCGAACCCGAGAAGCGACGCGGTCATTTCGCGGTCGATCGGGTAGGTCGTGCCGGCCAGGGCCGCGGCGCCCAAGGGGCTGCGGTTCACGCGGGAGCGCAGATCGAGCAGGCGTTCGCGGTCGCGCTCGAACATTTCGACGTAGGCGAGCATGTGGTGCCCGAACGTGACGGGCTGCGCCACCTGCATGTGGGTGAAGCCCGGCATGATGACGTCGGCGTTCTTCTTCGCCTGGGCGACCAAGACCTCCTGGAGGTGTTCGACGCGGCGGATGATTTCGTCCGTTTCGGAACGCAGATAGAGGCGGATGTCGGTCGCCACCTGGTCGTTGCGGGAGCGCCCCGTGTGGAGTCGCTTCCCGGCGTCGCCGATCAGCGCGGTGAGGCGCGCCTCGATGTTGAGGTGGACGTCTTCGAGTTCGAGCTGCCACTCAAAGGCGCCCGAGGTGATTTCTTCGCGGATCTGGGCCATCCCGCGGCGGATGTCTTCGAGATCCTTCGTGCTGATGACGCCGATCTTTTCGAGCATCGTCGCGTGCGCGAGGGAACCTTCGATGTCGGCCAACGCCATGCGCTTGTCGAAGTCCACGCTCGCCGTGTAGCGGAGCACGAAGGCGTCCACGGGTTCGGAGAATCGGCCGGACCACGCCTTCTTCTTGGCGTGCAGCGGGTCGTTGGAATGGTCTTCTTGGTGGTTCATTGGAGATCCCGGTGGAAAGATGATTGGAGGGCCGCAAGGGGCGGAGAGCCGTGAGGCCCCCGTCAATCCCGCTGAGGCGGCGACATTTTAAGACCAAGCGCCCGCGCGGTGTTGCCGGCGCCGCACCCAAACGCCTTGCCGTGAAGGCGAGCTTTCGAAATGTAAATTTTTATGTATGAGTTGGCGGACGTACGTGCGTTCCCATACAATCAAACGTCTCGGGGTGTGGCGCAGTCTGGTAGCGCGCCTGCTTTGGGAGCAGGATGTCGGGAGTTCGAATCTCTTCACCCCGACCATGCAGCCTGTGCGGTTCGCCTGCCCGTAGCTCAGTAGGATAGAGCATCTGCCTTCTAAGCAGACGGTCGCGGGTTCGATTCCTGCCGGGCAGGCCACAGAATTCAAAGTTTGTGGTGGGAATAGCTCAGTTGGTAGAGTCCCGGATTGTGATTCCGGTTGTCGTGGGTTCGAGTCCCATTTCCCACCCCATCCACGCAAAAGCCCGCATTCAGCCGATCCTGAATGCGGGCTTTTTCTTGTTTTTCGAGTTTCGGCCGATTTGACGACCGGCTTTGAGGAAGGCGCCGCCGCCCCAGGGCCAAGGCGCCGTTCCGGCGGAGTGTGACGTGATGAATTTGCGAAAGGGGCCCAGCCGCCCCCAAGGCGCAGAGGCGCGCGCGGCGGCGCTCGCCGCCCTTTGGGCGGGAACGCTCCTTTGGGCGGCGCCCCAAGATGCCCACGCCTATCTGGATCCGGGCACGGGGAGCATGCTGCTCTCGATCGTGGTCGGGTTGGCGAGCTCCGGGTACTTCTTCATCCGGCGGCTGCCGTCGCTCATCCGCCAGGCGGCCTTCCGCATGAAGGGGGACGACAAGGCGCTCAGAAGCGGCGGCATCGTTTTCTACGCGGAGTCGCCCGCCTACTGGGGAACGTTTGAGCCGGTGCTGCGCGCCCTCTCGGAAATGGGTCAGAGCGTCACGTACCTCACCTCCGCCGAAAACGATCCGGTCTTTGAAGCCAAGATTTCGGGCGTCTCCGCCCGCTTCATCGGGAAGGGGAACAGCGCCTACACGTCGCTCGGGTTCCTGGAGGCCGACATCTTCGTCCTCACGACCCCTGGGATCGACGTCCTCCAGATCCGGCGCTCCAAGGGCGTCAAGCGCTACGTCCATCTTGTTCACGCCGCCACCGACGCGCACGGCTACAAGCTCTTCAGCTTCGACTACTACGACGCCGTCTACTGCTCGGGCGAGCATCAGCGCCGGTCGCTCCGTCTTCTCGAAGCGAAGCGCGGCACCGCCCCGAAGGACCTCCCGCTCCTGGGCTGCCCCTACTTCGACCGCATGGTCGCGAAGCGCCGTGGCTACCGTGCCGAGCCCGAAGCGCGCACCGTGCTCGTCGCGCCCACCTGGGGGCGTGCGGGACTTTTGACCCGCACGGGTTCTGCTGTTCCGAAAGCTCTGGCCGAGGCCGGTTGGAACGTCATCCTGAGGCCGCATCCGCAGAGCTTCGTCTCCGAAACGGAACTCATGGAAAAGCTCCAAACGGAACTCTCCGTCTATCCCAACATCCGCTGGGACCGACAGCCCGACGGCTTCGAGAGCCTCTCGCGCGCGGAAGTGATGGTCTCGGACTTCTCCGGCGTCGTCTTCGACTTCGCGTTCGTGTTCGAACGCCCGGTCGTGACGATCGGGGACGGTTGGCAAAAGGACGGCTACGAAGCCTGGGACCTCGACGACTCTGCCTGGGAGATGGGCGTGCTGGATGCCGTCGGCACGCATTTGTCCGCGAACGAGACCGACCGCGTGCTTGCCGCCGTCGAGGCGCTCGCCGCGAACCCGCAGGACGCGTCTGAACGCATCCGCCACGTGAGGGACGCCGGGATCGTCAACTTCGGCGTAGCGGGCCGCCCCATCGCCGAAGCGCTCGTCCGTGACCTCGAAACGGTGCGCGGCGCAGCCGCGCACCGTTTCCCTGAATCCGCCCCCGCGAAGGAGCCGACCCGATGCTGACCGTTCTCTACACCTTCTTCATCGCGCCCCTGGAGACGCTGATGACGGCCGTGCTCGGCGCGGCCCACGAGCTGATCGGCTCCTACGGTTGGTCCGTCGCCGTGATGAGCCTCGTCGTCAACACGCTGATCCTTCCCATCTACAACAAGGCGGAGAGTTGGCAGGAAGAGGAGCGCCGCATCAAGAAGGGGTTCGAATCGACCGAGGCGATGATCAAGCGCACGTTCAAGGGGCAGGAACGCTTCGCGATGCTGACCACGATGCGCCGTCAGCACGGCTATTCGGCGAGGCTCGCGCTCCGCTCCTCGCTCGGGTTCTTTCTCCAGATCCCGTTCTTCATCGCCGCGTACCACCTGCTCTCCAACATGCCGGAACTGCGCGGTGTCGCCTTCGGCCCTATCACGGACCTGGGTGCGGCCGACGGCCTGATCAAGCTCGGCGGCTTTTCGATCAACGTGCTGCCGCTCCTGATGACGGCGGTGAACCTGCTCTCGGCCTTCGTCTACACCGCGTCGCTCTCGAAGCAGGACAAGATCCAGCTCTACGGGCTCTCGGCGCTCTTCCTCGTGCTTCTCTACGCGTCCCCGGCGGCGTTGACGCTCTACTGGACTCTCAACAACGTTTACTCGCTCGGCAAGAACATCGTCGAGAAGAGCCTGCTCCCGGCCTGGCGCGCGAAGCATGCCGACCGTACCGGCAGCGCCCCCGACGCTGCTGAGGGCGCGGCGTCCGCGCCCTCGAAGGGATTCGCGTGGGTGCTGGGGAGCGGCGTCCTGCTGCTTCTCTACGCCGTGTGGGATACGAACGGCCTCTGGAAGAACACGATCGGCCTGGGCGGGATTCCCGATGCGGGCCGCTTGGAAGCCTTCCTCATGATGCTTGCGCTTTCGACGTCGCTCATCTCGGAAGGGCTCCGCCGCGTCCCAGCGGCGGAGCGTTGGGTCTTCATGAGCCGGGCGGGACAGATCCTCGCGCTCGTCAACGTCCTCTATCCTGCGGTGCTCTGCACGGGCGTCTTCGGCATCACGGCCGAGTGGTATCTGGCGCCCAAGGACCCGCCCGCGACCGTGTGGGCCTGTGCGGGTTCGGCCGTGCTCACCCTGGTGTTGGGGCTCTTCTCGATTCTTTCCGACAAAGTCTTTGCACCGCTCTCGCGCTTCTACCGTGAAGGCATGCGCACGGCGACGGTGGCGCTCCTCGTCTTGGGCGTCGCCGTCATGTTGGTGGGGCTCCCCGCACTCGTCCTCACTTCGGACCCGGATTCCGTCTCGACGACCTTCGACGTCGTGATGCCGCTCTTCGTCCTCGCGATGCTCTTTGCGGCGGTCTTCACCGGCATCCTCTGCCGGGGGCTCCCCAAGGGTGCCGCCGTCGCGGCCTTCGCGACGGCGCTCTTCCTCGACCTCGCTCTGGCGGCCTATGCGTTTCTGCTGGTCGGCGACTACGGCCTCATCAACGGCGGGGAACTCGAGAAGACCCAGCCCCTCTACGACGCGATGAACGTTTGGAAGGACGCCGGGGCGCTTCTTGTCCTGGCGGCGGTCTCGGTCTTTGCCGTCAAGAGGCTCTCCACGCGCACCGTGCGGGACTTCTCGTCGCTCTTGACGGTCCTGGTCTTCGGCCTTTCCGCTCTGATGCTCGCCCCCTTGGCGGGTCGCGTTCCCGCGAAGGCGGTGCAGACGGAAAAGCCCGTACCGCCGGCCTCGTCCAAAGACCTCTTCACCTTCAGTGCTACGGGCAAGAACCTTCTCGTCGTCGTCTTCGACATGTACACGGCGGACCACTTCCCGCGGATCCTTGAGGAGCGCCCGGAATTGAAGGCAGCGTTCGAAGGCTTCACCTGGTACCGCGACACGACCGCCGCGGGGAGCGGCACGCTCCACGCGCTCGCGGTGACTGCGGGTGGGAACCGCTTCTCGGTGTCCGGCATCAACCGCGACAACGAGGGAAAGACCTTCGAGCAGCTCTACGGCGAAAGCTACGACCTGATTCCGAGCCTTTTGGGTGAGAGCTGGGACCGTGCCGTGATCGGGAGCATGTGGCCCTCTCCGAAGCCCCTCGCGTACCCCAACATAGGCTACGCGGAGCTGATGGACGGTTGGTTCGACTACTACTACCGCGAAACCTTTGAGGACGCGAAGAGCCGCGACCGCGCGGATGCGTTCGGTCGACTCCTCTCCATTTCGATCTTCAAGGCGGCGCCTTATTCGCTGCGCGGCAAGGTGTACGCGAACGGCCGTTGGTTGGCGTCCGCAAAGGAAACGCTGGACGGCTTCAAGGCCTACGCCGCCGTTCGCCCCTGGGCGGACTTCAGCCGCGTGGTGCCTTCGGGCGACGTCTACCGCTACGTCTACAGCGACGGCTCGCACACGGGACGCTACATCGGCGAGGACGGCCTGCCCTCGCTCGTCAAACCGGACATGCCTTCCGCCTGGAAGCGTGAGAATCCCGTGATCGACTTCAGCCACTACCTCTCCGAGCGTGCCTTCACGGAGCGCCTCGCCGATTGGCTCAACTGGATGCGTGTGAACGGCGTCTTCGACAACACCCGGATCGTTGTGACGGCCGACCACGGCGGCCGCGACAGCGTGACGCTTCTGGAAGGCATCGGGCGGGTTCCCTACAAGGGCCGCATTGACGAAGACGTCGACAACCCCGGCATTCGCTATCCGCTTCTCCTCGTGAAGGATTTCGGTGGAAAGGGTGAGATGAAGGTTTCGGACGAGCCGATGACGAACGGCGACGTGCCGGACATCATCCTGGCGGGCGTTCGTGAGCTGCCCGCGAAGTACCGGAGCGGCGTGGGCGACGCGGATCGCGTTCGCTTCTACGACTCTTGCGGCGACGCGAATCTCGCGCAGGAGTCGATGCGTTGCTTTGTCTACGGCATTCGGGGCGACATGTTTGAGAAGTCGTCTTGGACTTTGGAATGAGTTTAGGGCATAGTTGAGTGATGAATATTCTGAAGAAAATCTTCTTTTTTTGCTGCGTTTTGTGAATCGAAAAAGAGAGGCGACATTTTCTCGTTTGATTCTGAGTGTAAAAAATAAGAAAGCGGCCCTGCTTTCGAGTTTGTCGCGTGAGAGGGGGGCGACTTTGCAAGATGTTTATTTTAGGAACCTCTTCACGGAAGAGGTTCGACAACAAATTTGATTCGTTCGCCGAATCCGAACAACCCTTAAGTAGGGT
>ENA-UPWN01000052-UPWN01000052.1-human-gut-metagenome-genome-assembly--contig:-NODE-52-length-53564-cov-9.911698_pt1 | contig 53564 bp, 47 predicted proteins | sample MGYA00250050_ERZ773377 | MGnify/ENA primary metagenome ERZ773377 (study PRJEB29103, sample SAMN06112008) | human gut metagenome | biome: human gut; feature: ankylosing spondylitis patient; material...
AGACATCGTTTAGGGCGTGGACTACCAGGGTATCTAATCCTGTTTGCTCCCCACGCTTTCGTGCATGAGCGTCAGTCATGTCCCAGGGGGCTGCCTTCGCCATCGGTGTTCTTCCAAATATCTACGCATTTCACTGCTACACTTGGAATTCCACCCCCCTCTGACAAACTCGAGTCCTGCAGTCATAAATGCAATTCCAAGGTTAAGCCCGGGGATTTCACATCTATCTTACAGAACCGCCTGCGCACGCTTTACGCCCAGTAATTCCGATTAACGCTTGCACCCTACGTATTACCGCGGCTGCTGGCACGTAGTTAGCCGGTGCTTATTCTTCAGGTACCGTCAGCAGTTCAAGGTATTAGCCTGAACCTTTTCGTCCCTGACAAAAGTGGTTTACAACCCGAAGGCCTTCATCCCACACGCGGCATGGCTGGATCAGGCTTTCGCCCATTGTCCAAAATTCCCCACTGCTGCCTCCCGTAGGAGTCTGGGCCGTGTCTCAGTCCCAGTGTGGCTGGTCGTCCTCTCAGACCAGCTACCGATCGTCGCCTTGGTGAGCCTTTACCTCACCAACTAGCTAATCGGCCATCGGCCGCTCCTCTCGCGCGAGGTCCGAAGATCCCCCGCTTTCTCCCTCAGGACTTATGCGGTATTAGCCACCCTTTCGGGTAGTTATCCCCCACAAGAGGACACGTTCCGATGTCTTACTCACCCGTGCGCCACTCGCCACCCGGGAGCAAGCTCCCTGTGCTGCCGTTCGACTTGCATGTGTAAAGCATGCCGCCAGCGTTCAATCTGAGCCAGGATCAAACTCTTTTGTTCAATCACTGTTTTGTCGCTCTTCGCCGGAATTGAAAGAGAAGGAATAATCCTTCCTTTCGGCTTCCAATGAAGCGCGAACATCGGTAAATTTTTTGGCTCTACTCCCTCAGCTCGGGTCGTGTCCCTTGCTGCGGAAGCCGTCTTCATCGAAGACCGCCCCGATGTTCACACTTATCGGTTCGTTGAATTCTGATTTTTAAAGAACTTCGCTGTTTGAACAGCGTAGAAAACGAATCATACCGAAGCGTTTTCGCGTTGTCAAGCTTTCGTCGAAACTTTTTTCGACCGGTCCGCCTGACCGGACCGTCTCGCCGTGAGGCAAGGATGCGTATTGTACGCCACCCGAAGCGCTTGTCAAGGGCCGCGAAAAATTCTTTTCGCCTCCCGTCCGGAAGCCCTCTACTCACTCCACTTCCGGAGGTCTTCCGGCGTGTTGATGTTCTCGAAGGCTTCCGGCGCGGCGCCCTCAAAGCGCACGACGCCCGCCCCCATCCGTTCGTACCAGAGACCGAGCTTTCGCTCGCCGGCATCCAAAAAGGCGCCCGCAGACCGGAGCGCTTCCCGCGAGAGCAGCGCCGCCGTGCTCTGGAGTCTTCCCGCCGCATGGGCGACGTAGGCGGGCTTCGCCCGCCCCGCCGCCCGATCGGCTGCTGCCGCGGCCGAAAGACGCTCAAACAGGTCTTCAGGGAGGAAGGGCGTGTCGCAGGGCGCAACCATGACCCATTCGACGGCGGACGCCTCCGCGTCCAACCTCACCCCCAGGGCCTCGATGCCGCCCAAGGGGCCGGGAAATCCTTCCCGGACGTCCGGGAGCGTGCGGAACCCCTCCCTTTCAAACGCCTCGGCGTCCCGGTTGGCGGAGACCCAAAGCGACGCGAAGTCACGCCCCAAGCGCGCCAACACGGCGCCCGACAACGTTCCCCCGTTGAAGGGAAGGAGCGCCTTGTTGACGCCGCCCATGCGGGAGGAGCGTCCGCCCGCAAGGAGGAGCAGCGCCGTCTTGGTCTTCAGTTCTTCCGTCATGTGGTCCCTTCCTTCGCTTCAGCCGCCCTCATTCGCCGTTGAGAGTCCTTCGGACGCGCTATCCTGCACGAATCACTCGGACATCATCAATGGCGAACACCATGACCACATCCGTTTCCGTCGAGGAAGTCTACGGCATCCTCACCCGATCGACCGAACCCGCCGACGCGGCCGCCCAGACGCCGCTTCGCGAGGCGAACGGCCGGCTCCTTTGCGAAGACGTCCTCTCCCCCTTCGACGTGCCCCGCTTCAACAATTCCGCGATGGACGGCTATGCGTTCCGCGGCAGTGAGCTGAAGGGCGAGCGCGTCACGCTCGCCCTCTGCGGCACCTCCTACGCTGGCACCCCCTTTGAGGGCGAGGTTCCTGTGGGCGCCTGCATCCGCATCATGACCGGCGCCGCCGTTCCCGAAGGGCTCGACACCGTCATTCCCTTCGAAGACGTCGAAGCGACGGATGCGGCCGTGAGCTTCTCCGCCGACGCCGTCAAGCCCGGCGCCAACGTGCGCCTCCTCGGCGAAGAAATCCGCAGGGGTCAGGTCGTCATCCCGAAGGGCGCGATGCTCACCCCGGAAGCGTTGGGCCTGGCGGCCTCGTTCGGCCGCGCCGCGCTTCCCTGCGCGTCGCTTCGCGTCGGCGTCTTCTCCACGGGCGACGAACTTCGTGAGCCGGGCGAACCGCTCGGCCCCGGCCAGATCTACGCCTCGAACGGCTACCTCCTTGAAGCCCTCATCACCCGTTGGGGTCATGAGGTCGTGCCGTTGGGCGTGCTTCCCGACGACGAAACCGTTCTCGAAAAGGCGATCCGCGCCGCCATGGCCGAGTGCGACGTGCTCGTCACGACTGGCGGCGTCGGCGAAGGCGACCACGACCTCATCTCGCGCGTCCTGGGGCGATTGGGCTCCATCGAACACTTCCACGTGCGCATGCGCCCGGGGAAGCCTTTGGCGTTCGGCTACCTCGATGCGGGCCACCCGGTCTTCTTCATGGGCCTTCCGGGGAACCCCGTCGCCGCCGCGATGTCGTCGCGTCTCTTTCTGCGCCCCACGCTCGCTCGCCTCTCGGGGCTCACCGACAAGGTCGAGCGCCCCGAAACGGTCCGCGTCGTCTGCGGAAAGGACGTCCGCGCCCAGGCGTCCCGCACGGACTTCGTGCGGGGGAACTTCGTCAATGGGAAGTTCGAGGGCTCTCCCCTGCAGAGCAGCGCGATGCTCACCTCGCTCATGAAGGCCGACGCGGTCCTCATCGTGCCGGAAGGCACCGGTACGCTCCCTGCGGGGAGCGAGGCCGATGCCTTCCTGCTCTGACGTCTGAACGACGTCCGTCAACTTTGCGGTGCCGCGGGAGCCTTGGGCTTTCTGCGGCGCCGTGACCGGCGGCGGGACTTCTTCTCGCCTTCGGGCTTCGGGGCGCTCCCCTCCGCCTTGGGTTTCGCCTGCGCTTCAGTCTTCCCGGGCTTCCCGCTCTTTTGGGTCTGAGCTCCGGGCGTCCGGGCGGCCTTCGCGGCGTCCTCGTCGCGGCGGCGCTTTCTCGGACGGCGCCGACGGCGCTTCGCCTTCTTGTCGTCGTCGCCTTCGGGCGCGACACCCTTTTCCTGCACCAAAGCCTTCTTCTGCGCGTCGCGCTCGGCCTTCTCTTCGGCGCGCTCGCGCGCTTCGGCCTTCGCGAGCTTGCGGCGCATCTCTTCCGCGGCGCGGCGGTCGTCGCAGACGCAGACGCACCCTTCGGGGTTCCTGAAGATTTCCGGCACCACCGCGGGCTTCCAACGGCCGCCCGGCGCGTGCTTCGCCACTTCGCGGCCCAGGGCCGCTTCATGGTCCGCCGTGCTCTCGCCCGAATCGAAAACGAGGGGTTGACCGGGGAGCGGCAGCCCTTCCGTCGGGTAGCTTCTCGCCGCGTATTCGAGCGCGGACTCCAGGGCCGCGGATTCGCGCGGGTCCATCTGCGCCGGAACGATCACCTCACCCTTGAGGTTCACGATCCCGCGGTAGCCCACCGCGCGAACGCACATCCCCTGATGGTGTCCGTAGGCGCGGTCCTCGTGCTGGTGCCCGTGGAAGATCCACTTCACCTTCAGGGCTTCGCCCAAGCGGTCGACCGCGCAGAAGCCCTTCCTGTGGCAGCCTGCCGCCTCGTGCGTGACGAGGATGTCCGCACGCTGCTTCAGAAGGCTCTGGTAGACCGACGGGAAGATGGTCGAACGGTGGCGGCGCGGGAGACCCCCTCGCCAGATGTTCCCCGCGCCCACGCGCCGGATGAAGGTCGCCGGGCAGAAGTAGTTCGGCTGGCCGTCCGGCATCCAGACCTGTCCGCGGAAGACCCCGCCCAGGCCCGCGATGCGCAGACCCGCCACGTTCGCGACGCGACCGTGGAGGTTGTGCGAGGCCAAGTCGGAGCGCCACAGATAGTCGTAGAACTCGTCCGTGTCCGTGTCGTGGTTCCCCGGGATCCACCAGATCTCGGTGTGCTTCAACGCCTCCGCCAAAATCACTTCGAGCGGAGCGGGCGGCTGCATGTCGCCCAGAATCACCATGGCCTTGGGTTTGTATTCCCTGGCCGCTTCATTGATGTGCGCGAATTCGCCGTGCGGGTCACCACAGAAGAAGATTTCCGGAAGCTCCTTGGGCAGGCTTCGACGTGGACGTCTGCCGCGGCGGGGCTTCGGCTTCGTTTCTTCCGCCATCAATCGCTCCCGTCGCCGGGCGCGGCGTTGCGCGCCATGATCCTTTCGGCTTCCTTCGCGACGGCCTGACGGAGTTCCGCAGGCGCGCGCACTTCAACGCGCGAGCCCCAGCGGAGGATGTCGCCCGCGAGTTCGCTCTCGTCGTGGAAGGGGACCGTGAGGCGGATGCGGCCGTCCATTTCCGGCGCCACGCTCTGATGCGGGTGCCAGCGGCGGCGAAGCGCGTAGTTCGCGATGTCGGGTTCAAAGAGGAGCACGGCCTGACGGAGTTCGCCCCCGTGGAAGATGCCGTAGCCGCCGTCCAACTTCGCTTCGATCTCCTCGACGGGGATATTCATCCCTTCGGAGTGCAGAAGCTCCACGCGGCGGATGTTTTCCACCGCGAAGGTGCGCAGTTCCTGAGCCTTTTCGCACCAGGCGTCGACGTACCAGCGGTTGTCGTAGTGGGAGAGGCGCTGCGGCGAAATCGTGCGGAAGGTGACTTCCTTGCGGCTCGGCACGTAGTACCAGATCTGGAGGCGCCGGCGCTGGCAGAGGGCCACGCCGATCGTCTCGAAGAATTCGGACTCGCGGTGAAGCTTCTCACGGTCGAGAATGCGCACGCGGCGGAGAAACTCCGACGTCTTCATGTCGCCCGTCATCGTGAAGAGCGCGCGGATGCGCGCGCTCACCGGGGCGAGCTCTTCCTGAATGGCGGAACCCGTGCGGGCGCGCAGTTCTGCGAGCTGCTCCAAGGTCGTCTTGAGGACGAAGAGTTCGTCCGACCCGTACCAGATGTCGTGCATGCGGGCGGGACGGTTCGAGAGTTCCTTTCGGGGACGGCCCTGCCGCGGCTGCGACGGGTCTGGCATGTCGTAGTAGTAGACGTTGCGCTGACGGTTGTAGACGATCGGCGCGCCGAGCTCCTCGCGCATGTGGCGAAGGTCGCGCTTGACGGTGGGTTCGCTCGCCTTCGTCGCCTCCATCAGCTCTTCAAAGGTGACTTCCTTCTTGTCGGCGAGAATCCTGTCGATCAGGACGTGGCGCATGTGGCTCTTCATGCTACTTTTCGGCCGAAGCCCGCGGGCCCAAAGTCGTCGCACGGGTTCCGAGCCGCTCCGTAATAGGTTTGCGGGCACTCCGGGGCGACCGCCCGACGGAGGCTCGGCGCCCGATCCGGTCGGATCAAATCCATATCCCCGGGGGCGCCGCACGATGAGCCGATTGTACCTCAGGCGCTCACAAGTCTCCCTGCGGGAAAAGGGACTCACCCGAAAATGTTTTCGTCCAGCACGTCGGTGCCTTCGGGCACCTTGAAGCTGAAGCGGTCCGCGGGAAGATCACGCTCCTCGACATTCCGGAACTCGATCGTCGTTTCGTTCAAAAACGCGTCGGTCAGCACCGCCCGCACGGGGAAGCGCCCGTCGCCGAACAGAATGTCGACGTGCTCGAAGGCGCTCCGGTCCGCGGGCACCGCCCGGACGTAGAGCCCCTTTTCACCCGGAGGAAGCGCAAGGGCGGAGACCTTCCAGTCGTGCGAGAAGTCGTGCCCGCCGAAGAGAATAGCGGCGGGCGTCGAGGGGAGCGCCCCTTCGAGGCGCCGCACCGTCACCTGCATCAGATCTTCGTCGTGAAGCCAAAGCGTCTTCCCGTCGCTCATGATCGTCTGACGGTAGGGCTTCTCGTAGACCCAGGCGAAGCGCCCGGGGCGCGAGAACGCGAAGGTGCCGGACGAATCCGGCCCCGCGGCCTTCCCGTCGCGCCCGACCGAGCGCTGCGTGAAGGCGCCTTCCGCCGCGCGTACCTCGCGGGCGAAGCTCTCCAGGCGCGCAAGCGCCTCGGCGTCGGGCGTCACCGTCCTGACGGCCTCGGCGGCGAAGCCGATGGAGGTGAAGGGCGCGAGCGCGGCCGCGAGCGTGATGCCGACCAAGGTGCGGCGCGAGAGCGGGAGCGTCTTCATGAGGGGAATTCTCCGGAAAGATCAGTCGCGGGTGGGGACGAGAATCTGGCGCTTCCCCATGCCGTTGGGTTTGCTGACGATCCCCGCCTCCTCCATCGCTTCAAGGAGGTTCGCGGCGCGGTTGTAGCCCACGCCGAGGCAGCGCTGCACGTAGGAGATCGAGGCGCGCTTTTCGGTGAGCACCACTTCGACCGCCTTGTCGTAGAGCGGATCGGACTCGCCCGAGCGGCGGCCGCCCGCCTCGCCCATGCCGTCGCCGCTGTCGTCGTCCGACGCCTCTTCCGTCACGGCGTCGACGTAGTTGGGCGAACCCATCTTCTTCAGTTCATCGACGACGCGCTGGACTTCGCCGTCCGCGACGAAGCAGCCCTGGATGCGGGTCGCCCCCTGGTCGCCCGGGCGGTGCAGGAGCATGTCGCCGTTGCCCAAGAGCTGTTCGGCGCCGGCTTCCCCCAGAATGACGCGGCTGTCAATCGCGCTCGCCACCTGAAAGGAGATGCGGGTCGGCACGTTCGCCTTGATGAGCGACGTCACCACGTCGACCGACGGGCGCTGCGTCGCGAGAATGAGGTGGATCCCCGCCGCACGGGCCTTCTGCGTCAGACGCGTGATTTCGCCTTCGACTTCCTTCCGGTTCGTGAGCATGAGGTCGGCCAGTTCGTCGACCACGCACACGATGTAGGGCCAGGGTTCGAGCGTCCCGGCGTTGGGATCCTCGGGCGCGGCCATCGGGTCGCGGATCGGCTGACCGCGGTCGATCGCCTCCTGGACCTTTTCGTTGTAGCTCGTGAAGTGGCGCACGCCCACGCGGCTCATCACCGCGTAGCGCTCGTCCATCTCGCGGGTGAGCCACTTCAGGGCCGAGGCCGCCTTGTTCATGTCGGTGACGACCGGGCAGAGCAGATGCGGAATCCCGTTGTAGAGCGAGAATTCGAGCATCTTCGGGTCGATGAGCACCAGGCGCAGCTGCGAAGGGTCCGTCCGGTAGAGAAGCGACAAAATCATCGCGTTGATCCCGACCGACTTCCCCGAGCCCGTCGTACCGGCGACGAGGAGGTGCGGCGCCTTCGCGAGGTTCATCGTGAAGGGGCGGCCCGCGATGTCCTTGCCCAACGCCAGGGTGAGCATCGACTTGCTCGCCGTGTAGGCCTCGTCGTTGAGGATTTCCTTGAGGCGCACCATCTGGCGCACCGGGTTCGGCACTTCAAGACCGATGTAGCTCGTGCCGGGGATGCTGAGCACCACGCGCACGGCCTGCACGCCCAACGCGCGGCGAAGGTCGTCGCGGGCGTTTTCGATCTGGCTGCCCTTCACGCCCGGGCCGGGTTCGAGCCAGTACTGCGTGATGACGGGACCGGGCTGCGCGCCCATCACCGCGGCTTCGATGTTGTAGCTCTTCAGCTTCGAGACGATGAGGCGGCTCGTCATGCCGATCGCCTCTTCGTCGGTGCCGCGCTGGTTCGACGGGGGATCTTCGAGAAGACCCAGGCTCGGAAGCGCGACGGGGCCGCGCTTCTGCGCGGGGGCCGGGCGCGCGGGTTTGGGCGCAGGAGGTATCGTGCCGCCCGTCGCCACGGGTTCGGGCGCGGACGCCGCGGGTTCTTCGACCTCGGGCTCCGCGGGCTTGATGATCTGAAGCGGCCGCACGCGCTCTTCGACGATCGGCACGGGGACGGGATCGGGTTCGGAAACCTCTTCGGCCTCCTCCTTCTTCGCGCCGAAGCGGGAGAAGAGATGCCGGTCGATCAGGTCGCCGATCTTCTCCGACACGTCCACCCAGGAGAAGTCGAAGAGTAGCGAGACGCCCACCGCCACCATCGTGAAGAAGAGCACGGTGGCGAGCGCCGTGCCGATGTAGTGCTCGACCGCAAAGGCGAGCGCGTTCCCGAGAATGCCGCCGGGCTCGGCGGGCAGCGGCACCTCGAAGCGCCGGATGCGAAGGGCTTCAAGGGAGGTCGACCCGATCAGAAGCGAGACGAAGCCCACCCCGGCCGAGACGTGCGGCGGGTTGAGACGTTCGGGGTCGGACTCTCCGCGTTGGCGACGCAGAAAGGTGCGCATCGCGAAGATCGCGATCATGAGGAACCCCGGCACGAACCACCAGGCCGAGAGCCCGAAGGTGCCGAACATCAGGTCGGCGAGCCACGCGCCCCAGAGGCCGCAGGTGTTCGTCACCGCCTGCGCGGTGCTCGCGAAGAAGGCCGGATCGTTGTGATCGTACGTCCCGAGCGAAGCGGCGACGACGATGCCCGCCAAAAGCGCAAAGCACCAGCTCCACGCCCAAAGCGTGCGCGCGAGGCCCACGACGGCGCGCCGCGCCGCGGAACCCACCTGCCGCAGGAGTTCACGGCGGCGTTCCGCATCAGCGCCGCGGCCCGTCCCGTTCTTTTTCGTTCGGATGTTCTTCTTCGCCATAGTCCTTCCGGGTGCGGGGCGCCTCTTCACAACACCGGCGCCGCCGTACGAATCCTTTATTTTAAGGAGGAGCGCCGGATACCGCGCGGGCGTCTTGTTGCAAATCCTTCGGGTGCGCCCGGGCGTCCGCCCGCGGCCTCCCGAGGGCGTTCCCCATGAGGGACGATCCCGAGCGCGGAGAAAGCTGACTCTATGGGGCGCCGTCCTATAATAGAGAAAATGTTATTCGCGGCCCGGCCGGGGCACTCCTGACGTTTTTCGAAGGCGCACCGCGCCCCGAAGCCTCTTCGCCCGGCGCGCACTGAGGAGATTGTCATGACTCAACCGAAGCACGCACCCGTCGTCATCCTGGGTTCCGGCCCCGCCGGCTGGACCGCGGCCGTCTACGCCGCGCGCGCGAACTTGAAGCCCCTCGTCATCACCGGGATGGAAGCCGGGGGGCAGCTGATGACGACGAGCGAAGTCGACAACTGGCCCGCCGCCGTCGACGGCATCCAGGGTCCGCAGCTCATGGACCAGATGCAGAAGCACGCCGAACGTTTCGGCACCGAAGTCGCCTACGACCACATCGCCGAAGTGGACCTCTCGGAGCGTCCCTTCAAGCTTCGCGGCGACATGGGGAGCTACACCGCCGACGCGCTCATCGTCGCGACCGGCGCGAGCGCCATGTACCTGGGGTTGGAGAGCGAAACCGCCTACCGCGGCCGCGGCGTCTCGGCCTGCGCGACCTGCGACGGGTTCTTCTACCGCGGCAAGCCCGTGGCGGTCGTCGGGGGCGGCAACGCCGCCGTCGAAGAGGCCCTCTACCTCTCGAACATCGCCTCGAAGGTGACGCTCGTGCACCGCCGCGACACGTTCCGCGCGGAACCGATCCTCATCGACCAGCTGATGAAGGTGGTTGAGGAAGGGAAGATCGAACTGGCACTGAACCGCACCGTCGAAGAAATCCTCGGCGACGGGAAGGGCGTCACCGGCGTGCGCCTGGCGTCCACCCAGGGCGAAGCCCCGGTCGACGTGGCGGTCGACGGCGTCTTCATCGCGATCGGCCACAAGCCCAACACCGCGCTCTTTGAAGGGAAGCTCGAACTCGACCACGGCTACGTCGTCACGGCGGGGACGCGCGCGCAGGCCGCGACCGCCACGAGCGTCCCCGGCGTCTTCGCCGCGGGCGACGTTCAGGACCAGAACTACCGCCAGGCGGTGACCTCCGCGGCGACGGGCTGCATGGCCGCGTTGGACGCCCAGCGCTTCCTCGAGGCGGAAGCCGCGAAGTAGGCCTTCCGCCTCATCCGGCTTGAGAAAAGCCCGCAGGGACCCGACGCCCGGCGGGCTTTTCCGTTCCTGCGGCCTACAATGATCTCAACAACCAACCCTTGGCGGACTCCGCCGATCCAGAAGAACGAACCGACACCATGAGCGGACACACTCTCAAGAGTCTCTCCGAACTGCGCGGCGTGAGCCGCGACATGAAGGCCCGTGCGAAGGCCGAAGAGGAAGCGCGCCTCAAGGCGGCGCTCGAAGCCCGCGCCAAAACCGAAGGCGCCCGCGAATTCGAAGAAGCGATGGCGCAGCTCGGCGGCGTACGCCGTCAGGGCACCGGCGCGCGCGTCGCGGCCGTGAAGAAAACCTCAACCCCGACGGGGACGGCATCCCTCGCGCTTCGCGCCCGGGCTGCGGGCCGCGTGGGCGAACCCCGCGTCGTGCGCCTTTCGGACGAAGTCGACCCGAGCGACTTCATCGAGTCCGCGGACGGCCTCACCTACCGCCGCCCCTACGTGCCTGAGAGCCTCGTCAAAAAGCTCCACCGGGGCGAATGGGCCGTCGAAGCCCACGTCGACCTCCACGGGCTCTTCGTCGACGAAGCCCGCGACGAGATCGACGGGTTCGTGCGCGAAGCGCGCATCCGCGGGATGCGGTGCCTTCGGATCGTGCACGGTCAGGGCTACGGGTCGGACGACGGCCGCGGGGTTCTGAAGACGCTCGTTCGCCGTTGGTTGAAACAGATGCCCGAGGTGATGGCCTTCGTGCAGGCGCCCCCGAAGGCGGGCGACGGCGGCGCCGTCATCGTGCTCCTCACGGAGCGCCGCGCGGGCTGAAGTCCCATCCACAGTGGAGGCTCCCATGCTCACCCACCTCACACCGGAAGCCCTGGCCGACACGGTCGGCATCTTCGGCTTCGCGCTCGCCGGCATCATGGCTGCGGCGGGGCGGCGCGTCGACCCCGTCGGGGTCTTCGTGCTCGCCTTCACCACGGCCTTCGGCGGGGGCCTGATCCGCGACATCATCATCGACCGGCGTCCCTTCTACTGGGTCGAGCACGACTACTTCGTCTGGGGCATCCTCGTCCTCACGATCTTCGCTCCGAGGCTCGTCATCCGCTTCAGCGAGAAGACCGCCAACCGCATCTACCTCTGGTCGGACGCGGTCGGGCTCGGCTTCTTCAGCGCGGCGGGCACGTGGGCGGCGTACGTCGACGCGCGCTTCCCCTCGATCGCCGCGGTGCTGATCGGGGTCTGCACGGGGGTTTTCGGTGGGCTTCTGCGCGATGTGTTTCTGAACCGCGTCCCCGCGGTCCTCTCCGACCGCAAGCCCTATGCGGCGGCCGCGTTCGCGGGGAGCTGGCTCGCCGTCCTCTTCGCCAAAGTGGGAACGGATCCCACGACGGCGCTCTGGACCACCGCCGCCGCGATCATCTTCTTTCGGATGGGCGCCCTGAAGTTGGGGCTCGAAATCCGCTACCTCACCCCGCGCGCCAAGGTGGTCTTCCCGGGGAACGGCCCTTTGGAATCCTCCGGGACCCAAGCGCCTCCCTCAGTGCATCCGAAAGACGCCAAGGACGCCGACGGGAAGAACTGAACCCGCCAAGGCTTTCCGCAGATGCGACGACGCCCGCTCTCCGACAAGGAACAGCGGGCGTCGCTTCAAGGGGGAGTCCGATCGCTCAGACGGCATCCTCGCCGGTTTCGCCGGTGCGGATGCGGATCACCTGTGCGACGTCGAAGACGAAGATCTTCCCGTCGCCGATCTTCCCGGTGTAGGCGGCCTTGCGGATCGCCTCGATCGCGGGTTCGAGCAGGTCGTCGGAGACGACCGTCTCGATCTTGAGCTTCGGCAGGAAGTCGACGACGTATTCGGCGCCGCGGTAGAGCTCGGTGTGGCCCTTCTGGCGGCCGAACCCCTTCACTTCCGTGACGGTGAGGCCGTGCACGCCCGCGTCGGCCAGGGCCTCACGGACGTCGTCCAACTTGAAGGGCTTGATGACGGCGGTGATCTGCTTCATGAGCACTCCCCAAAAGCGTCAGGCGATTACTCGGCCTTTTCTTCCTTCTTGGCGGCTTCGGCCTGCTGAGCCGGGGCCGGACGGCCGACGCGGTATTCGTACATCGACACGTCGCGCACGCGCACGCCGAAGCGCGGATCGTTGTTGGGGCTGTGCCAAACGTCCTTCTTTTCACGCCAGGCGTTCACGAAGGCGATGACGTTGCGGGGCATGTCCACCGTATCCGTCACTTCATTGACCGTGAACTGCTGGCCGCCCACGAGGTAGAGCTGAAGCTGATGGACGAACGGGCCCTTCGGGGCTTCGGTGGTCTTGGCGGGGGCTTCCTTCTTGGTGGCCATGATGATTGTTCCCTTTGGATGGATGTCTAGTCATTGAGGCGCCGCCGGTCGTCGGAGACGGGCGGCGCGTATCGGGAAAGTGTAGCAAGTTCAGCCGAGCGCTGCGGCGCAAGATTGAGCCAAACGTTGAGCAAGAGCCTCGTCTCCCGCCTCAACCATGATGCGAAGCAGGGGTTCGGTGCCGGACGGACGCACCAAAATGCGGCCGATCCCAACGAGTTCGGCTTCCGCCGCCCTCACCGCCGCCGCGAACGCTTCGTTCGCGCGCCAGTCGGTGCCCTTCTCGAGCCGGACGTTGACGAGAACCTGCGGGAGGAGTTCGAGGTCCGCGGTGAGTTCCGCGAGGCTCTTCCCCGCGGCCTTCATCGCCGCCAGAACCTGGAGCGCCGAGACGATCCCGTCGCCGGTCGTCTGGCGGTCGAGCGCGAGAAGGTGGCCGGAGGTTTCGCCGCCCAGGAGCCAACCCTTCTCCTTCAACATCTCGACCACGTAGCGGTCGCCCACCTTGGCGCGGCCGAACGGAATGCCGAGTTCGCCCAGGCGCTTTTCCAGCCCGTAGTTCGTCATGAGGGTGCCGGTCACGCCCGCGACGGGACCGTGCGCGAGGCGCTCGCGGACCATGACGTAAAGAAGTGCGTCGCCGTTGTAGACGCGCCCCGTCGCGTCCGCCATGATGAGGCGGTCGGCGTCGCCGTCCAGAGAGACCGCGACGTCGCAGCCGTGCTCGCGGCACCATTCGCCCAAATGTTCGGTGTGGGTCGCGCCCACGCCCGCATTGATGTTGAGGCCGTCGGGCGAAGCGCCCACGGCGACCACTTCGGCGCCCAACTCATGGAAGACGTCCGGGGCGACGCGGTAGGCGGCGCCGTTCGCGCAGTCGACGAGGATTTTGAGGCCCCTCAGGTCGAGCGCGTTCGGGAAGGTCGACTTGCAGAATTCCGTGTAGCGGCCGGCGGCGTCTTCGAGGCGCTTCGCCTTCCCCAGGTCCTTCGAGTCGACGCAGGACCAGCCCGCGTCCATTTCAGCTTCGATCTCGAGCTCCACCGCATCGGGGAGCTTGGTGCCTTCGGCCGAAAAGAACTTGATCCCGTTGTCGTGGTACGGGTTGTGGCTCGCGCTGATGACGACCCCCGCGGTCAGGCGGAGCGCCCGCGTCAGGTACGCGACCGCCGGGGTCGGGATCGGCCCGCAGAGCACCACGTCGACGCCGGCGCTCGAAAAGCCGGCCTCCAACGCGGCTTCGAGCATGTAGCCCGAGACGCGGGTGTCCTTCCCGATCAGCACCGCGGCGCCCTCAGGGTTGCGGCGCTTCAGGACGCGGCCCGCTGCCTGCCCCAGGCGCAGCACGAAATCAGGCGTGATCGGCGACTCACCGACGCGCCCGCGCACGCCGTCCGTACCGAAATAACGTCGAGACATGGTGAATTCCTTCCTCTACTCCGTCGTTGTTCTTCTCTCGTCCGGTGGGCCTCACGCGAAGGCGCCCGGCGCCGCGCGCCGGAAGGCTTCGAGCACCTGGAAGGCCTGGCGGGTCTCCCGCACGTCGTGAACGCGCGCGACCCCGGCACCCGCCTCTACGGCGAGCATTGCCGCGGCGACGCTCCCCGGCACGCGGTCCGTCGGGACCTTCTCGCCCGTCACGGCGCCGATGCTCGACTTCCTCGAGCAGGCGACCATCAGCGGATGATGGGCGGAAAGCCGACGGGAGTGCGCCATCAGGGCGATGTTCTCCTCCACCGTCTTCCCGAAGCCTACACCCGGATCCCAGCAAATGCGCTCCTCGTCGACCCCAAGGGCCCTGAAGGCCTCGGTGCGCGCTTCAAGATACCGCTCAACCGTCTCGACCGCGCCCGATTCGATCACCTCGAGCGAGCGGTGCATGACGACCAACCCGCACTTCGTCGCCGCGGCGGCTTCGAGCGCCCCGGGGAGTTCGAACCCGCGGATGTCGTTCAGGATCGCGGCGCCCGCTTCCGCGGCTTCACGCATGAGTTCGGGCTTGCTCGTGTCGACGCTCACGACGAAGCCTTCGGCGACGAGCGCCCGCACGACCGGCATCACGCGGCGGCGCTCTTCTTCAAGGGTCACGCCCGTTTCGTCGAACCCCGGCCGGGTCGACTCGCCCCCGACGTCGACGATGTCGGCGCCTTCCGCCCGCATGCGGCGGGCGTGCGCCACGGCGTCCTCGGGCGCATTGTGGGTGCCCCCGTCCGAGAACGAATCCGGCGTCACGTTGAGGATCCCCATGATGAGGGGGCGGCGGTCGAAGTCGTAGCGCTCGTCGAGGCAGCGCCAAATACGCGGATTGCGTTCCATCGTGTCTGTCTTGCGGGTGGCGGTTTCAAAAATCAAAGAAGCGGACGGCGGCGCCTTCTCGGCCCGACGCCCGCTTCTTCTCAGTGCGTGCGGATGGGAATCAGGACTCGTCCGAACGGTCGGCCTTCGCCTCAGGCTTCTCTTCAGCCTTGGGTTCGGGCTTCGCTTCGGCCTTTTCCTCAGCCTCAACCTTCGCTTCGGTCTTCGGCGCGGCCCGGCGCGTACGGCGGGCGGTCTTCACCTCGACCTTCGGCTCTTCAGCCTCGTCGGCCTTCCCGGCCTGATCGGCTTCAGCGGCCTTTTCGACCTCGGCGGCCGCCGTCTTCGCCGCGTCCTCACGGCGCGCGGTCTGCGCGGCGTTCGGGGCGTTCTTCGGCGGACGGGGCTGACGGCCCTCCATGATGTCCTTGATCTGTTCGGCGTCGATCGTCTCCCAGTCGAGGAGCGCCTTCGCCATCACTTCCATCTTGTCGCGGTTCTCTTCGATCAGACGGCGCGCGACGGCGTACTGCTCGTCGATGATGCGGCGGATTTCCGCATCGACCTTCTGCATCGTGAGTTCCGAGACGTGCGTGGTCTTCGTCACCGAGCGGCCGAGGAACACTTCGCCCTCGTTCTCGGCGTAGACCATCGGACCCATCGCCTCGCTCATGCCGTAGCGGGTCACCATGTCGCGGGCGAGCTGCGTCGCACGTTCGAAGTCGTTCGAAGCGCCCGTTGTCATCTGGTTCATGAAGACCTCTTCGGCGATGCGCCCGCCGAAGAGAATCGCGATGCGCGTGAGGAGGTACTGACGGTCGTAGGCGTAGCGGTCCTGCTCGGGGAGCTGCATCGTGAGCCCCAACGCACGGCCGCGCGGCACGATCGTCACCTTGTGGACGGGGTCGCTCTTCGGCATGAGGTGGGCGACCACCGCATGGCCCGACTCGTGGTACGCCGTGTTGCGGCGTTCGTCCTCAGTCATCACCATGGCGCGGCGTTCGCTCCCCATCATGATCTTGTCCTTGGCGTCCTCGAAGTCGCGCATCTCGACGACGCGGCCGTTGCGGCGCGCGGCGAAGAGCGCCGCTTCGTTGACGAGGTTCGCGAGGTCCGCGCCCGAGAAGCCCGGCGTGCCGCGCGCGATGACCGCGGCGTCGATGTCGGCGCCGACGGGGATCTTGCGCATGTGGACGTTCAGAATCTGCTCGCGGCCGCGGATGTCGGGAAGCGGCACCACGACCTGACGGTCGAAGCGGCCCGGGCGCAGGAGCGCCGGGTCGAGCACGTCCGGACGGTTCGTCGCGGCGATCACGATGATGTTCGCGCCGGTGTCGAACCCGTCCATTTCGACGAGCATCTGGTTCAGGGTCTGTTCGCGTTCGTCGTTGCCGCCGCCCAAGCCGGCGCCGCGCTGACGGCCGACCGCGTCGATTTCGTCGATGAAGATGATGCAGGGGGCGTTCTTCTTCGCCGTCTCGAACATGTCGCGCACGCGCGCCGCACCGACGCCGACGAACATTTCTACGAAGTCGGAACCCGAAATCGTGAAGAAGGGCACGCCCGACTCGCCCGCGATCGCCTTGGCGAGAAGCGTCTTGCCGGTACCCGGCGAACCCACGAGGAGGACGCCGCGCGGAATGCGGCCGCCCAGGCGCTGGAACTTCATCGGGTCGCGCAGGAAGTCGACGATTTCCTGAACGTCTTCCTTGGCTTCGTCGCAGCCCGCGACGTCCTTGAAGCGGACCTTGTTGTCCTGCTCGCCCAACATGCGGGCCTTGGACTTGCCGAAGCTGAAGGCGCCGCCGGCGCCGCCGCCACCGCCCTGCATGCGGCGCATGAAGAAGATCCACACGCCGATCAGAAGCAGCATCGGGAACCAGGAGATGAAGACCGACGTGAGGAGCGAGGGTTCTTCAGGCGCCTTCCCGTAGACCTGAACGCCGGACTTGCGCAGATCCTCCACCATCCAGAGGTCGCCCGGACTCGTGATCGTGTATTCCGAGCCCGACTGCGGCGTGACCGTGATCGTCTGGCCCTGAATGTCGACGCGGCGGATCTTGCCGGCCTTGGCGTCTTCCATGAACTGCGTGTAGCTCGTCGTATCCGACCGCGGGGCGGTCGACACGTCGAACTGCCGGAAGACGGTGAAGAGCACCACCGCGAGGAGCACCCAGAGGGCAATGCGTGCAAAGGATTTGTTGTCCAACTTATGGCTCCGTGCCTGCGGGGATCCTAGTCCCCGGTTTCTTATCCATCGAATCATCGGGCGTCCGGTTTCGGCCGGACGCCCGAGAAGCTTTATGTCTCAACATTCTACCGAGCGCCTGAACGTTCCCTTGGGGGTCGGCGCTGATTTTTGAAACAAACCCTTGAGTTTCTGCGGAGAGTTGCGGACGGGCTTGAGGTATTACTTCGGGGCCTTCAACTCACGCGCGACGAGGTAGACCTCGGCCGAGGTGTCGCGCGAGGCGGCGGGCTTTCGCGTGTAGACCTTCTTGAAGGACTTCTTCAGGGCTTCGACGAACTGCGAGTAGCCCGAGCCCTGGAAGGCCTTCGTGACGAAGACGCCCGTGGGCTTCAAGTGCTCCAGGCAGAATTCGTGCGCGAGTTCGTTGAGCAGCAGCGAGCGCGCCGCGTCCGCGGCGGCGATCCCCGAGAGATTCGGCGCCATGTCCGAGAGCACCACGTCGACCTTGTCTCCGTTTAGAATCTCGGAGAGTTTGTCGGCGACGTCCTGCTCGCGGAAGTCACCCTGCAGGAACGTCACGCCCTCGATCGGATCCATCGGGAGGATGTCCATGGCGATGATGCGGCCCTGAACACGACCTTCCTTGTCCGACAGACGCTCGCGGACGATCTGCGTCCAGCTGCCCGGCGCCGCGCCGAGGTCCACCACCGTCATCCCGCGGCGCAGAAGGTGCTCGCGGTCGTCGAGTTCGGTGAGCTTGTACACCGAACGCGCGCGGTAGCCTTCCGCCCTGGAGCGCTTCACGAACGGATCATTGATGTGACGTTCGATCCAGGCCCGGTTCGAGCGCAGCTTTTTCGTTGCTACAGGCATTGAATCTCCTCTGTTGAATTGGGTTTCGCGGGGACTCCGGACGGGGTCCGGCCGCGACGTTTTGGAATTATGAAAGAAATCATCCTCGGGCGCGACACGCGCCTTGCGCTTCGTGCGCAGGCCCATCACCTCGATCCCGTCGTCCTTCTCGGGGCGAACGGCCTCACGGAATCCGTGATGAAGGAAATCGACCGTGAGCTGAAGGCCCACGAACTCATCAAGGTGCGCGTGCCCACCGACGACCGCGAAGAGCGTGAGGCGATCTACGCGGAAATCGCCGAGACGCTGGGCTGCGCCCGCGTCCAGATGATCGGCAAGCTCCTCGTCCTTTGGCGCCCCGCCGACGAAGAGGTGACGATCGAAGAAGCCGAAGAACTGGCCCGCATCACCGCCCTCTCGATGGGCCGCGGCTCCGTCTCCGGCAAGGCGAAGGAAGCCCCTGCGCAGAAGCGTCAGCCCAAGAAGGCCGTCGCGGCGAAGCCCGCCAAGAAGGTCGCGTCGAAGAAGCCCGGCGAAAAGAAGAAGAAGGTCGCCGAGGCGCCCCGCCGCGCCCGTCCGAAGCGCACCCGCACGACGAAGAAGGCCGCGATGGCGAAGTCCTGATGCGTCGGGGCGCCCTGCGCCCCTTTCGGGAGTCTTCAAAAAGGAAGGCGCCGGGATCCACGTCCTGGCGCCTCTCTTTTTGCCTTGGGCCCGCCGAAGAGGATCAGCAGTACTTCACTTCTTCGATTTCGAAGGCGACGAGACCCTTCGGGGCCATGAACTGCACCATGTCGCCTTCGAACTTGCCGATCAGCGCCCGCGCGATCGGCGAGGAGACGCTGATCATGTTGCGCTTGATGTCGGCTTCGTCGTCGCCCACGATCTGGTACGTGACCGTCGTGTCGTCTTCTTCGTCGTAGAGCGTGACGGTCGCGCCGAACACGATGCGGTCGCCCGCGTCGATCGTCTTCGGGTCGATCACCTGCAGCGCCGGGATCTTCCCTTCGAGTTCGGCGATGCGGCCTTCGATGTGGCTCTGCTCCTCACGGGCGGCATCGTATTCCGCGTTTTCCGAGAGGTCGCCCTTTTCGCGGGCTTCCGCGATGGCGGCGACGACCTGCGGACGAGCGGTCTTCTTGAGGTACTCAAGCTCGGCCTTGAGCTTGGCGGCGCCTTCGGCGGTAATGGGGATGCGGTTGAGCATTTGTGCCCTTCAAAAGAACCCGACCCCAGGGCCCTGCGGGCCGTTTCCGGGGTCGTCTGAACGAAAGAAAGGCCCGAAGCGCTCCATCGGAGAGCTTCGGGCGTCTGCAGGGCTGAAGTTTAACAGAGTTGCGGGCGCGGCATCCCCGAACTGGGGCGACGGCGAAGCACTTCGATACGCTTCGGGCGGGAAGGCGGGGCACGGGGACCGGCGAATCTCTTCGAGTCCCTTCAAAGGGGCGCTTTAATTCATGCAAACCCAACCACAATTATCGAGCCTACGTTTGAGCCTCTTTGATAGTCACCGATTTTGATGGCACCCCCCCCGGAGGGTCCTTCTTCACTTTTTTCTAGAATGGATGAGACCCTCAAATTCCCAAGGAGACTCATCATGGATGCCAACTCGCGGCGCAGCTGGGCGCCGCTCGAAACCGTCGAACTTCCCGACGATCCCGAGCTTCAGGTCTACTTCCCGGAAGAGAAAGTCGTCAGCGTCGACGCCTTTCTCGATGTTCTTGTGATGATTCGCGACTCCGGAAAGCGTCGTCTCGTCGTTCAGGGCATCACCCGGGAGACCGCCCTGCTTTTCCTCCGGGCCTTCCGCTCGGCCTGGCGCAAGGACCTCTTCAAACGCCTCGAGAACGTGCTCACGCTTCCCGTCGTATCGGAAGCATTGGGCCCTCAAGAGGCCAAGATCCTCCGGATCCTCAATCTGACGAACGGCGCGGAACATGCTCAGACGCTCCGGAAGGCACTCAACAAGCTCAACGCGCTTGCCGAGCTCTCGGGCGAAGACCTTAAAGAAGCCGAAATGCTCCGCGCCGTCATCGAAGACAGGCTGGGCAACGCCGAACTGGCTGAACTTCTCCCGGACCACAACTTGTTGAGGGAGGACACGCCCGCGCGCTTCGAAGAGGCCCTCCGCAAGGGCGAAGGCGAAAAACTCAAGACGCCGTTTGCGAATCTGGTCCGCAAAGTGTCGGAGCGCATCCAAAAGGGGAAGATGAAATCGGCCCCGCAGGCGGTCCTCGCGATCATCCGGCTCGCCCTTGAGAATGGTCTGCCCTTGTCGACCAGGACCCGCTTCCGGTGCGCCCTGCTCGAAGGCCGCCTGCTCGAAGCCATTGAAGAGCTCTTCGCCATCGGGGACGCCGCCTGGATCGAACCGGAGCCCTTTGAACCGATGAACCCCCGATACGTCGTTCACCACGAGGACACGGTCGACTCCGAGCTGCATCTCCTCCTGTTTTCCATCCTCCTCGACGCCGTTCCGCCCTTCGGGACGGCCGAAGCCTGGGCCGAGGTCACGGCGCAGGCCGTCCGTCCGGACGCACCCGACTCGTACGCCGTCAGGTGGCTTCGCCTTCGAAGCGCCATCCAGCAGGGCAACAAGGAGGCGCTGCTGGCCTGGAGCGAACACGGCAAAGGTCCGATGGAAACCGTTGCGAAGACGTTGGCGGGCATTCTCGAACTCTCCGCAGAAGATCCCGCCGATTTGGACCCGAAGGCGCTGATTCGCCGCGAAAAGAAACTCGACAAACTTGCGCGGGCCCGCCTCGTTCGAGCAAGTGCGGCCTTCCCCGCAACCGCCTTTGAAGCACTTTGGTACGCGGCCATCGCCATGAAGGAAGCTTTGGAGTGCGCCTGCCTGCAGCTGGGACTTCCCGAGGCTCCCCGCGGCGTGAATCACCGGCTCCCTTCGGACAACGCCCACGCCTACCACCAGAAGGCCTTCTCCACCGTGCGCCGCCTCACCTTCCCGATCAAGACGATCCGTGCCCTGCCGGAGGACGCGACGGCCGCAGACATCTCCCCTGATTGGCTTCATCCGGAACTGACGGACGAGGAACTCCGTCGGAAGATCGTCCGAATTCTGGCGCGCACTCCGCTTGAGACGCGTACCCCTGAGTTTTGGCAGACCGCCGCTCACGCTGCGGACGCGGGCTTCCTCGGGACAGCCGACATCACGAGCGCCTCCAGCGGGTGTTGGCGTACGTCGAACCTTCTGACCTACACGAGCGTCCCGGAGGCTGAATATTGGGTACCGCGCTTCGACCGCTCCAAAAAGTTGTCCGACGTCGCCCTGGACGCCGCGGCGATTCCCGTCCAGCTCGCACCAGAAGAACTCACCGCTCCGCTCGGGGACTGGACCTTCCGGGGTTGGTACGCCGTAACCGACGGTTGCTACGTCGGCACCTACGCTGTCCCCGGACGAACCGACGTCGAGCTCGCCCTGAGCATCAACACCCGAGCGATGATCCGGCGCTCCCTCGCGCAACAGAACATCATCCCGAACCACTACCCCGATGTGGCGCTCGCCGCGCTCGTACGACCGAACGACGTCGACGCCGTCGGCACGTTCGGGAAGGCGCTCGCCTGCCTGATCGCCTCGCCTCCGGACGAAGACGCCTGGGACGCGGAGGAGCCCTTCGACCTGCTCTGGCGCGGCAGCCCCAAGGCGACGAAGGACACCGGGCTCGAGCTTTTCGGCTTTTGCGGCAACCGGCACGAGTCGTGGGTGCCGAGGGCGCTTCAGGAGCGAGGCGTCCGCGTCGTGACGCTCCGGACGCTTCGCAGCGAGGAAGCGACGGCGACCACCTTCTTCGGGCTCGCTTCGCTCATCGACGACGATGCCGCCGGCCGCTACGCCACGATCTGGAAGGACCGTCCGTACCTGCTGCGCGTCGAAGAAGGCGAAGCGGGGGAAGCCGCGGAATCGTCGGTTGCCTTGGGCGATGCCGACCCGGCGGAACTCTGCCTCGTCGACGCCCGGGTGGCGAGGGGCGAGCTCCCCGTGGGACGCATCCTCCCGGTGAAGCCTCAGGGCCGACCGACGGCGCTCTGGTTCACCGTCGGGAACGAGCCCGTCGGCGTGCCCACGCCCGCCAACACGGTCCTCATGCGGCTTCGCGACGCAGCGAGGTTCGACCCGAAGGCGGCGCCGCTCCTTGAGGCCGCGCACTTCCATCCCTTCGTGCGCTGGCGCGACGGCTCCTACCGGCTCTACGAAGAGCCTGCGGCGTAAGGCCCTATGAAAACGGGGCGTGGGTTCCAAGGACCCCGCCCCGTCTCATTCGTCGCGTCCTCCGCCCGTCATTCGCCGGCGTAGTTCTGCGGATCGAGCTCGCGCTCGATCAACTCGATCATGATGTGGATGCACTTGATGTGGAGCTCCTGGACGCGGTCCGCCCAGCGGCCCGCGGGCGTCACGATCGAGACGTCCGCAATGTCGGTAATCGCCGACCCGGGGCGCCCCGTGAGCCCCACGACGCGCACGCCCTTGGCGCGGGCGGCTTCGACGGCGCGCAGAACGTTCTTGCTCGTCCCCGACGTCGTGATCGCGAGAAGGACGTCGCCCTTTCGCCCGTGCGCCTCGATCCAGCGCGAGAAGACGTGTTCGTATCCGTAGTCGTTCCCGACGCAGGCGAGGTGCGAGGCGTCCGCGATGGCGCAGGCCGCGTAGGGCTTGCGGTCGCTGCGGAAGCGCCCCGTCATTTCTTCCGCGAAATGCATCGCGTCGCAGAGGCTCCCGCCGTTGCCGCAGCTCCAGACCGTGCCGCCCCCGCGGATCGTCTCCGCCATCAGTCGCGCGGCTTCGCCGATCGCGGCGAGCGCGGCGTCGTCGCGCATGAGGTTTTCGAGCCCGATGCGGGCGTCTTCAAGCGCGGCAAGGATGTGTTCTTTGGTCGTCATGGAAACTTTCTTCATTGGCCTTCGTCGGCGCAGTGTTCGTTGGAGAAGCGGCGCGCCGCCGGGATGCGCGCGCCGGCTTCTCAGGGCTCGCGACGGTCGTAGACCGCGCCCGCGAGCGTGGATAGGTCAGTGTATTCGATCTCAATCCCCGAGGGCAGACCGCGCGCGAGCCGGGTGACGCGCAGGTCCGGCGCGCGCTTCTTCAGAGCTTCGATCACGTAGTATGCGGTCGCGTCGCCTTCGGGCGTATAGCTCGTCGCCACGACCACCTCGCGGAGGTTGTCTTCGCGGAGTCCCTCTTCGACGCGGGCGATGAGGTCGGTCAGCCCCACTTCCTCGGGGCCCCGGTCCTCCATCGGCGACAAGCGCCCCGAGAGGATGAAGTAGAGCCCGGGCCAGGCAAGGGACGCATCCAACGCCATCTGGTCGGGCACGCTCTCCACGACGCAGAGAAGCCCCCGGTCGCGGCGTTCGTCCGCGCAGACCGGGCAGACGTCCCCTTCGCAGTACGTGCGGCAGGAGCGGCAGCGCTTCAGCTTCGTCTTTGCTTCCGTCACCGCTTCGGAAAGACGGGCAAGGCGCGCGGCGTCCTTGTCCAAAAGATGAAAGGCCGCGCGCTGCGCGCTTTTGGGACCCAAGCCCGGGAGCTCCGCCAAAGCCTCGATGAGGTGCTCCAGCGAAGCCGAAAGACGCACCGTCATTCGGGCCTCCGCGAGAGGATCATCTTGACGTCGAAGGGCTTCCCGAAATAGGGCCAGCTCGTCACGAGAAGGTCGCACCCGGCGCGCGCGTACGCTTCGGCGTTCGCGGCCTGCACGCCCCCGGCGGCGGAGACGACCAACTGCGGGTTCTTCGCCTTCACCTGCGGAATCAATTCCGCGAGGCCCTCCGGCGTGAAGCGCTCGCACTGCAGGATGTCGACCCCGAGGTCAACGAGGCGCATCGCTTCTTCGACGCCGTCGGCTTCCGCCGCGACCTTGCGCTCGGGCGAGAAGCTCTTCAAGCGCGCAAACGCGGGGGCCCAATCGTCCTCCGTGAAGACGCGGTGCTGATCGAAGACGAGGATCGAGTCCGAGAGACCCCAGCGGTGCATGATGCCGCCCCCGGCGAGAGCCGCGGCGGCGGAGAGGTACTTCGTCCCCGGCATGTGCTTCCTCGTGAGTCCGACGCGGCAGCCCGGGCGTCCGCGTTCGGCCGCCGCGACCATCTCGGCCGTGCGGTTCGCGATCCCCGAGGCGTACTCCATCACGCACTGCGCGACCTTGACGGCCTGGTGGAGTTCACCCGCCTCGCCTTCGGCTTCGAGCACGAGGCCCTTGGTGTCCAACCGGTCGCCGTCCCGGACGTGGAGGCGCACCTTCGCCCCCGCCATTTCGAGAATGCGCGCGGCGTCCGCCGTCCCCGCGACGAGGCCCGGGGCCTTCACGCGGGCTTCGAGCCTGCCGGGCACGCGTTCGATCCCGAGGCCCGCGGAGGTGAGATCTTCAAAGGGGCAGTCGTCCCGAAGCCAGGCTTCGAGCACCGTATCGGGGGTACGCATGATCTTGAAAACATCCTTGGCCGACAATCGAGTTCCGGCCTTCTTAAGCAAAGAGGGGAACGCTTTTCCAAAAAAGCGGCTCCCCTCCGACTTCCGTTTCCGCGTCGTTCTCAGAACGGCATCTTCATGCCCGGCGGCAGCGGCACCGCCTGACGCATAGCCTGCTCGCTCATCGCGGCGATCTTCGTCACGCAGTCGTTGACCGCGAGCGTCACCAGGTCTTCGAGCATTTCGACGTCTTCGGGGTCGACCACCTTCGGATCGATCACGACGCGGCGGCACTCGTGCTTGCCGGTCATCGTCACCTTGACGGCGCCGTTGGCGGCTTCGCCTTCGACTTCGGTGCGGGCGATTTCCTCCTGCACCTTGGCGAGCTTCGCCTGCATCTTCTGCGCCTGCGCCATCAGGCCGCCCATGCCGCCCATTCCACCCATACCTCGCATCGCGGGTTACCTCTCGTTGGTTGTTGAATCCGGATCTTCCGGCTGGAGCGCGCGGATCGAGTCTTCGTCGACCGTGCCTCCGAACAATTCAGCGACGTCGATGACGAAGGGATCCTTGCGGAAGGCTTCGACCATCGCGCGGTGCGCGTCGACCCTTTCGCGGCGCTCCTCGTCGGCGACCGTAGTCCCCTCGACGTTGCCCACTTCAAAGACGACGCGGAAGGGTCGGCCCGTTCGCGCGCTCATCTTTTCGGCCAAGGCGCGGCGGTTGGGTTCGGTAGCCAGTGCCGCGACGCCAAGGCGCAATTTTACTGAATCTTCCGTGAGCGACAGCACCTGTCCCTGCACGGCGATCATCTTGACCGGACCCTCGAGTCCGGCCGCCCGAATCATCTCTCGCCAGTTGAGCGGCCTCGGCGAATCCAGGTCGGCTTGGCCGACGTCGTCTTCGACGAGGTCATCGGGCAGGACCTCAACCGGCGGAGGGCTCTCCCCAGGGAGGGAGCTCCCCGTCGGCCGCGCCCTCGGGGCCCTTCGCGGGCGCCGCAGGCTTCGGCGGCGCCGTCCGGGGCCTGGGCATGGGCGGAAGGCCCGTGCCGGACCCGACGGCGGCGACGCCGCCCGTCGGAGCGGGGACCGGAGCCGCCGGAGCAGCCGGCGCAGGCGCGGGAGCCGGGGCCGCCTGGGGCGCCGGCGTCGGTGCGGCGGCCACTGCGGGCGCGCGCACCGGCGCGTTCATGCGGGTCCCGGCCGGACGGAAGGCGAGCATGCGCAGGAGCGCCATCGTGAAGCCCGCGTATTCGTCGGGCGCCAACCCCATGTCGTTTCGGCCGTGAAGCGCAATCTGGTAGCAGAGCTGCACCTCTTCGGGGCTCATCTTCGCGGCGAGGGCCGCAAGACCCGCGTGGTCCGGGTCGGACGCGTCGACCGCGCCGGGGACGCGCTGCATGAGCGCGATGCGGTGAAGCGCCGCGGCGAGGTCCCTCATCGCCTGAGCAAACGAAAGACTCTGCGTCTGCATGTCGTCCGCGATGCGGATCATGCCGGCGGCGTCACCGTCAGCGACGGCGTTCAGGAGCCCGAAGAGCATTTCGGACCCGCTCATCCCGAGCATGTCGCGCACGGGCTGCAGCCGCACGGCGCCGCCGCAGTAGGCGATCGCCTGGTCGAGAAGCGAGAGGCCGTCTCGCATCGAGCCGCGGGCGCCTTCGGCGAGAAGCCGCAGCGCCCCGACTTCGTACTCGATCCCTTCGGCTTGGAGGATCGTTTCCATGTGGGAGACGATCCCCTGCGGGGTCATGTTGCGGAGGCTGAACTGAAGGCAGCGCGAGAGCACCGTGACCGGGACCTTCTGCGGGTCCGTGGTCGCGAGGATGAACTTCACGTACTCGGGCGGCTCCTCCAAGGTCTTCAGCATCGCGTTGAAGGCCGTGCTGGAGAGCATGTGCACTTCGTCGATCATGTAGACCTTGAAGCGGCCTTCGGTCGGGGCGTACATCGCGCGCTCCAGAAGCGCCGTCATGTCCTCGACCGAACGGTTCGAGGCCGCGTCCATCTCGATGTAGTCGACGAAGCGGCCTTCGTCGATCGCGCGGCAGGCGGGGCAGACGCCGCAGGGGTGCGACGTCACGTCGCCCTTGCCGTCCGCGCCCTGGCAGTTCAGGGCCTTCGCGAAGATGCGCGAAATCGTCGTCTTCCCGACGCCTCGGGTCCCCGTGAAGAGGTACGCGTGGTGCAGGCGCTTTTCGTCCAAGGCTCGCGTGATCGCGGTGACGACGTGGTCCTGACCGACGATCGTCTCGAAGTCATGGGGGCGCCACTTGCGGGCGAGTACCTGGTAGTTGCTGCTCATCTCGATGCGCGCTTCTCGGGAATTGGGTGGGCGCGGATGCCGCGGATGCGATCAGGGGCGGCACCGCCGCCCCGCGTTCTCCGTCCGCGTCCGTTCTTGTCCTTTGGGAAGCCTTATCGTTCTTGTCCTTTGGGAAGCCTTATTTTAGCGGCGGCGCTCGGCTTGGGCGACGAAGGCTTCAAGCGCTTCGCCCTCCAGGCGGCAGATGCGCCAGTCGTCGAGAATCTTGGCGCCCAACCGGTGGTAGAAGTCGATCGCGGGCTGGTTCCAGTCGAGCACCACCCACTCGAACCTCGGGCAGCCTTCGCGCGCGGCGGTCAAGGCCAGCGTCTCCATCAGAAGGCGCCCGCCGCCCATCCCGCGGAATTCCGGTTCGACGAAGAGGTCTTCGAGGTAGAGCCCGCGCTTCGACCGGAAGGTCGAGAAATTGTAGAAGTAGAGCGAAAAGCCCACGGGGCGCTCGCCCTCGTCGGTCTTCGCCCAAAGGAGGTTGCAGTGCGCGCCCCGCTTTTCGCCGAAGAGCGCCTCACGGATCAATTCGGGCGTGCTCTCGCACTGGTCGGCGAGCTTTTCGTAGGCGGCGAGCGCGTGGATCAGCCGGGAGACTTCGGCGCAGTCCTCTTCGCGCGCCGGGCGGACCTCAAAGGTCGTCATGGGCAAAACTCCTTCTTCGTGCGGCGAAAGGAAAGTCGGTCGGTCTTCGCCGCGGCGGAAAGAACTTGATAGCACGCCGCCCGGAATTTTTCAATGGATGAGGTCGACCGCAACCTTCGCGGCGAGCGCCCAGAAGAGGATCGCCCCGGTGCGGTAGATGACGCGCGCGGCGCGGTCGCTCTTCAGGAACCCGCGGAAGTGGCAGGTCACCATCGAGTAGCCCGTGTGGATGAAAAAGACGAGGAGGAAGTACGTGACGGACAAGACCGTCACCTGTTCGCGGTAGCTGTAGGCGGGATCGATGAACTGCAGGAACACCGAGAAGAAGAACATGATCAGCATCGGGTTCGTCATCTGGAGGGCGACCCCTTCCATGACGAGACGCCAACGCACGAAGTTCGGGTCGAAGACGACGTCCTTCGCTTCGTGGCCCGCGAGTTTGAAGCTGAAGCCCTTCGCCTTCCAGGCCTTCCAGCCCAACCACACCATGTAGAGGGCGCCCACCGTGCGGAGCAGATCGTACGCCTCGGGCGAGTAGCGGAGCATCGCCCCGATGCCGCTCACCGTGATCAGGGCCATGATGATCGTCCCGGAAGCGACCCCCAGGATCCCCCACACCGCGCCGCGGTAGCCGTGGCGGATCGACTTCATGATCGTCATGAGAACGCCCGGGCCGGGCGAGAGCACCGTCGTGGCGGCGGTGACGAGGTAGAGGAGGTAGAGCGACGTGTTCATGGCCGTCCGGGGATCGTGCTGGTCTCAAAGAACGCGGGGCCGTTGGTCGTCGGCGGCCGGGTTCATTGGCCGAGTCTAGCGCCGGGCGCGGTCCGCCGTCTCCCGGGGTCCGCCGCCCCGCGGGAGAGCCGAACGCACCGTCAGGCCGCGCCGCACGGCGGAGATCTCCGGGGAGAGCCCCGACCGAAGCGCGGATTGCTCAGCATTTTCAAGGGCTTGAGACGTTTCAGGGCACCTCCCGAGCGGCGTTCGGCACCTGCGCGGCAGTCGGCCGGGACGGGCTTGAGGGCCCTCTGCGGGGAGGAAGCGCGGGAAAACGAGAAGACGAGGAGACGCCTCACCGTTCGGCGGATCCGAAGGGCGCGAGAATGCGGGCGGAGAAGAGAGGAGTCGAAGAGGCGGGACGCTTCCGTCGGATGCGGAAACGCCGGATGCGAAAATGGCGAGCCTTATCCTCGGCACTGCGCTCAGACCAGTATGGCTGCTTCGTTCCCGACCTGACCAGGTTCCTGGGGAGCACATGCGAGGGGACCCGCCAAGGTGCGCATTCTAGCGGCAGACGCCGCAAATTGCAAAAAAGCGTACGCCGTTCGCCGCGCCGCTCGGAAACATTTCGGACGAGGTGGTACTATTGCCCTCACCGGAATCGGCCGTTCGGCCCGATTCACTTCTTCCGAAGAGCGCTCCGTCCGGAGCGGCTCCATACACCACACCCAGCGACGACGATCCGACGGTCCGGCTTGACGCCGAGCCGCCCAGGTGACGCCTGCACACAGAACACGCGTTCCCGACGGCCCGCCCTCCCCCGAGAGCGACCTCCCAACGCCCGCCGCACACTCCATTCCAAGCATTACGGAGGCTCTCATGAGCGAAATCAAGCACGTCAACGACGAAAACTTCGAAGCCGAAGTCATTCAGTCCGGCAAGACCGTCTTCGTCGACTTCTGGGCGATCTGGTGCGGCCCCTGCCGCATGCTCGCCCCGCGCCTTGAACAGGCCGCGAAGACCTTCGACGGCCGCGCCGTCATCGCCAAGTACGACGTCGACGAATCGTCCGGCCGCGCCGGCGAATACGGCGTTCGCGGCATCCCCACGATCATCGCCTTCCGCAACGGCCAGGTCGTCGACCAGCACACCGGCTCCTGCTCGCAGGACGTGCTCGACGCCTTCATCGAAAAGAACCTCTAAGCCTTGCGCGTTCACCCCGCGGGGGTTGGCGGGCGCCCGCCCGCATGAATCCGCCGCGATCCGTCCGGATCGCGGCACCGCCCCGGTTCAGTTTCCCATCCGAACATGCATCTCTCTGACCTCAAACAGCTCCACGTCTCCCAGCTCCTCGACATGGCCTTCTCGCTTGAAGTCGACAATGCACAGCGTCTGCGCAAGCAGGAGCTGATGTTTGCGATCCTCAAGAAGAAGGCGAAGTCCGGCGAGACGATCTACGGCGACGGCACGCTCGAAATTCTTCCGGACGGGTTCGGCTTCCTGCGAAGCCCCGACTCCTCCTATCTCGCGAGCACGGACGACATCTACATCTCGCCCTCGCAGATCCGCCGCTTCAACCTGCACACCGGCGACTCGATCGAAGGCGAAGTGCGCACCCCGAAGGACGGCGAACGCTACTTCGCGCTCGTGCGCGTCGACACGGTGAACGGCCTCCCGCCCGAAGCGGTGAAGCACCGCATCCTCTTCGAGAACCTGACGCCGATCTTCCCGAACCAGCCGCTCACGCTGGAGCGGAACCTCCGCGGCGACGAGAACCTCACGGGCCGCATCATCGACATGATCGCCCCGATCGGGAAGGGCCAGCGTGCGCTGGTCGTGGCGCCTCCGAAGTCCGGGAAGACCGTGCTGCTGCAGCACATCGCCCACGCGATCACCGCGAACCACCCCGACGTCGTGCTGATGGTCCTCCTCGTCAACGAACGCCCGGAAGAAGTGACGGAAATGCAGCGCACCGTGCGCGGCGAAGTCGTCGCGGCGACGTTCGACGAACCGGCGCTGCGTCACGTGCAGGTCGCCGAGATGGTGATCGAAAAGGCGAAGCGCCTCGCGGAATCGAAGAAGGACGTGGTCGTTCTGCTCGACTCGATCACCCGTCTCGCCCGCGCCTACAACCAGGTGATTCCTTCGTCCGGCAAGGTTCTCACCGGCGGCGTCGACGCGAACGCCCTTGAGCGTCCGAAGCGCATCTTCGGCGCGGCGCGCAACCTCGAAGAAGGCGGCTCGCTCACGATCGTCGGTACGGCTTTGGTCGACACGGGCTCCCGCATGGACGACGTGATCTACGAAGAATTCAAGGGTACGGGCAACAACGAAATCCACCTTGAACGCCGACTCGCCGAAAAGCGCGTCTACCCCGCGATCAACCTCAACCGCTCGGGCACGCGCCGCGAAGAGCTGCTTTTGAAACCCGACGTTCTCCAGAAGGTCTGGGTCCTTCGCAAGTTCCTCTACGACATGGACGAACTCGAGTCGATGGAATTCCTCCTCGACAAGATGAAGTCGACGAAGACCAACGACGAGTTCTTCGACATGATGAAGCGATAAGCCGACGAGGCCCGCTTCAGACGGAAAAGGCCGGAGCCCCCTGCAGGCGACCGGCCTTTCCTTTGTCCGCATCCGCCCTCCGAGGGCCTTCGATCAGGCCTTCGGGCGGTCGGGCGGCGACGAATCACTTCAACGGGTACTGGACCCCATCGGGCCAGCGCGCGTCGTACTTCGCGAGCGGCGCCGGGCTCATCTGCGGGCCCGTGGGCGACATGCGGCGCTTGAAGCGCATGATCCCGAAAAGGCGCAGGATGCGGCGTTCGTCCTCCGTGGCGAGCTCATCGGGCGCCCAGCGTCCGGCCTTCTCCGTGATCACCTTTTCGATGAGATCGTACTCGGGAAGCGAATCGCGGTCGCGCTGCCCCGGGCGGAGTTCCGCCGTGGGTTCGCGGCGGATGATCGCCTCGGGGATCACCTCACGGCCGGCGCGGCGGTTGAGCGCGGCGGCGAGATCGCGCACCTCGCGCTTCCAGAGGTCCGCAATCGGCGCGAAGCCCCCGGCGATGTCGCCGTAGAGCGTGCCGTAGCCCATCGCGCACTCCGCCTTGTTGGCGTTGCAGAGCATGATGAGGTTCTTCGCGTTCGCGACCCCCATCAGCCACGTCCCGCGGATGCGGGCCTGAATGTTCTGGTCGGGAATCCCGCCCGGGGTGATCCCGCCGAAATCCTCTTCCATCCCCTCGGCCATCGCGGCGTGGACGCCCTCGATCGAGCGTTCGACGTAGGGAAGTCCCAGGTTCGCGGTGAGCGTCCGCACGAGCGCGCGGCTCTCGTCCGACGTGTAGCGCGACGCGAGCATGATCCCGGTGACCTTCTCCGCGCCGAGCGCTTCGACGGCGAGCGCTGCGGTCACCGCGCTGTCGATCCCGCCCGAGAGTCCGATCACGACGCCCTCCGACCCCGTCGACGCGACGAAGGCGCGCATGGCGCGCACCAAGGCTTCGATCCGGATGACGTCCGGATCCGTCGCTTCGTCGGTTTCCGCGGGAACCGTAACGGGCGTGACGGCGAGCGTGCCGTCCGTCTTCACGTCGACGCGCAGCGTCGCCGCTTCCGGGGTCCAACGGGGAAGCCGCACGACTTCGTTCCCGTCTTCATCGCGGATGACGGAGCCCCCGAGGCGGATGCGCTCGCCGGTGTTGGACGCCCCGGCGGGCGAGGTCGTCACGGCGACGCCGGGCCCGCGGCGCAGGCGCTCGGGCGTCGACCAGAGTTCGCGGCGGAAGTTCGAGCGCCAATGGAGGACCGGCCCCTCGCGGAAGTCGCCCATCCAGGCGGCGTCGCGAAGCGTCACGCCCGACCAGCGGATCGGCCCCGTCACGTCGTCCGACCCTTCCTTGTCGTGGAGGCGCCAGGCGAGCGGGTTCGCGCGGTGCGGCTCCGCGATGACGGCGTCGGCCGCGGCCGCCGCGCGCACGAATTCGGCCTCCGCGGCGCGGGCCGCCTCTTCGCCCCAGAGCGGCATGCGGGAGACTTCGCGCAGGCGCTCGTCCCCGACGGAGACGAGAACGAGGTGGCGGAGGCCTTCCGCCTCACGCAACGCGCGCACCGTGGCCGCCTCGCGTTCAACGAGCGCGGCGACGGTCCGGGCGTCGGCCGTGGGGTCGGCGTCGGCGGCGTCGCGCTGAAGGATCGTGAGGAGAAAGCTCTTGGCGGTGGCGTTCGTCATGGCGTGTTCGAAGGCGTGGAGGACGGACGGAAGATGGTGACGGTGTTGACGTTTTCCGACGAAGCGTTTTAACACGAAACGAGGCCGCGGCGGGGAGGATTCCCGCGGCTTCGCCGCTCCGGGCAAAAGTCGGAAGCAAAGTCGCCGGCGGACGCACCCCGAACGCGCACCGTGAATGTGCGGAAGGCCGACGCGGGTGCGTCGGCCTCCATTTCTCACGCTCGGGGCGGGATGCGCCCGGGACGGTCCTACGCTTCGAGGAACGCCCGGATGTGCGCGGTCACGGTCTCGTCGTCGACCGAGGTCATGTCGATCCGCTCGAAGCCCGCTTCGCGAAGCCGTGCGGCCACGCGCGGGTGGATCGTGACGGCGGCGCCGCGCGTCACCCAGTCGCGCGCGCCCGGGATCGGACGCAGGGCGTGCATGAGGACGTCGACCGCGTCCGTGCTCGTCACGTAGACGACCGGGTGCTCGTTCGTCATGCCGCGGATGAGTTCCGCGATCTGACCGTTCGAGAGTTCGAGCGGCAGCCGCACGTAGGCGCAGACGACGACCACGTCGGCACCCATTTCGCGGAAGCGCTGCGGGAGCCATTCGCGGCCGGTCTGGCCGCGAAGGAAGAGCACGCGGCGCGGGGCGCCCCGCTCTTCGACCATCGCCCAAAGCGCTTCGCTGCCCGAGTGCTCGGCGTCGCCCGCCGGATAGATGAGCTTCACCTCGTCGCCCCAGGCCGCGCGGATCGCCTTCGCGGTGCCTTCGCCCACCGTGGCGAGCGTCACCGTTTCGGGCCACTCGTGCACCCAGTGGGCGACGGCCGGGACCGCGGAGGGGCTCGGAATCACGACGAGATCAAAGCTCGCGAGGTCCTCCAGAACTTCGCGCAGGCGGTCGGTCTCGGCGGGGAGCTCGATCGTGAAGGCGGGCCAGCGCCAGACGTCGAGCCCCTCTCTTTCGAGCTTGGCGGCAAGGCGGTTGTTCGCCTCGCCGGGACGCATCAGGATGATGGGAGCCGTCATGACGCTCAGCCGAGAACGGCCTTCAGGATGGCGTCGGCGCCCTGATCGCGGAGCTGACGGACGACCTCGGCCGCCACCGCCTCCGGATCCTTCCAGTCGCCGCGGGCTTCGGCGCGGACGGCCTCACCCGTGTGGTGGTTGCCGACCAGGGCACGGAGCCACAGCTCTTCGCCTTCGACGACGCCGTAGGCGGCCAAGGGCACCTGGCACGAGCCGCCCAGCGCGCGGGAGACCGCGCGTTCGGCCGTGCAGCAGGCGCGGGTGTGCGGATCGTTGATGAAGGCGAGCGCTTCGCGCATCACGTCGTTCTTCGCGCAGATCTCAATGCCGAGCGCGCCCTGACCGGGAGAGGGCAAGCTCACTTCGACCGGGATGAAGGCGCGGATGCGCTCTTCGAGCCCGAGGCGCTTCAGACCCGCCGACGCCATCACCATCGCGTCGAATTCGCCCGCGTCGAGCTTGCCCAGGCGCGTACCCACGTTGCCGCGGACCGGAAGGACTTCAAGATGGGGGTAGTTCATGCGGAGCATGAGTTCGCGGCGAAGGCTCGCCGTGCCGACGCGCGCACCGGCGGGCATCTCGTCCAGGGACGCGTACTTCGACGAGACGAACGCGTCGCGCGGATCTTCGCGGTGGCTCACCGCGGTGAGCTCAAACCCTTCGGGAAGTTCCATCGGGACGTCCTTCAAGGAGTGCACGGCGAGGTCCGCGGCGCCTTCCTGCATCGCGACTTCGAGCTCCTTCACGAAGAGCCCCTTGCCGCCCACCTTCGAGAGCGTCAGGTGCAGGATCTGGTCGCCGCGGGTCGTCATCCCGAGGATTTCGACGGACGCGCCGGGATAGGCCTCGCGCAGGCGGGACTGAATGTGAAGAGCCTGCCACATGGCGAGAGGGCTTTCGCGGGTAGCGATGACGCAGCGTTCGAATGTCGACATTGTTTGGATCCGGTCGATGGATGAAAAGAGGGAAATGCGGCGGATTCTAGCAACGCTCCATTGTCCGACGCTTAAGCCGGAAAAATCCGGGGGCTTCGCTTGCAACGGCCTCCTCACCCTGCCATAATTCTCCGCTTCCCAGTTGGCACGTGGGCCGGCATGCCCGTCGTAAGACCTGCCACCAATGCAGGCGGACCCGCAAGGCCGCCAGGGCGACCGACAGCAAAACTAGGAATCCCTTTCAAATGAAGCCGAATATTCACCCTGAATACCGCGAAGTCGCGTTCGTCGACCTCTCCATCAACAAGACGTTCATCATCCGTTCCGCCGTCCAGACGAAGGAAACGGTTGAAATCGACGGCGTGACCTACCCGATGTTCAAGCTCGATACGTCCTCCGCCTCGCACCCGTTCTACACGGGCGCCCAGACGCGTATCGTCGAAGCCGGCCGCGTGGAAAAGTTCCGCGCCAAGTTCGCCGCCAAGCAGGCTGCGCTCAACGCCGCCGCCGAAGCCGCCAAGGCCTCCAAGTAATTTGGACGCATCCGGTCCGCGCCGCTCCCTCCCGGAGCGCGCGGGGCGAAAAGCGGGCAGTCCCTCCTTTTTTCGGAGCGGCTGCCCGTTTTTTGTGCGTCAGGGGCGCCGACGCCCTATCATGTCGCGGGGTGCCTGAAAAGCCCCCTTTCATTCCCACCATTCGCAAGGATCCGCCCGTGCTGAAGCAACGTCCGACGCCAGCCAAGATGTCTCAGGAGGCCGCCCGAAAGCTGCCGCGCTACGCGCTCCTCGTGCTCTTGGTGCTCTTCATCTCGGCGGGCCTTTGGGTCCGCGACTTCTGGACGATCCGCGACGCGACGACCTTCGGGATCGCCGTCGACGCACTGAACGGCACGGCGCCCGACTGGGTGCTCCCCAACATCGGCGGCCAGTGGGTGGCCGAGCACGGCCCCCTGACGGGCTGGGTCGCCGCCCTCTTCATCGGGCTTCTGCGCGGCGTCATGGACGAGATGACCGCCTACCGCGTCACGAGCCTCTTCTGGTTCGCGATGACGACCGCGGCGCTTTGGTACGGCACGTGGAACCTCGCCCGCCGTCCCGAAGCGCAGCCGATCGCCTACGCCTTCGGGGGCGAAGCGCGCCCCCGCGACTACGGGCGCGCGATCGCCGACAGCGCGGTACTCCTCTTCATCGCCACCTTCGGGATCGTCACGCGTCAGCATGAGGCGATTCCGGACACGGCGCTTCTCGCGCTCGCCTCGGTCAACTTCTACGGGCTCGCGCGGATGCTGCGCAAGCCCTATTGGGGCGCCTTCACCGCGGGGCTCTCCGCGGGCCTCGCGCTCCTCGCCTCGACGGTCTTCGCGGGCGTGTGGCTTTTGGCCGCGGGGCTCATCGTCAACACGATGCTCCGGGGCGCGCCCGGGAACCGCGACCTGCGCCTCGTCGTGATGGGATTTTCCGCGCTCCTCCCGCCCCTTCTTTGGGCGGGCGCCGCCTGGATGCTCGCCCCCGAGAAGGCCCCGGGCTGGTTCACGTACTGGGCGCAGCTCCAAGCCGCGAACTTCGGCCTTGCGTCGCCCGAGACGTTCCTCTGGCTCGCGAAGAACTTCGTCTGGTACCTCTGCCCCATCTGGCCCCTGGCGCTCTGGGGCCTCTACAGCTGGCGCCACCAGTTGGAGAAGACCCACCTCTTTCTTCCCATCGTCGTCACCGCGACCGGGATCGTCGCCGCGCTCTTTTCGTCGTCCCAATCCGCCGACACCGTCTTTCTCGACTTCATCCCCGCGATGGCGGCCTTTGCGGCCTTCGCATTGATCACGGTGCGCCGCAGCCAGGAAAACGTTCTCGACTGGTTCTCGCTGTCGATCTTCAGCCTCGCGGCGCTCTTCCTCTGGGCCTACCGCCTCGCCTGGGAGACGGGGTTCGCCCCCAAGATGGCGAAGTCGATTCAGATGCTCGCGCCCGACGCCGTGCCCTCCTTCGACTTCCCGTTCTTCGCCGCGCTCGTCGCGACCCTTCTGTGGTTCACGTTCGTGGGCTGGCGCCTGACGCACCGCCCGGTCGCCGCGTGGCGCGGCCCCTGGCTCGCCGCCTGCGGGATGACGACCGCGACGCTGCTCACGGTCGGGCTCTTCCACGACGGGATCAACATCAACCGCTCGTACGAACCCGTGGCGCTCCAGCTCAAGGCCACGCTGGTCGACGCCGGCCTGGAACCCGCGGACTGCGTGAGCGCCCCGGGGCTTCCCGCCGGGATCCGCGCGATGTTCATCCACTACGCCGACCTGCCGCTCGCCCCCGACGTGACGCAGGGCTGCCGCTTCCGCCTCATCCGCACGAAGACGGGCACGCTCCCCGTGAACGCCATCGGCGGTCCGGCCGAACGTCCCCACACGGACGAATCCTTCTACGTGCTCTCGGTGCGGTGAGGACTTGCCGCCTTACGCCTCCCGCACCGCACCCATTTGCCTGAACTCCACAACGACAGATGAGCAAAAGCATCACCCCGCCCAACACCTCCCTCAAGGCGCTCGCCTCGCTCGCCGGCCCGATCTTCGTCGCGAACATCGCGATCATCGGGAGCGGCACGATCGACACGATCATGGCGGGCCAGCTCGGCAAGGACCACCTCGCCGCCATCACGCTCGGGATCTCCGCGACGATCTGCGTGCTGATGGGGTTGGTGGGCGTCCTTCAGGGGCTCTCCCCCATCGCCGGGCACCACTTCGGCGCGAAGCGCTTCAACCTGATCGGCGAGGAGATGATCCAGAGCTTCTGGCTGGGCGCCTTCCTGCTTCTGATCGGTCTGCCGATCCTGCTCTCGACCGACATCTGGATCGGGCTCGCCGAAGTGAAGGGCGACGTCGCCGACATGGCCGCGACCTTCATGTTCTGGACGGCGATGGCATTGCCCGCGAGCCTCGGCGGGCGAATCTTCATTTCGGTGAACGCCGCCGTCTCGCGCCCCCGCATCACGATGTGGGTCTCGCTCGGGATGCTCGCCTTGAAGGCCCCCTTGAATGCCGTCTTCATGTACGGCTGGCTCGGATTCCCCGCCATGGGCGGGGGCGGCGCCGGGGTGAGCTTCTTCGTGCTCTCGTGGCTCTCGCTCTGCGCGTACGCCCTCATCTGGAAGTTCGACGGCTACTACAAGCAGATGCACGCCCCGAAGTTCACGGGCCCCAAGTGGTCGCTTTTGAAGGAGCACCTCCACGTCGGGATTCCGATCGGCTTGAGCACGTTCTTCGAAGTGTCGAGCTTCACCTTCATGGCGGTCTTCGTCTCGCGCTTCGGGTCCGAAACCGCTTCCGCGCACCAGATCGTCGGCAACATGACGAGCATGTGCTACATGATCCCGCTCTCGATCGGGATCGCGAGCTCGGTGCTCGTCTCGCAGTGCCTGGGCGCCCGCTGGCCCGCGTTGAGCTACGCGGTCTTGAAGCGCTCCCTTCGCATCACGGCCGCGATCGCGCTCTGCATGTCGCTCGTGCTCTTCTTCCTCCGTGGCCCCATCATCTGGCTCTACACGAAGGAAGCGGCCGTGCACGCGCTCGCCGCCTCGCTCATTCTCTTCGGGTGCCTCTACCACCTCTTCGACGCCCTCCAGTGCGTGAGCTCCTTTTCGCTGCGCGGCTTCCGCGTCACGCGCGTCCCGATGATCATCTACGGCGTCATGCTCTGGGGCGTGGGGCTCGGGCTCGGCTACTACTTCGCCTTCCACGGCGAATGGGCGGGCGGCCCCTTCGGGGTCTACGGCTTCTGGGGGCTCACCTCCGTCGGGCTCTTCCTCACGGGGACGACGCTCTGCGGGATGGCGGTCTGGGTGGGCCGTCAGTTCGCGAAGGACGACGAGCACACGCCGGAGGAAATCGCCGCGGCGCTTGCGCACCGTGCCTGATCCCGGCAAGGATCCTCAGAGAACCCCTACCCAAGCCCGGACGCCCCGAAGGTGTCCGGGCTTTGCTTTGAGGGCTACCTCCACCGGCCGACGCGCGCTGCGCGCGTTTCTGCTACCGTAGGTCTTCCGGGCTCCCGGGCGCCCTCCGCGCGCCGGGCCCTCTGCCGGCGAGGTTTCCTTCCATGTCCACCATTCTCTTCCCGAGCCCCGTCTTCGGACCGGTGCGCTCGCGCCGTCTCGGCCTCTCGCTCGGGATCAATCTTCTTCCCGCCGACGGGAAGATCTGCTCGTTCGACTGCATCTACTGCGAGTGCGGCCGCAACGCCGACCACCGCGCCCACGAGCGGATGCCCTCACGCGAGCTCGTCCGCTCGGCCCTGGAAGAGAAGCTCCGGGCGATGAAGGCCGAGGGCGACCTTCCCGACGTGATCACCTTCGCCGGAAACGGTGAACCCACTGGGCACCCTGCCTTCCGGCAGATCATGTTCGACGTGGAGGCGCTTCGCGACCGATACGCGCCTGGGTGCGGGATCACGGTCCTCACGAACGCCTTTCACATGAACCGCCCCGAGGTCGTCGAGGCGCTCGGCCGCGCCGATCTCGTCCTCATGAAGCTCGACACGGTGAACGAAGACTTCATCCGCGCGGTCGACCGCCCGAACGCGAAGTACGACGTCGGGGAGATCGTGCGCCGCATCGCCGCCTTCGACGGGCACCGCGCCGTGCAGACGATGTTCCTCACGGGGACGTTTGAGGGAAGGAGCGTCGACAACACGTCGGACGCCTTCGTCGACCCGTGGCTCGAAGCCCTGAAGAAGATCCGCCCCGAACTCGTCACGATCTACACGATCGACCGCGAGACGCCCGAGAAGGGCCTCAAAAAGGCCGCGCCCGACGTGTTGGACGCGATCGCCGATCGGGTGCGTGCGTTGGGCTTCACCTGCACGGTGAGCTACTGACGGCCCCAAAAACACGAAAGCGCCGCGTCCCCAAGCCGGGATGCGGCGCTTTTTCCTTCGGGGTCCGAGGCCCCTCCCGGGGCCTCTACGCCGATCAGTAGCGGTGCTCGCGAAGCGCGGCGATGCGCTCTTCGATCGAGGGGTGCGTCGCGAAGAGCGAACCCATCCCGCCCGAGATGCCGAAGCCCTTGATGGAGCCTTCGAGCTCGCGGGGTTCGATCCCGCCCAGGCGCGCGAGGGCGTTCACCATCGGAACTTCGCTCCCCATGATGCGGGCGGCGCCGGCGTCGGCGTGGAATTCGCGGTAGCGCGAGAACGCGGCGACGACGATCCCGGCCAAGAACCCGAGCGCGATGTCAAGGACGAGCGAGGTGATGTAGTAGCCCGCGCCCGGCGCATCGTCCTCGTTCCTGAGGATCTGGCGGTCGACGACCCAACCGATCACGCGCGAGAAGAAGACGACGAAGGTGTTCATCACGCCCTGAAGGAGCGTCTGCGTCACCATGTCGCCGTTCTTGACGTGGGAGAGTTCGTGCGCAATGACCGCTTCGACTTCCTCACGGTTCATGAGCTGGAGCAGCCCGGTCGAGACCGCCACCAGCGAATTCGACTGCGAGGGACCCGTCGCGAAGGCGTTGGGTTCGCCCTCGTAGATGCCGACTTCGGGCATGGGGATCCCGGCCGTCTGCGACTGCTGACGCACGACGCCCACGATGTAGGCTTCGAGGTTGTTCGCGGGGCGGTCGACGTCAATCATCCGCAGACCCATCGACATCTTCGCCATCGTCTTCGACATCAGAAGCGAGATGATCGAGCCCGTGAAGCCCACGACCATCGAGAAGATGAAGAGCGTGGCGAGGTTGAGATCGGCCCCGGCCATGCCGCCGAAGTTGACGCCGAAGACCATCTGCACGATCGTCAGCACCACGCTCAGCATGATGAAGACGGCGAGGTTGGCCAAAACAAGTAAGCCGATGCGCTTGAACATTTTCTTTATTCGATTCCTGAGGGAAAGTATGGTCGGGCCGACCGCTCTCTCATCCGGTCGGCTCTCGGGCGAAAGAGCGCCCGACGAACGGTTATTTTACGGTGCGGCCCGCGCTCTTCCGAACGCGGGCCGAAAAGATTGAGGGTGATTTGTAACAGGCGCGAAGAATCGTGCGCTCAGGCGCCTTTCTGGTCTTCGATGCGCCGCGGCGGGAAGCTGTCCCAGCTCCCGCAGCCGAGGCACCGCCACGAGAAGCTCGAGGCGAGGAACCCGCAGTGGCTGCAACGGTAGCGCGCGAAGCGCCGGGCGTGGCGCGCCATCAGCTGGGAGAGAAGCTTGATCTTTTCGTCTTCGGGTTCGGCCTTCGCCTGGAGCTGCAGGATCGCGTTGAAGGCGGACAAGGACGGATGCTGCGAGAGCATCGCCTTGGCGGCGGCTTCCGCGGACGCCGGATTCTCCCAGGAGGCGAGCCGCGTCAGGGCCTGCTCCAGGACGTCCACCGTGTGGTTTTCTTCGAGCGCGCGGCGCAGAAGCGAAAGCGCCTCTTCGCGCTCGCCCCCGGCGTCCAGCGCGTCGGCGATGCCGCCCAGGACGAGCGGCAGGTATTCGGGATGGCGCTGCGTCACGCGGCGCCAGTGGCGAAGCGCCTCGTCGCGCTCGCCCAGGGCGGTGGCGACGCGCCCCGCCGTGATGTCGACGCGGGGCGTCGCTTCGTCGCGCTCCAGGGCGCGTTCGACGTATTCCTTCGCGAGGCCGAAATTCTTCGCCTGGAGCGCCCCTTCGGCGAGCTCGCAGTTGTAGTGGGCGATCTCGACCGAACGGTCTTCGCCCGCGCGCTGCTCGATCGAGAGCGCCGTGTCGACGGCCAGCTGCCACTCGTGCTCGATCACGTAGATCTCGAGGAGCTTCTTCATCGCTTCGAGGTAGAAGGACGGCGTCTCGGAGAGCTGCCGGTAGGCGGCTTCCGCGCGGTCGTAGAGCCCCGCGGTGAAGTAGTCGAGCGCGAGTTCGCGGAGCGCCTCGACGCGCTCCTCCATCGCGAGGTCCTCGCGGTTGAAGAGATGCTGATGGAGCCTCACCGCGCGCTCGAAGTCGCCGCGGCGGCGGTAGAGCTTCCCGAGGACGTGCTGGAGCTCCGTCGTGTCGGGGTCGAGCCGCACGGCTTCCGTGAAGGACTCGACGGCGCGGTCGGGTTCGTCGCCCAGAAGGAGCGACACGCCGCGCGTGTAGCACTCGGGGGGCTGATCGTGCTCGAACTGCTGCTTCGATTCGAGACCGCGGGAGAACCAACCCGCCGCGAAGAGCACCGGGACGGCGATGAGGTACCAGAGTTCGAAATCCATGGAACGCGCGCGACTTCTGATGAAAACATTTGATTTTAGATGAGAAAAACCGCAGGCGTTTTCGCACCTGCGGTTTTCTTTGAGCCTTGGACGTGAGGCGGAGCGCCCCGTGAGGGCTTTCCGCCTCAGCGGTCCCGGCGGGAGGGCCTCACAGCTCGGGCTGCGGGGCCTGCCAGCCGAGTCCGTCCGGATCGGCGTCGACGCGCTCCCTCAGGTTCTTGCCTGCCCTGAAGAAGGCGACGTACCGGCCACCCACGTCGACGCGCGACCCGTCCTGCGGGTTGCGCCCCTTGTGGGGTTCGCGGTACTTCACCCCGAGGGAACCGAAGCCGCGGATCTCGATGCGGCCGCCATCGACAAGCTTGTTGACGATGTGGTCGAGAATCGCATCCGCGACGTCGGTCGAGAGCGTTTCATCCGATTGAGGGAAGAGGTCGCAGAATTCACGGATGAATTCCGACTTGACCATGGGCTTACCCATTCCGTTCCCTCCTGCGGATTACTTCTGCTCGAGCTTGGCCTTGAGCAGGGCGCCGAGGTTCGTCGTGCCGGAAGCGGCGTCGGCGTCGGCGTTGAGGCGGTCGAGCGCTTCACGCGCTTCGGCGGCGTCCTTCGCCTTGATCGAGAGCTGGATCGAACGGTTCTTGCGGTCCATCGAGACGATCACGGCTTCGACTTCTTCGCCTTCGGAGAGACGCGTGGTGGCGTCTTCAACGCGGTCGGCGGAGATTTCGGAAGCGCGGAGGTAGCCTTCGACGTCGTCACCGAGGTCGATCACGGCGCCCTTCGGGTCGACCGACTTGACCGTGCCCTTCACGAGCGTGCCCTTGTCGTGGGTCGAGGCGAAGTTGCCGAACGGATCACCGCCCATCTGCTTGATGCCGAGGGAGATGCGTTCACGGTCCGTGTCGATCGCGAGAACGACGGCTTCGAGTTCGTCGCCCTTCTTGAACTTGCGGACGGCGTCCTCACCGGATTCGTTCCAGGAGAGGTCGGAGAGGTGAACGAGACCGTCGATGCCGCCGGGGAGACCGATGAACACGCCGAAGTCGGTGATCGACTTGATCTGGCCGGAGACCTTGTCGCCCTTCTTGTGCGACTGGGCGAATTCTTCCCAGGGGTTCGCCTTGCACTGCTTCATGCCGAGCGAGATGCGGCGGCGTTCTTCGTCGATGTCGAGAACCATGACTTCGACTTCTTCGCCGAGCGTGACGACCTTGCGGGGATCGACGTTCTTGTTCGTCCAATCCATTTCGGAGACGTGGACGAGACCTTCGATGCCGGCTTCGACTTCAACGAAGGCACCGTAGTCGGTGATGTTCGTGACCTTGCCGAAGAGACGGGTCGACTGCGGGTAGCGGCGGGCGATGCCGATCCACGGATCTTCGCCGAGCTGCTTGAGGCCGAGCGAGACGCGGTTCTTTTCGCGGTCGAACTTGAGGACCTTGGCTTCGAGTTCCTGACCGACCTGAACGACTTCGCTCGGGTGGCGGACGCGGCGCCAGGCGAGGTCCGTGATGTGGAGGAGACCGTCGATGCCGCCGAGGTCGACGAACGCACCGTAGTCGGTGATGTTCTTGACGATGCCCTTGACGATGGCACCTTCCTGCAGCGTTTCGAGCAGCTTCGCGCGTTCTTCGCCCATGTTGGCTTCGACGACGGCGCGGCGCGAGACCACGACGTTGTTGCGCTTGCGGTCGAGCTTGATGACCTTGAATTCGTACGTGTTGCCTTCGTACGGCGTCGTGTCCTTGACCGGACGGGTGTCGACGAGCGAACCCGGGAGGAAGGCGCGGATGCCGTTGGTCATGACGGTGAGACCGCCCTTGACCTTGCCCGTGACGGTACCGGTGACGAGTTCGCCGGATTCGAGGGCGGATTCGAGGTTCATCCAGGCGGCGAGGCGCTTGGCCTTGTCGCGGCTGAGGATGGTGTCGCCGTAGCCGTTTTCGACGGCTTCGATGGCCACGGAAACGAAGTCGCCCGGCTGAACGGTCACTTCACCGCGATCGTCCTTGAATTCTTCGATGGGCACGTAGGCTTCGCTCTTGAGGCCGGCATTCACGACGACGAAGTTGTAGTCCACGCGGACGACTTCGGCGGTGATGACTTCACCCTGACGCATTTCCTGCTGGGCGAGGCTCTGTTCGAAGAGCTCAGCGAAGGATTCGGGCTTGTTGATTTCGTTGGACATTCTGTCTGGAAAAATGAAAAGCACACCCGCGGAACGCACGCTCAACTGCCGTGCGTGCGCACTCCTTGGGCGGAGTTGATGAAAAACGCATCCGTATCCGAATGCGCGAGGAAGTTGAGAGTTTACAGCACTTTAGCGGGCCGTCGTCCACCAATCGAGGACTTTTTTAACGGCTTCTTCAATTCCCATCTCGGTCGTGTCGAGAAGACGCGCGTCCGCGGCGGGCTTCAAGGGCGCTTCGGCGCGCTCGCGGTCGCGCCGGTCGCGCTCTTCAAGATCCTTCGTGAGAAGGTCGAGGTCGGCCGTTTCGCCGCGGGCGGTGAGCTGCTTGTAGCGGCGTTCGGCGCGCACGCGCGCGGACGCCGTGAGGAACACCTTGAGGGGCGCTTCGGGGAAGACCACCGTCCCCATGTCGCGGCCGTCCGCAACGAGCCCCGGCGCACGCGCGGCGCGGCGCTGCAGATCAAAGAGCGCGCGGCGCACGCCCGGCACCACCGCGACCTTCGAGGTGGCGCGGCTCACTTCTTCCGAGCGGATCGCGAGCGTGACGTCTTCGCCCTCGAGAAGGATCCTTCCGTTTTCAAAGACCGGCGAGAGCTTCTCCGCGACGGCGGTGAGGCCTTCGGAGTCCGCGGGGTCGACCCCGGCTTTCAGGGCCGCCAAGGTCACGATACGGTAGAGCGCGCCGCTGTCGAGGTAGTGAAAGCCCAGTTCGCGGGCGACGAGTTCGGCGACGGTGCCCTTGCCGCTCGCGGCCGGGCCGTCGAGCGTGATGACGGGGATCGTGTTCATGTGGGTACTCTTCAATTGTCGGGTGATCAGGCGTGGCGCAGCGCGAAGGTGCGGATGAAGCTCGAGAGTCCGGCGGCGCCTTCGATCGGCATCGCGTTGTAGAGGGACGCCCGGATGCCGCCCACGGTGCGGTGGCCGGCGAGGTTGATGAAGCCGGCTTCGGCCGCCTCCTTCACGAAGACGTCGGTAAGCATCTCGTCCCTCAGCCGGAAGGTGACGTTCATGCGGCTGCGCGCCTTCGGGTCGACCTTCGTCGCGTACATGTGGGGGCAGGCGTCGAGCGCGTCGTAGACCATCGAGGAGCGCTCGATGGCGCGCGCGTTCATGACGTCCAACCCGCCCTCCTTCTCGATCCATTGGGCCATGAGGTTCGCGACGTAGATCTGGGTGACGGGGGGCGTGTTGGGAAGATTCCCCGTGCGCACGTACGTGTCGTAGTTGAGCATGGTGGGCACTTCGGGGCTCGCGAGCCCCAGGAGGTCCCTGCGGACGATCACGACGGCCAAACCCGCGATGCCGAAATTCTTCTGCGTCCCCGCCCAGACGAGGCCGTAGCGGCTGACGTCGAAGGGCCGGCTCATGAAGTTGCTCGACATGTCGCAGGCGACGGGGATCCCCACCATCGCGGCGGGGGGCTCGGGAAACTCGATCCCGTGCACCGTCTCGTTGTCGCAGTAGTAGACGTAGGAGGCGTCTTCGGGGATGTCGAGCATCTCCTCGTCGGGGAGCTTCGTGCCGTTGCCGTGGTAGGCGACGTGCACACGCGCGAAGCGCGCCGCTTCGTTCGCGGCGCCTTTGGACCACGTGCCCGTGACGACGTAGGAGGCGGAGACGCCCGCGCCCAAAAGGTTCAGGGGCACCATCGAAAACTGCATGCGGCCCCCGCCCGGGCAGAAGAGCACCGCGTAGTCCTCGGGCACCTTGAGGAGCCGCCGGATGCGGGCTTCGAGCCCGTGGAGGATCTCTTCAAAGGCGTCCGAGCGGTGATTGAGCTCCATCACCGAGCAGCCGAGGCCACGATAGTCCATGAGTTCCGCCTGAATCGTTTCGAGCACGGGTTCGGGGAGCATGCTCGGACCGGCGGAAAAGTTGTAGGGACGCTTCATGTGGAGGGTCTTTTCGTGAACGGGCGGCACCTCCCGGTTCCTTGGGGAGATGCCGCCCGGGTCAAAACCAATGGGTGGATCGGTTATTCGGCCGAGTCGTCCTCGGTCTCTTCGGCGTCGTCGGCCTCGTCTTCGAGCGCTTCGGTCTCGTCGAGATCGTCGACGTCGTCCTCAAGGACCTCGTCCTCGTCTTCGGGCTCCTCAATTTCGAGGTGCTCGATTTCGGCGTCGTCCGAAGGCGGCACGATCCGCATCGAGACGAGCAGTTCGTCGTCCAGACGGAAGAGGCGCACGCCGTGCGCGCCTCGGCCGTAGACGCCGATCTCGGCGATGCGAGTGCGGATCATGCGGCCGCGGTTGCAGAGCATGATCACGTCTTCGGTTTCGCCCACGAGCTCGGCGGCCGCCACGGCGCCGTTCCTCGCGGAGCAGCGGATGAGCATCTGACCCATCGTGCCGCGGCCGTGCGGCGTGAATTCCGAGAGTTCGACGCGCTTGCCGTAGCCGTTTTCGGTGGCGACCAAAATCTTCGCGCTCTCGTCCGTGATCGGCGTGCAGTTCAACACGCGGGCGCCGGCCGGGAGGCGCATCGAGCGCACGCCCTTCGCCGTACGACCCATGACGCGCACCGACGACTGCGGGAAGCGGAGCGCGCGGCCCGCACTGCTCACGACGAAGAGGTCGCCCGAGCCGTCCGTGACCGACACGCTCACGAGGCTGTCGCCCTCTACGAGCGTCATCGCGCGAAGGCCGGTGCCGGGGCGGGCGTTGCGGTAGGCGGAAAGCGGCGTGCGCTTCACGTAGCCGTTCGCGGTCGCGAGGATCACGATCTGCGAGTCGTCGCCCTTTTCGGCAAACTCGGTGATGGGCTGCGTGAAGGTGATGCGTTCGCCCTCGTCGAGCGAGAGGAGGTTGACGATCGGGCGGCCGCGGGCGCTCGACTTCCCTTCGGGGAGGTCGAAGACGTCGAGCGCGAAGATGCGGCCCATCGACGAGAAGCAGAGCAGGATGTCGTGCGTGTTCGCGACGAAGAGGTGTTCGACCTCGTCGTCCTTCGTCATCGACTGGACGTTGCGGCCCTTGCCGCCGCGGCCCTGCGCGGCGTAGTCGGCGAGTTCCTGCATCTTGATGAAGCCGCCCTTCGAGATGGTGACCACCATGTCGCGCCGCGGGATGAGGTCGCGCTGGTTGAAGCTCGGATCGCCCAGAAGGTCGATCGTCGAGCGGCGTTCGTCGCCGAACTCATTGCCGATCGCTTCGAGTTCTTCGCCGATGATCGCGGTGACGCGTTCGGGCTTGGCGAGGATGTCGAGGTAGTCCATCAGCTCGTCGACGCGGGTGCGGAAGTCCGAGAGGATCTTTTCCTGTTCGAGCCCGGTCAGGCGGCGCAGGTTCATCGCGAGGATGTTGTCGACCTGCGGGCGCGTGAGCCAGTAGAGGCCGTCCTTGCGCAGCCCGCGCGAGCGGTCCATGTCCTCGGGGTAGAAGTCTTTTTCGAACCCTTGGGCGCGGGCGGTGATTTCGCGGGCGAAGCCCAGATCCCAACCGCGGCCGTAGAGCGCCTCGGCGGCTTCTTCCGGGGTGCGCGACCCGCGGATGATGCGGATGAATTCGTCGAGGTTCGCAAGCGCGATCGCCTGGCCTTCCAGGTAGTGGGCGAGCTGGCGCACGCGGTGCAGACGGAAGACCGTGCGGCGGGTGACGACCTCGCGGCGGTGCGCGAGGAAGTACTCGATCATCTGCTTCAGGTTGAGCAGCATCGGCTGGCCGTCGACGAGCGCGACCATGTTGATGCCGAAGCTCTCCTGCATCTGCGTCATCTTGTAGAGGTTGTTCAGCACAACCTCGGGCATCGTGCCCATCTTCAGGTCGATCGCGATGCGGATCTGGCGGGTCGACTCGTCGCGCATCTCGCTGATGCCTTCGAGCTTCTTGTCGCGCCAGAGCTCATGCATGCGCTCGTAGAGCGAGCGCTTGTTGACCATGTAGGGGATCTCGTCGATGACGATGCGGGTGCGGCCGTTGCCGAAATCCTCGAGGTGGGTGCGCGCACGCATGATGACGCGGCCGCGCCCCGTGTGGTAGCCCTGGCGCACGCCCGCCATGCCGAAGATGATGCCGCCCGTCGGGAAGTCCGGCGCGGGCATGCGTTCGATCAGGCTGTCGATCGTGCAGTCGGGGTTGTGCAGGCAGTGGAGGCACGCCGCGATCGTTTCGCGCAGATTGTGGGGCGGAATGTTGGTCGCCATGCCGACCGCGATCCCCGAAGAGCCGTTGATCAAGAGCTGCGGGAGACGCGTCGGAAGAACGACCGGTTCCTGTTCGGAGTTGTCGAAGTTCGGGACGAAGTCGACCGTGTCCTCGTTGATGTCCGCGAGCATGTGCGCGGAGATCTTTTCCATGCGCACTTCGGTGTAACGCATGGCCGCGGCGTTGTCGCCGTCGATCGAGCCGAAGTTGCCCTGACCCTCGATGAGGGGATAGCGCAACGAGAAGTCCTGCGCCATGCGCACGATCGTCTGATAGACCGCGCTGTCGCCGTGCGGGTGGTACTTGCCGAGCACTTCACCCACGACGCGGGCCGACTTCTTCGTGGGCGCGCTGTGCGTGTTGCCGATCTCCTTCATCGCGTAGAGCACGCGGCGGTGAACCGGCTTCAGGCCGTCCCTCACGTCGGGGAGCGCGCGGCCGACGATGACCGACATCGCGTAGTCGAGGTAGGAGCGGCGCATTTCGGATTCGACCGAGACGGGCAGGAGCTCCTGCGCGATCGCGTCGCCCGACGTGGGCGAGGTGTTCTCGCCGGCCGCATCGGTCGTCTCCTCGGCGTCTTCGGCGCCGGTCGCGCCGAGGTCCTCGTCGTTCTCGTTGTTGAACTTGTCGTCGTCCATCGAAAATTCCTTTTTCGGGGGCGCGGGGCCCCAGATGACGGGCTACCGGCGCAATGCCCGGATCATCCCTCATGAAACGTTTCATTGTACCAAAGGGACGGACGCCGCCCCGAGGCCTGAACACCCTGATCCCGGCGTCTACAATAGCCGCCGACAACTTTTCTTTCGATCTTTCCGGAGGCCATGCGCACCATGCACGCCGACACCATCATTGAGGCCCGTTGGGTCCTGCCGATCGTCCCCCAGGGGGTCGTCCTCGAAGATCACGCGCTCGTCCTTCGGGAAGGCCGCATCGCGCTCGTGGCGCCGACGGCCGAGGTGCGCGCGGACTGGACCGCGGACGAGGTCGTTTCGCTCTCGAACGGGCTCGTCATGCCCGGTCTCGTCAACCTGCACTCGCACGCCGCGATGAACCTCGTGAGGGGTTTGGGCGCCGACCTCCCGCTCATGGATTGGCTCACGACCAAGATCTGGCCCGCCGAAGGGAAGCTGATGAGCCCGGAATTCGTCGAGGAAGGGAGCTGGCTCGCGGGGCTTGAAATGGCCTCGGGCGGCGTCACGACGACGTCGGATCACTACTTCTTCCCGGACTCCGCCGCGAAGGGCCTTCGCCGCGCGGGTCTGCGCTGCGCCGTCTCCGCCTTCACGATCGGCTTCCCCTCGGCTTGGGCGAAGACCGACGAGGAGTATCTCGAGCGCGCCCTGGACATTCTGGAGACGTACAAGTCGGGCGGCATGGTCCGCGCGACCGTGGCGCCCCACGCGCCCTACACCGTGTCCGACGCGACGCTCGCGCGCTGCGCGGAGCTCTCCGAAAAGTACGACGCCCCGATTCACATGCACGTGCATGAGACGGCGGGCGAAGTCGCCGACTCGATACGCGACCACGGCGTGCGTCCGTTGGAGCGCCTGCAGCGCCTCGGGCTCGTGAACGACCGCCTCATCTCGGTGCACAGCGTGCACCTGAACGACGCCGACATCGCGATGCTCGCCGCCGCGCGCGCCTCGACCTGCCACTGCCCGTGCTCCAACCTCAAGCTCGCCTCGGGCTTCTCGCCCATCGCGAAGCTTTTGGCGGCCGGCGTCAACGTCGGGATCGGCACCGACGGCGCCGCGAGCAACGACAAGCTCGACATGCTGGGCGAAACGCGCCTTGCCGCCATGCTCGCCAAAGCGGTCGCGGGCGACACGACCTCGGCGACCGTCCACGAAATGCTCTACGCCGCGACGATGGGGGGCGCGAAGGCCCTCCACTGGGAGGATGAAATCGGGTCCCTTGAAGCCGGGAAGGCCGCCGACGTGATCGCGGTCGACCTCTCCGGCGTCGAAGCACTTCCCGTTCAGGATCCGGCCGCGCAGCTTCTCTACGCCGCCGGACGCGAGGCCGTCACGTACACCTGGGTGGCGGGAGAACTGATCGCCACGCAGAAGCAGTCCCGGAGTTTCCGAGGAAACATTTCTGCAGAATCGCTACAATCCGTCGCTCGCAAGTGGCAAAATATGCTTTGAACGGACCGAGATTAGAGGCGCGTCTACCGCGCGCCCCCGTCCCGCTCAGGCAGCGCGCCTTTACGCCACCGAGGATTCACTCTATAGTTAATCCGCGAGGACACAGCGCACCTGAGGGGCAAGGGGGACTGTTCCCCTTTGATTTCCCGCGCGTTCCACAAGGTTTTGGTTGACCTTTCGGCTTTGATCCATTGGCGCACAACACAAAATCGTCCATTCCCTTTTTTCAAGAGGAAAACAATATGAAGACTTCCGCGAAAATTGGTGGCGTTGTTGCCGCCGTCATGCTCGCCGTCTCCGGCGCCGCCTTTGCGGCCGACGCGGTCAATCCCTACGTTCAGGCGAACGGCACGACGCTGAAGAGCGGCTACGGCCTCTGCTGGCGCACCGGCTTCTGGACGCCCGCCCTCGCTGAAGCCATGGGCCGTGACGGCGCGGGCTGCGCCTGCGACGCCGACATCCTCGACGCCGCCGCCTGCAAGGCTCCGGAAGAACCCGCCGCTCCGAAGGCCGCCGAAAAGGTGACCTTCTCGGCCGACATGCTCTTCGACTACAACCGTTCCACGCTCAAGCCCGAAGGCCAGGCCGTCCTTGACGACCTCGTCTCCCGCATCGCCGGCGTCGACCTCGAAGTCGTGCTCTCGACGGGCTACGCGGACCGCATCGGTTCCGACAAGTTCAACGAAAAGCTCTCCGCGCAGCGCGCTGAAAGCGTGAAGGCCTACCTCGTCTCGAAGGGCGTCGACGCGTCCCTCATCCAGACGGAAGGCAAGGGCGAACAGGATCCGGTCGTCAACTGCCCGAATCCCTCGCGCAACGGTCAGATCAAGAACTTCAAGCAGCTCGTTCAGTGCCTCGCGCCGAACCGCCGCGCCGTCGTTGAAGTGATCGGTTCCCGTCCGGCCGAATAATTTCGGCTGCGAGCCGCGCTGAAGGCCGGTCAAGCCTCCCGCGGCAACCACGAAGCCCCCGTCGCGTCCCACCGACCCGCGGGGGCTTTCTTTTATCCGTCGTTGTCCGTCATCGTCCGCCGCCGTCAGGCGTTGTTCGCCTTCCGCCCGTTTCTTTGAGGACCCTGTGCGGATTTGCGGAATTTTGCACTTTTTACCGAACTCCATATTCCTCATGCGCCCCGAGCTCATCCTCTTCGACCTCGACGGCACGCTCGTCGACTCCGCCCCGGACCTCGCCGCGGCGGCGAACGCGCTCCGCACCGCGCGCGGTCTCGATCCGGTCGACCCGGAGGCGCTCCGCCCGGTCGCGAGCCGCGGGAGCGCCGCACTGGTCGACGCCGTCTTGGGCGTATCGGACGAAGCCCTCCGGCAGGAGTTCCTCGCGAACTACGCCGCCGGGTGCGCGAACCTCACGCGCCCCTATCCGGGCGTGCGGGCGATGCTCGAAAAACTCCGCGCCGAAGGGTTGACGCTCGCCGTCGTCACCAACAAGCCGGTCGCCCTCGCCGGGCGCGTGCTGGAGGGGTTGGAACTCATGCCGCTTCTCTCGGGCTTCTGGGGGAGCGACTCGCCCGGATCCGCCATGAAGCCCGACCCGGCGGGGATCCGCCTCGCCATGAGGACGCTCGGGACGGACGACGCGCTCTACGTCGGCGACGAACCGACGGACGCGAAGGCCGCGGCCGCGGCGGGCATCCCGGCCGCGCTCGTGCGCTGGGGCTACGCGAAGACGCCTTTGGACGCGGCGCAGGCCCGCATCCTCGCGGGCGATCCGACGGAACTCGCCGCAGAAATTCTTGCCCTGTGATAGACTGACAAGTCCACACAAGGGGGCGCCTTGGCTTCGACGGGGACGCGGACGCTGTGTGGGGCATGCCGAGGTGCAGTCACCTCGTAAATCCGCTGCAAACCAATAAACGCCAACAACAAGCGTTTCGCTCTCGCCGCTTAATGGCGGGATGCTGCACCGGTTCGGTCCTGGGCCGGGTCAGGCAACTGACGGCAGCATCATTTGACAGGATCTAGGTCGTCCGTTGGCTGTCGCCGGACGTCCGAAACTTAGATAGCTGGCTGCGCACCGGCCCGCCGATCGGCAGGGTGCGCGGTAAGACCCAAATCATTCGGCTACGCATGTAGAACCAACAGAAAAAGGTTTCCGGACGCGGGTTCAACTCCCGCCGCCTCCACCAAACACCATGAGCCCCGGTGCCGAACGGCATCGGGGCTTTTTCATATCCGCACCGCGTAAAATTCGCGAACGCTTTTTTGTCCGCCGAAAGCCGGACAATCACGCCTTTCTTCCGCATCATGGTTGCCAGATGGAGCCCTAGGTATTACTATCTAGATTGAACATTCGCGCTGGCCGATCTTGCGGCCGCGCGGTCCGGCCGCCCCACGGGGAGGCTGTCGCTCTTCGGCGGGACGACCGCCAAGGTTCTGACGATCCTGATGGGCCTCTCCTGCACGGGTTCGATGATGGCCTGGCAGTTCACGCTCTCGCGGGTGCTGAAATCCTCGGCCGACATCGGCTACTTCCCGCGCATCTTCAGGAAGGTGACCCGCAAGGACGTCCCGATCGCCGGGATGGTCGTGATCACGCTCGTGCAGACCGTCCTCGTGGCGATCTCGGCGACGCCCTCGCTCTTCGGACAGTTCTCCGTCCTCGTCGACCTCTCCGTCGTCACGAACATCATCCCGTACGTGAGCTGCATCGCGCCCCTCTACCTTCTCGTGCGGCTCGACCACGCGAAGCTCCGGCAGCCCCGCCTCATCGTCTTCAACACGACCGTCGCGCTTCTCTACGTCTTCTACGTGGCTCCTCACGATGGACGCCTTCACGATGAAGCTGGCGACGCTTGCGGTCTTCTCCGGCTGGACGATCTACGCGGCGCTCGTTGCGCGCAACAACGTGAACGCGCCGCCCTCACCTTAGACGGAAACCATCGGCCCCGGCTTCGTCATAGAATGGTCCGACACAAAACCCCTTTTGCAGAGGTACCCCCATGACCGAAGCCGTTCGACAGGTTCTCGAAACCGCCCGCCGCCGCTTCACGACGAAGCACTACGACCCGGCGAAGCACATCTCCCGCGAACAAATGGAGGCGCTCCTTGAAGTGCTCCGTCTGGCGCCTTCCTCCGTCAACATCCAACCCTGGCACCACTACGTCGTGGCGAGTCCCGAGGCGCGCGCGAAGCTCATGCCCGCCGTCAAGGACTTCAACATCGAGCGCGTGCGGCACGCCGACGCGGTGATCCTCCTCGCCATCGAAAAGAACGTCGGCGAAGACGCCTGGCTCGACAAGCTCTTCCCTGAACTTCCGGGTCGCCATGACTCTCGACAGTCCTGGCGGCCTATTTTCGAGCTAAAACCTTAAATTTCCTCAAAAAATCTCTTGCGCTTTCGGCGCTTTTCCTGTAGAATCGAGAGTAATGAATTAACCTCGAATCAACGCGATCATGTACGCCGATTTCACCGTGCCGGTTCCGGAGCAGAAAGGGAAGATCAGCCGCCAAAACAGCGGCGGCAGGATCTACATCCACTACATCCTGGATCGCACGTACAACCCCAAGACCAAGAAGACGCACCCTCACCGGAAGATCATTGGCCGCCTCGCGGAGGACGGCGTCTCCATGTACCCGAACGAGAACTTCTTCAAGTTCTTCCCCGACACGCCCCTGCCGGAGCGACGCCCCCACGCCAAGCGGGCGCCTTCGCTCCATGCGGGGCCGCACATCGTTTTCGACAGGATCATCAAGGACTACCGCCTTGACGAGCTCCTGAGAAGGCAGTTCGGCCG
>ENA-UPWN01000079-UPWN01000079.1-human-gut-metagenome-genome-assembly--contig:-NODE-79-length-45908-cov-7.162226_pt1 | contig 45908 bp, 39 predicted proteins | sample MGYA00250050_ERZ773377 | MGnify/ENA primary metagenome ERZ773377 (study PRJEB29103, sample SAMN06112008) | human gut metagenome | biome: human gut; feature: ankylosing spondylitis patient; material...
GTGCGTGCGGAGGGTGTCGGTGTTCGTCATGGTGAGAACCATTGTGGAGGAAGATTCCGCGGCGCGCAATAAGCCGAAGAACCTAGGAGAAGTGTCAAGGATCCGGCATGGTGGGCGTATCCGGAGACGCTTGGAAACTTTCCTTGGAGGCGGTTTGAAACCGGGAAAAGGACGGACTTAGACTTGATTCGACGAAACTCACGCGGCCCGAGGGCTCCTCGGGTTGCCTACGCAAAGGAGGTTCTTCATGAAGGATGCGAAGAAGACGATGCTGGCGGCGGGCGTTGCCGTCGGCCTCGGTGCGGTGCTTGCCTCGGGCGCCTTGGCGGCGGACGACGTGAAGCCCCGGGTGCGCGATCTCGGCATTGAAATCGGCGTGCTGCAGCCCGGAAAGTGGAACGCGATCACGGACGTCGAGGGCGTTTTGGTCGGCCAGGTGAGCCTCATCGACGACGCAAAGGGCATGAACACGGGCGTGACGGCCATCCTCCCGCATGCGGAGAACGTCTTCCAGAACAAGGTCCCGGCCGGCATCTTCCTCGGGAACGCTTTCGGCAAGATGACGGGCTACCCGCAGGTGAAGGAACTCGGAAATCTCGAAACGCCGATCGTGCTCACGAACACGCTCAACGTCGCGGCGGGTTTGGACGGCATCATCGACTACACGTTTTCCTTTCCTGAGAACGCCGACGTGCGGAGCGTCAACGGCGTCGTGGGCGAAACGAACGACGGCGGCGTCAACGACATCCGCTCGCGCTTCGTGAAGTCTTCGGACGTGCTCGCCGCCATAGAGGGCGCCAAGACCGGGCCGGTCGAGGAGGGCGTCGTGGGCGCGGGCTGCGGCACGGTCGCGTTCGGCTTCAAGGCCGGGATCGGTACGGCCTCGCGCGTTCTCCCGAAGTCGATGGGCGGCTGGACCGTGGGCGTTCTCGTGCAGTCGAATTTCGGGGGACTCCTGAACGTCAAGGGCGTCGAAGTGGGGAAGACCTTGGGGCGCTATCCCTACCAGAAGGAAATTGAGAGTGCCGACGGCTCCATCATGATGATCGTCGCGACCGACGCTCCTCTGGACGACCGCAACCTCGAGCGCCTCGCAAAGCGCGCCTTCATGGGGATGACGAAGTTGGGCGGGATCGCCTCGAACGGGTCGGGTGACTTCGTGATCGCGTTCTCAACGGCGAAGAACCTCCGCGTGCCGCACAATGCCGACGACCTGACGCTCGAAGAGAAGAAGCTCGTCCGAAACGACGACATGACGCCCATCTTCATGGCGGCGATCGAGGCGACCGAAGAGGCGGTTCTGAATTCGCTCTTCCGCGCGCATGACGTCACGGGTTTCGACGGGAAGACCGTCACGGCGCTGCCCGTAGACCATGTGCTCGGGATGCTCCGGGAGCACGGTGTTCTGAAGGACGCGAAGTAAGCGCACGGGGGCGACGCCCACAGCCCCAACAAGCGAAACGGCCTGAGGTGTCTCCGGCCGCCTTCCATTCGGGGTCCTGCTGCGGACTCAGTTCGGCACGATCGTGATCTGCTCGCTCAGGTGCGAGGAGAGGAGCGCCTTCGCGCGCTCGACGTCGCCCAGCTTGATCGCGTTCAGGAGCTCGCGCTCCTTCATCGCGACGTCGATGAAGAAGTGCGGATCGTTCGGGAGCCGGTCCGTCGTCTTGTCGAAGTACGTGACGAGCGCCGCGGAGAAGACCTGAAGCACACGGTTCCCGCAGGCTTCGAGAAGAAGCAGGTGGAATTCGCGGTCCCAACGGTCGGCTTCGCGCGGGTTGTTCGCGTAGGCCTCGATGCGGTTGATCGCGTCTTCCAAGCGCCCGAGGAGTGCGGGCGTCATGCGGCGGATCGCGAGCGGGATGATGTCGACCTCGATCAGGAGGCGCGCCTCGATGAATTCGCGCACGTCGAAGTTCGCGACGTCCATCTGCGTCTGGATCTGGGTCGAGATGTTCTTGGGGCCGAGATCGAGAAGCTTCATCCCGCGCTTCGGTTTGCGGTCGATGATCCCCATCTGGGAGAGCACGCCCAAGGCCTTGCGGACCTTGTAGCGCGTGATGTTGAAGCGGCGGGCCAGTTCGTTTTCCGTGTCGATCTTCTTGCCGGACTTCGACTGGTTGAGGATGTACTGATGAATCTCGCGGAAGAGCTGTTCCTCTTCGCAGGGCGTCTCGGCGTAGGGATCCACGGCGTTTCCTTCGATTTTCTTGTCTGGGCGGGAAAAGAGAGGACGTTCTCCGGCTTTCGGAAAACGTCCTCATTGTAGTCGGGCGGACCGGTCTATTGGTCGACTAATAGGGGTTAATTCTGATCTCTGCCGAAGATCCGGCCGGCCTCGTGCGAGAGCTCGAAGAGCATCGCCAAGGCGTCGCGGGGCGAGAGGTTGTCGACGTCGAGGTCCGCCAGCTTTTCCGCGAGCCGCATCGAGGGTTCGGCTTCGGGCGGGAGTTCTTCCACCTCGGGGAGGATGTCGGCGGCGACGTCCTCGGGCGCCCAGAAGCCGTCCGTGAAGAGCCCCGGCTGCGGCGCCCCTGTCGAGCCCGCGTTTTCGAGCTTGGTGAGGAACGTGCGTGCGCGGCGCACGACGTGCGCGGGGATCCCGGCCAACTTCGCGACGGCGATGCCGTAGCTCCTGTTCGCGGGCCCTTCGGCGATCTCATGCAGGAACACGATCCGCGACTTCGACTGCGTGGCGGAGACGTGGACGTTGGCGACTTCGCGAAGCGATTCGGCCAGGGACGTGAGCTCGAAGTAGTGCGTCGCGAAGAGCGTGAGCGAGCGCGTCTCTTCGACCAACGCCTGCGCGATCGCGCCCGCGAGCGAGAGCCCGTCGTAGGTCGACGTGCCGCGGCCGATTTCGTCCATCAGAACGAGGCTCTGCGGCGTCGCCTGGTGGAGGATCGCGGCGGCTTCGGTCATCTCGACCATGAAGGTCGACTGCCCGCGCGAGAGGTCGTCCGAGGCGCCGATGCGGGTGTGGATGCGGTCGACGGGACCGATCTGCGCGGATGCGGCCGGCACGAAGCTTCCCGCCCAGGCGAGGAGCACGATCAGCGCGACGCTTCGCATGTAGGTGGACTTGCCGCCCATGTTGGGGCCCGTGATGACGAGCATGCGGCGGCCGTCCTTCAGTTCGCAGTCGTTCGGGACGTAGGTCTCGACCATCGTCTCGATCACCGGGTGGCGCCCCGCCTCGATGCGGATCCCGGTCTTCGCGGTGAGTTCGGGCCGCACCCAGCTGCGCGACGCGGCGTGCTCGGCCAAGGCCGCCGCGACGTCGAGCGCGGCCAACGCATGCGCGAACGCCATGAGTTCGGCGCTTTTGGGCTGAAGCATCCCGACCACGTCGTCGTAGAGCGAACGCTCGAGCGCGGACGAGCGCTCCTTGGCGGAGAGCGCCTTGTCTTCGTAGTCTTTGAGTTCGGGCGTGATGTAGCGCTCGGTGTTCTTGAGCGTCTGGCGGCGGTGGTAGTGCACCGGGACGTTCCCGGCCTGCGCCTTCGTCACCTCGATGTAGAAGCCGTGGACCTTGTTGTATTCGACGCGAAGCGTCTGAATGCCCGTCGCGGCGCGCTCGCGCGTTTCCAGGTCGATGAGGAACTGGCCCGTGTTGTCGCGAAGCGTGCGGAGTTGGTCGAGCTCTTCGTCGTAGCCCCCGCGGATCACGTCGCCGTCGCGGAGATTGACGGCGGGCTCGTCGAGAAGCGCTTTGGAGAGCCGCTCGAAAATCGAAGGGTCGGGCTGAAGTTCCGCGGCGAGTTGTCCGAGCCCGGGCTCGCCCGAGGCCTTGAGCTTTTCGGAGAGCTCCATCGCGACGGGAATGGCGTCGCGAAGCGACGCGAGTTCGCGCGGGCGCACGCTCCCCAACGCGATGCGGCTCGTGATGCGCTCGATGTCGGGGACGCGGCGGAAGGCGTCCAGCATGTCGCGGCGAAGCGCTTCGTTCTCGACGAAGGCGCCGATCTCGTCGTGACGGCGGCGCGCCAGCGCTGCGTCGCGAAGCGGCTGATGAAGCCGCCGACGAAGCTCGCGGCTCCCCATCGAGGTGCCGCAGCCGTCGAGGACGGAAAAGAGCGTCACCGCGTCGGCGTCCCGGCGGATCGATTCGGAAATTTCAAGGTTGCGGCGCGACGCCGGGTCGATCACGACGAATTCGCTCTCGCGCTCGACGACGATCGGCGCGATGAAGGGCATCATGTCGACCTGCGTCTCCGCGGTGTAGTCGAGAAGCGCGTTGGCGGCGGCGAGGATGGCCGTGTGGTCCTTCAGGTCCCACGCGTCGAGCGTCTCGACCGAGAAGAGCTTCTTGAGGGCGGCTTCGCCGTGCTCCGCGTCGAAGTGCCACGCGGGCAAGGGCGTCACCGTGCGGCCGGGGAGGTCGCTCCGGAGCTGCCGCGCAATTTTTTCGGGCGCGAGGATCTCGGAAGGATTGATGCGCGCGACTTCGCCCGCGAAGCTCGCCGCCGGGACTTCCGACGCGCGGAAGTCGCCGTTCGAGAGCGTGAGCCAGACGAAGCCCCAGGCGCCGTCCTTCTTGGCGGGCGGCTCGAGCGCCAGGAGCACCGCGTCCTCCTTTTCAGGGAGAAGGCTCGTTTCGGTGAGCGTCCCCGGCGTGATGATGCGGGAGATCTTCCTCACCATCGTCGCGGCCTTGCCGGGCTCGCCCTGCTGCTCGACGATCACGACGCTCTCGCCCATCTTGACGAGCCGCGCGATGTAGCCGTCCAGGGAGACCGCCGGAATGCCCGCCATCGGAATGGGCGTCCCGTCGGCGAGCTTGCCGCGCTTCGTCAACGTGATGCCGATCAGGCGGTTGGCCTTCCCCGCGTCGTCGAAGAACGTCTCGTAGAAGTCGCCCATGCGGAAGAGCACGAGCGTGCCGGGATAACGGAGCTTCACCTCGGCGAACTGGCGCATGGCGGGCGTGAGGCTGTCGATGTCGGCGAAGGCGGTGCTATCGGTGGCGATGGGATCCATGAGAGGGACGCGGAGCAGGCGGTCAAAGAAAGACCGTCATTTTAACGGGCGGCACGTGCGGACAAGAAAAAAGCGCTCCGGATCACGACATCCGGAGCGCCCCAAAAGGAGAGACCACGTCGGCCGCATCATCGCGATGGGGCGTTCGACGCAGAAATCTGAAACGAGCGGTCCGTGCGACCAAGCAAGCAGTACCGTTCGTTTGAACTTAAGGTCATGGTATCCGCTGAACCCTAACTGAACCTTAAGGGTCTGAGCAAAATGCAAAAAGTCGTTTCCGGCCGGGGGAACTTGGGCGCCTGACGGTCCGCGGAGGTTTTGACGAACCTCGATCTTCCGGTGCTTCCGAAGGCTCTTACGCGCGTACGTCCCGGGAGCAAGATGGCCGCATCAGACCACACTGAAAGGAGAACTTCACCATGGACCTCAAGCGCAGACATTTCCTCGAAGGCGCCGCCGCAGGCGCCGTCACGCTCGGCGCGGCGGGTTTCGCCGAAGCGCGTCCCGCAGCGTCGATGCTGCCCACCCGCTGGGACGACGCGTGGGACGTGATCGTCGTCGGCGCGGGCGGCGCCGGGATGGCGGCCGCGATCCGCGCGGCCGATGCGGGCGCCAAAGTCGTCATTCTCGAACGCCTGGCCTTCCCGGGCGGGAATACCCAGCTCGCGCAGGGCCAGATGAACGCCGCGGACCCGGTGCGCCAGCCGAAGCAGGGCATTGAAGATTCTTGGGAGCTTCACGCCAAGCAGACTTTGGCCGCGGGCGACTTCCGCGGCGACCCAGAGCGCGTCGCGACGCTCTGCAAAAACGCCTACGGCGCCGTCACCTGGCTGGAGAGCCTCGGGATGGAATTCGAACCCAAGGTCTTCCAGATGTTCGGCGGCCTCTATCCGCGTGCGCATCAGCCCGTCGAACCGAAGGGGCGCGGTTACGTTCAGGTGCTGATGAAGGCGATCAACGAGCGCAAGATTCCGATTCTGAGGAACGTCCGCGTGACGGACATCATCCGCGACACGCCCACGTCGGGCGACGTCCGCGGCGTCTGCTGCCAAACGAAGGACGGCGAAAAGTACTACCGCGCCCGCCGCGGCGTCGTGCTGGCCGCGGGCGGCTTCAGCGCGAACGCGTACCTGCGTGAACTCCACGACCCGCGCATCAAGGGACTCGGCACCGACAATCTCCCGAATCCGACCGCGGGCGAGGTCATGATGGCCGCGGTGCGCGTCGGCGGCTACCTGGTCGGCATGGACTTCATCCAGTCGACCCCGGGTGCGCCCGCCGGGAAGAAGATGAAGATCATCCTGAACACCAAGGTCGCCGAGTCGATCTACGTCGACGCGCGCGGCAACCGCATCGTCGACGAGGGCTCCCGCCGCGACGTGATCCGCGACGCGGTGCTGGGCACGCCCGAGCGCTACGCCTACACCGTGGTCGACGACGAGACCTATCAGAGCTACAACTCGGCGGTTCACAAGGCGGTCGAAGAAGGCATCGCGATCAACGAGGCATGGACCGCGCCGACGCTTCGCGAACTCGCACAGAAGATGGGGTGCGACCCCGACGGCCTTGAAGCGGGCGTCGCCCGCTACAACGGCTTCGTCGAGAAGAAGAAGGACGAAGACTTCGGGAAGGCCGAACGCAATCTCGCGAAGAAGATCGAGAAGGGTCCCTTCTGGGCCTGCTACACCGGCATGACCGTCCACCACACGATGGGCGGCCTCAACTGCAACACGAAGGCTCAGGTGCTCGACTGGACCGGCGCCGTCATCCCGCGCCTCTACGCCGCGGGCGAAATCACGGGCGGCATCCACGGCACGAACCGAGTCGGCGGGAACGCGCTTCTCGACTGCATGGTCTACGGCCAGATCGCCGGTACGAACGTGGGGAACGAAAAGACCGCGTAACACCGTCCTGTCGGCCTGCCGTCCTTTCCTGACGCCCGACCACGCGCGCCGCTTGGGGTTCGACCCCGGGCGGCGCGCTTTGCATTCCGTCGACAGTCCGTCGAGAGGCAACGAAAAAGCCGCCCGGCTTCGATTCCGGACGGCTTTCGGAAGAACTTTCCTGAAGTCTTACTTCGCGCTCTTCACGGGCTTCGGCGCGGGGAGCTTGCCCACGAGCGGAAGGAGCTTCGCGAAGATGCGCGGCGTGCCGGCGCAGACCGAGCCGTTGTCGAGCATGCCTTCGCCGCCCTTGAGGTCGGTGATGAGGCCGCCCGCTTCGAGAACGAGAAGGACGCCCGCGGCGATGTCCCAGCTTGAGAGCCCCTGTTCCCAGTAGCCGTCGTAGCGGCCGCAGGCGACCCAGGCGAGGTCGAGCGCGGCGGAACCCGGACGGCGGATGCCGGCCGTGTGTTCGGCGACGCGCTGGAAGCCGTGCATGTAGCCTTCGAAGTCGTCCGTGCGGCGGAAGGGGAAGCCCGTGCCGATCAGCGCGCGGCGCAGATCCTTCGTTTCGGAGACGCGGATGCGGCGGTTGTCGAGGTAGGCGCCCTGGCCCTTCGCGGCGGTGAAGAGCTCGTTCTTCGCGACGTCGTAGACGACGCCGACGATCACGTCGCCGCGGTGCAGAAGCGCGATCGAGACCGCGTAGTGCGGCAGACCGTGCATGAAGTTCGTCGTCCCGTCGATCGGGTCGATGATCCAGAGGAAGTCGCTGTCTTCGTCGCCGGTGCGGCCCGCTTCTTCCGAAAGGAAGGCGTGCTTCGGGTAGGCGTAGCGCAGTTCGTCCAGGATCGCGGCTTCGGCGGCGCGGTCGGCGCTCGTCACGAAGTCGTTGATGGCCTTGTGCTCGACCTCAAGACGGTCACGGTCGGCGGCGGCGCGGGTGATTTCCTTGGCGGCGCGGCGGGCGGCCTTGACGGCGGTCGCGATGTAGGCGGTGAGGTGGAGTTGGGACGACATGCTGCTCTGCGTACGAATAGGGGATGGGCGGGAAAAGAGAAGGGAGAACGTTTTGAGCTCTCCCTTCAAGGTGTTCGGGATTCTACCGCAATCGCCTGTTCGAATGGGCGGCGGCGGTCGATTTTGACCGCTGTGCGCATTTCCGCCCGCCCGCTAAAATGTCGAATCCCATTCGACGCTCAAACCCACGAAGGTGCCTTCCTTGAACACTCCGACCGATGCGCGGCGCGTCCGCTTCATCCTCTGCGAACCGAGCCATCCCGGCAACATCGGAGCCGCCGCGCGTGCGGTGAAGACGATGGGCTTTCGCGATCTGCGCGTGGTCGCGCCCCGCGAGGCGGACTTCCGCACGCACGAAGAGGCGGTCGCCTACGCGACGAGCTCGGTCGACGTTCTGGAGAATGCGAAGGTCCACGCGACCCTCGCTGAAGCGCTCGAAGGCGTCACCTGGGCCTGGGCGATGACGGGCTACGACCGCGAGTTCGGCCCGGCGCTGACGCCGCTGCGCGAAGCCGCGGGAAAGAGCGCCGCCTTTCTCGATGCGGAGCCGGGCGACCTCGCCTTCGTCTTCGGGTGTGAGCGCAGCGGCCTCACGAACGACGAGGTGATGCTCTGTAGCGGCTGCGCCGCGATCGCCGCGGATCCGGAGAGCCCGAGCCTCAACCTCGCGCAAGCCGTGCAGTTGGCGGCCTACGAGATGCACATGGCGCTCCTCGAAGCCGAGGGCCGTCCGGGCGGGCTCTACGACTGGCAGAGCCGCTTCGAGGGCGAAGCCCCCGCGACCTCGGAGGCGATCGAAGGCTTCTTCAGGCACTGGGAGGAGGCGATGACCGCCTGCGGCGTGCACGACCCCGCGCATCCGAAATTCCTGATGCCGATCACGCGGCGGCTTTTCGGCCGCTCGGGGCTCACGCAGACCGAAATCGATCTGCTGCGCGGCATCTGCGCGGCGATCATCCGCCCGAAGCGCGACCGTGCGGGTTCGAAGAAGCCCGTTGGGCAATAAGGACGCAAGCACGAACAACAAAGGAAGACTGACGAGATGTTTGACGCACTTCTGAGAACGCTCGACGCCGCACAGCGTCGCCGCCCCGAATGCTCCCGCGCCGCGCTCCTCTTCGGGTGTTCGGGCCTGCAGGCGCAGCTCATTCAAAAGGGCGCCTACTGGCTGCGGCTTCAGGGCTGGTCGGGCGCGTCGCTGATGCTGGGGTGCGTGAACCGCTGGTTGACCGGCCTCACGGTCGACGCTTCCGCGAAGATCGGGTTCGACGTGTCGATCCCGGCCCCCACGGGCGTCGTCATCGGTGCGGATGCGAAGATCGGCGACCGTGTCGTCGTCGGCCCCGGCGTCATGATTCTCGCCTCGGCGCAGGGCGCGCCCGTGATCGAAGACGACGTCGAGATCGGCGCCGCGGCGCGCATCGTCGGGAACGTGCGCGTCCCCGCGGGGACCGTCGTCGCGGCGGGCGCCGTGTGGGCTGAAGGAGCTGACGGTGCTGAAGGCGCCGCTCCTGCTCCCGCTCCCGCCGCATCGACCGCTCCGGCCGTTCCGGCCGAGACGGCGCCGTCCGAACCCGCCAAGAAGCCCGAGATCGATCCCGCGGTGAAGGAGCTCGTGCGCGTCGTGCGCGAGCAGAACGCCGTGATCGCGAAGCTGAACGAGTCGATCGGGAAGCTGGGCGGCGAGGTGATCGAGACCGACAAGCTCCCGAAGATTTCCGGCAAGGCCGCCGGGGTCTCCACGCGCCGGGCGCGCCACCACCGCCCGAAGAAGACGGCGCCGGACGCCGCGAAGTAAGAGAACCAAACCCACGTACCGATCGGGGCCGCTCCGGAATGAGCGGCCCCGACCGTCTTTGCGGTCGGCCGCATCGAATTCCTGCGCGCGGAAGCGTTCCGATGCCGCCGTCCTCGGCTACACTCAGAAATTGAGGCCGCTCCCGCGGCCGAGTCAAAGAAGACAAGCCACGCGACAAGCGAAACCCCCATGCCGAAGACCGACGAAGAAGTCCGCGCGCAGCGCGCCGCGGACGCCGCCCCCGAGAAGAACGCCCAGGAAGCCCAGGACGCGCACGTTCCTCTGGTCGTGATCAGCTCCCGCACCGGCAACACGATGATCCTCGGGCACGCCATCACCGACGCGCTCCCCGGCGCCGTCCTGATGCGTACGAGCGAAGTCCCCGAAGACCTGGAGCGCTTCAATCCGGTGCTCCTCGGGTTCTGGTGCGACCGCGGCGACGCGCCCGAAGACATGCGCGAGCTCGCGAAGCGCCTCCACGGGAAGCGCATCGCCTGCTTCGCGACGATGGGCGGCGACCCCGACAAGGACGCCTGGATGCACCGCGCCTCCGAGAGCCTCGTCGCGGCGGGATCGGACAACGAACTCGTGGACATCTTCCTCTGCCGCGGCCGCATCGATCCGGAGGTGTTCGAGCGCATGACGACGATGCTGGGCGGGAACGTGAGCCCTGAGCGCGAAAGCCGCCGGCGCGAGAGCGAAACCCACCCGGACCGCACCGACCTCGCGCGCGGCGCGGAATTCTTCCGGAGCGTCTTCGGGATGAATTTCTGATCGGCGCCCGACACCGCACCCCAAAATCACGAACGCCCGCAGGAGCCTTTTCCCGCGGGCGTTTGCTTTGGGGCCGGTCTTGCCGGGCCTCAGGTCTCAGGCCGTCGGCGCCTTCACGGCTTCGAGGAGCTCGGCTTCGAGCGCGAGAAGCGTCTCGTCGTTCTGAAGCGCCTCGCCGTCGATCAGGAACACGTCCTCGGCGCGCTCATCGAGGGTGTTCAGCTTCGCCGTCTGCAGATTCACCCCGTAGTGCGCGAGCACGTCCGAAATCGCGTAGAGGAGGCCGAGGCGGTCCGTGCAGGTGATGTTGAGGATGAAGGCTCGGCCGGATTCCGAGGGCAGGATCGAGACGCTCGGGCGCGTGGGGAAGTGGCGCGCGCGGCGGGGGAGCTTCCCCTGGCGCGGCTTGATGGGCGGGGCGTCGGGCGCCATCGCGGCGGCGAAGGCGCGCTCCAGCTGCCTCAGGTCCGCCTCTTCCGTGAAGCGCTCGAAGGTGTCGGTGACGAGGAACGTATCGAGGGCACGCCCGTCCGCCGTCGTGTGGATGCGGGCGTCGACGACGGAGAGCCCCGACTTCGAGAGGAAGGCCACGGCCTGAAGGAAGACCCCCTTGCGGTCGGGGAGCGAAAGGAGCACCGAGAGCCCGCCCATCTTCTCCGCGCGCTTCGCACGCACCAGCGTGGGCGCGTCGGGCGGGAGCCCCGCCAATTCTTCGGTGTGCCAGGCAATGTCGTCCGGGCGGTGGCGCATGAAGTAGACGACGTCCAACTCCTCCCAGAAGCGCTCGCGCGCCTCGGTCGAGACGCGGTTCCCGATCAATGCGCAGGCTTCTTCTTTGCGGCGCTCCAGCGTGTGCGAGACCGTCGCCTCGGCGGTTTCGCCCGTGAGGCGCGCACGCGCCGCACGGTAGAGGGTTTCAAGGAGCTGCGCCTTCCACTGGGTCCAGACCTTGGGGCTCGTCGCGCGGATGTCGGCGACGGTGAGAAGGTAGAGGGCGTCGAGGCGGTCCTTGCGGCCGGTGAGCTTCACGAAGCGCTCGATCACCGCCGGGTCGGAGATGTCCTCGCGCTGCGCGATGCGGCTCATCGTGAGGTGTTCGCGCACGAGAAATTCGATGAAGTCGGTGTCTTCCTGCGGGAAGCCGTAGTCGACGCAGAAGCGCCGCACCTTCTCGGCGCCGATCTCTTCGTGGCGGCCGCCGAGGCCCTTTCCGATGTCGTGAAAGAGCGCCGCGACGCTCACGCGCCAGCTCTCGGGAATCTCCGACATCACCTGCGAGCAGAAGGGGTACTCGTGCGCGAAGTCGCTGCGGCCGAAGCGCCGGACGTTGCGCACGGTGCGAAGCGTATGCTGGTCGACCGTGAAGATGTGGTAGAGGTCGTGCTGCATCTGCCCGACGATGTGCCGGAAGGGTTCGAGAAAGCGTCCGAGCACGCCCCAGATGTTCATGAGTTTGAGGGCGTGGTAGGTCCCGCGCTTCATCTTGAGAATGGAGAGGAAGGTCTCCTGGTTCTTCGGGTCCGAGCGGTACTGGTCGTTGATCGAGAAGCTCGCGAGCCAGAGCGCGCGCAGCAGCCGCGTCGAGAGGCGCGTGAGCTCCGGGTGCGAGAGGAAGACGAGGAAGGTCCTCAGAATCGCGTTCGGGTCCGATTTATAGACGTCGTCGCCCACCACGTCCATTTCGTCGCCGCGGGCGATGAAGGCGGCTTCGAGCCGCACGGGCGTCGCGCGGGCGTTGCCGCCCTGGAGGCGGTCGGCGATCGCCTGGAGCTGCAGCACCGACATCTGCACGACGGCCTGGGCGTTGCGGTAGTAGCGCTTCATGAGGACTTCGGAGGCGCGAAGGGCCGCCGTCGGGCGGATCCCCATCCGCTGGGCGAGGGGCTCCTGCACGTCGAAGAGGAGCCGGTCCTCGTGGCGGCGGGTTTCCAGATGAAGTTCGATGCGAAGGCGCGCGAGAAACGCCCCGCATTGGAGGAGCGTGTCGCGCTCGCGCTCGGTGATGAGGCCTTCAGAAGCCATCTCGGGGACGCTCTGCGCGAGCCCCGCGGCCTGCGCGCACCAGAGAAAGACCTGCAGGTCGCGCAGCCCCCCGGGCGACTCCTTCAGGTTGGGTTCGAGCGAATAGGGGGTGTCCTCAAAACGCTGATGGCGCCGGGCGCGCTCCAGCATCTTGTCGCGGAAGAAGTCTTCGGCGGAGAGTTCGGAAAAGAAGGTCTCGCGGCTCCGCTCATAGAGCGCGGCGTCGCCCATGAGAAGCCGACTCTCGAGGTACGTCGTCGCCACGGTGACGTTTTTGGCGGCCTCCGCGGCGTACTCGGATTCGGTGCGCACCGACGCGCCTACGGGAAGCCCCAACTCCCAGAGCGACGTGACGAAGGCGCCGAGCTTCTCGTCCAAGGCGTCCCGCGCCTCGTCAGTCGTGAGGACCAGAACGTCGATGTCGGAATAGGGGTAGAGCTCGCGGCGTCCGTACCCCCCGACCGCGGCGAGCGCGAGGTTTGTTTCGGGAAGGCCCGCCCGGCGGGCGAGCGCGATGAGCGTCTCGTCCAGAAGCGCCGCGTGGGCGCGCAGGTAGAGGTCCGGGGCGTGCGTCTCGGCGAAGGCCTTCGCGAGGCGCTCGCGCCCCGCCTTGAAGCTTTCGACGGGGGTGAGGGCGCTCGTGTCGTCGGTGGTGTCGGCGGTGAGATCGGGGGTCATGGTTGAGCGGGGGGATGCGTGGGAATCGAATCTTTCAAGTATCCATCAAATTCCGGGGTCGGGTTCGAACCTTCGAAAACCGCCGAAACCCCCGAAGCTCCTCGAAGCTTCCCGAAAACGAAGAAGGCCGCCCGGCTTCCGTGCCGAACGGCCTTCTGATTCAGATCCTTCCCGTCGGAAGGGCGCGTCACCGCGTTACTTCACGCTTTTCGACGCGTCCCCCAACACCGCCGCGAGGTGCACGCGCACGCCCGCCGGGAGCGCGTCGTCGTTGATCACGAAGCGGTCGGAGTGGTTGTTCGGAGCGTCCTTCGCACCGGGGGCGTCGACCCCGAGGAAGACGAAGACGGAGGGGACCTTCTCGGCGTAGAACGAGAAGTCTTCGCTCGCGCCGGGGTTGTACTTCACTTCGGACGCCTTGACGCCGAAGGCGGTGAGGTCCGGCACCATGCGCTCGGCCAAGGCCGGGTCGTTCACCGTCACGGGATAGATTTCGATCAAGCGCGTCTCGGCCTTGACGCCCGAAGCGGCGGCCGTGCCGGAGACGACTTCGGGGATGCGCTTCAGAAGCGTCGAGCGCACGCCCGGGTTGTTCGAGCGGATCGTCCCCTGCATGTAGGCAGAGCCCGACATCACGTTCCCGGTTTCGCCCGACTGGAGCTTTCCGACGGTGATGACGCCGCTTCCTTCCGAGAGGTTCGCGTTGCGGGAGACGATCTGCTGGAGCGACACCACGGTCTGCGCGGCGGCGAGCGTCGCGTCGGTCCCGGTCCAGGGCATCGCGCCGTGGGCCTGGTTCCCCGTGATCGTCACTTCGAAGGCGTCCGCGGAATTGAGGGCCGGGCCCTTCACCACCCAGGCTTCGCCCGCGGGAACGCGCGCCATCACGTGGATCCCGAACATCGTGCGGATGCCGTACTTCTCCATGAGGCCGTTTTCGACCAGCGCCTTCGCGCCCGAGAGCTTCGGCGTCTTCGCGAGGAACGGGTTCTCGCGCGAGTCGCCTTCTTCGGCGGGCTGGAAGACGAAGACGACCGTGCGGTCCACTTCGTTCTTGTGCGCGGCGAGGATCTTCGCCGCGGTGAGGAGCATCGCCATGTGCGCGTCGTGCCCGCACATGTGGGAGACGTCGACGTCCTTGCCCCAGTAGGTCCCGCGCGCCTTGCTCTCGAAGGGCAGGCCCGTGCGCTCCTTGATGGGGAGCGCGTCGATGTCGGCGCGAAGACCGACGGCGTTGCCCTTGCCGGGATTCAGAACGCCCACGACCGCCGTGGGCGCGTCCTTCCAGCCGACGACGACTTCGTCGACGCCGGCCGCCTTGAGAAAGTCCGCAATCACCTTCTGCGTACGCACCTCCTGGTTGCCGAGTTCGGGGTGGGCGTGGAGGTCGTGACGAAGCGTCGTCATCGAGGCCGTTTCGGCCTTGACGGCCTCATCAAGCCAGGCCGGAACGTCCGCCGCGAAGGAAGCGCCCGAGAGCGCGAAGAGAAGAGGCGCGGCGAGAAGCGCGGACCGGCGGTGCGGAAGATGGTGGGTCAATGCGGTACTCCTTCAGAGAAGTGGATCAGAGGTTTTCGGGCATCTTCCAGCCCTTCACGAAGTCGGGCGGGGGCAGCATGCCCTTCGAGACGGTGAGGATGTCGTAGCCCGTTTCGGTGACGAGCACCATGTGCTCCCACTGCGCGGAAAGCGAGCGGTCGCGGGTGACGACGGTCCAGCCGTCACCCAAAATCGTCACGCCGTAGCGGCCGGCGTTGACCATGGGTTCGACGGTGAAGACCATCCCGGGTTCGAACTTCGCCGTCGGGCGGTTGGTCGGGAAGTGGTTGACGTGGGGGGCTTCGTGGAAGCCCTTCCCGATGCCGTGGCCGCCGTAGTCGCGCACGACCGAGATGCCGTTCTTGTCGGCGTAGGCCTGGCAGGCGATGCCGATGTCGTTGAAGCAGCCGCCCGGGCGCACGGCGTCGATCCCGGCCCACATCGTCTCAAACGCCAAACGCGCGAGGCGCTTCCCGGCGATCGTGGGCTTGCCCACGACGAACATGCGCGAGGTGTCGCCGTGGTAGCCGTTCTTGATGCTCGTCACGTCGATGTTGACGATGTCGCCGTGTTTGAGCTTCTTCTCGCTCGGGATCCCGTGGCAGACGACGTGGTTCACCGAAATGCAGGTGGTCGCGGGATAGGGCGTCATGCCGGGCGGCGTGTAGCCGAGGCAGGCCGGGACGCATTCCTGGACGTTCACGGTGTAGTCGTGGGCGAGACGGTCGAGCTCGGCCGTCGTGACGCCCGGCTTCACGAAGGGCGTGAGGTAGTCGAGGAGCTCCGAAGCAAGACGGCCCGCGATGCGCAGGCCGGCGATGTCTTCAGCGGTCTTGATGATGATCTTTTCGTTGCTCATGGTGTGACGCGGGGGTTGCGCGGCCGGGGTCCGGCGGACCTCCGGGCGGCGCAGGCCGGTAAAATGATCCGACCATTGTACGCGCGTTCGGCGAACGGCCGTTCAAGGGCTTTCCGCGCAGGCGGTTCGGCGCGGTTTCACTCGTGTTCGTTCGTGACGGGAGACGGCCGCCCGGCGGCGCGCTCGTCCGGTCCCTTCGAAATTTCGCGTTCGCGCTTGCAAGCGGCGTCGGCGCATCGTAGAATCGCGGCTTTCGTCGCATACCGCACGCGCGGGACGTGCGGCGGAAAAACGCCAACAACAAACGAAAAGCGCACGCCCCGCCGCCGAGGTGACCGCACGGGCCCCACGGGTCCGGACGACGGTTCTTCTGCGGGACGTGTCAGACCTAACCTTGGAGTTACAAAATGGTCAGCATGCGTGAAATGCTCGAAGCCGGTTGCCACTTCGGCCACCAGACCCGCTTCTGGAACCCGAAGATGGAACAGTTCATCTTCGGCGCCCGCAACAAGATTCACATCATCAACCTCGAAAAGACGGTTGAGAAGTTCGAAGAAGCCTGCAAGTTCGCCCGTCAGCTCTCGTCGCAGGGCGGCCGCATCCTCTTCGTCGACGCCAAGCGCGGTGGCCGCGAAATCATCGCGGCGGAAGCCCAGCGCGCCGGCTGCTGCTGGGTCGACCAGCGCTGGCTCGGCGGCACGCTCACGAACTTCAAGACGGTTCGCGGCACGATCAAGCGCCTCAAGGACATGGAACAGCAGCTCGCCGACGGCTCCGCTGCCAACCTGACCAAGAAGGAAGCCCTCGACTTCGCCCGCAACGTCGAAAAGCTCAACAAGTCGATCGGCGGCATCAAGGAAATGAACGGTCTCCCGGACGCCCTCTTCGTCGTCGACGTCGGCTTCCACAAGATCGCCATCCAGGAAGCCAACAAGCTCGGCATCCCCGTCATCGGCGTCGTGGACACGAACTGCTCGCCTGAAGGCGTCGACTACGTGATCCCGGGCAACGACGACTCCGCGAAGGCCGTGGCGATCTACGCCGCCGGCATCGCCGACGCCGTCCTCGCCGGCCGCAACGACTCCGCCAAGGAAATCGTTGAAGCCGCTTCCGAAGACACGTTCGTCGAAGTCGAAGAAGAACAGCCCCAGGCCTGATTCTTCACGGCAGTGAACTCAGGCGCCGTCCGGGGGCGGTTACAATGACGCCCGTCGCGGACGACGCCCCGCGAACCGCATATGAGGAGGGGGCTTCCGACGAAGCCCCCTTTTTCGAATCCAAACACTACTCACCGACATATTTAGGGAGATTGAACATGGCTGCTATTACCGCCGCGATGGTCAAGGAACTGCGTCTCAAGACCGACGCGCCGATGATGGAATGCAAGAAGGCCCTCACGGAAGCCGACGGCGACATGGCCAAGGCTGAAGAGATCCTTCGCGTCAAGCTCGGCAACAAGGCCACGAAGGCCGCCAGCCGCATCACGGCCGAAGGCGTCGTCGCCGTCTACATTTCCGAAGACCGCAAGGTCGGTGCCATCCTCGAAGTCAACTCCGAAACCGACTTCGTCGCCAAGAACCCCGAATTCATGCAGATGGCGAAGGACGCCGTCCGCCTCGTCGCCGAAAAGAACCCGGCCGACCTCGAAGCGCTCGCCGCCTGCGAACTGAACGGCACGACGCTCGAAGCCGTCCGTACGGGCCTCGTCGGCAAGATCGGCGAAAACATGACGTTCCGCCGCTTCGCCCGCGTCGAAGCCAAGGGTGAACTCGCCAGCTACGTCCACGGCTCCAAGATCGGCGTCCTCGTCGACATGGTCGGCGGCACGCAGGAAGTCGCCCACGACATCGCCATGCACATCGCCGCGAGCAAGCCGAAGGCCCTCGACGAGTCCGGCGTCGCCGCCGAAGCGATCGAATCCGAACGCCGCATCGCGATCGAAAAGGCCCGCGAAGCCGGCAAGCCCGAAGCCATGCTCGAACGCATCGCCGAAGGTTCGGTGAAGAAGTTCCTCAAGGAAGTCACGCTCGTCAACCAGCCGTTCGTCAAGGACGACAAGAAGTCGGTCGGCGAGCTCCTCAAGTCCGCCGGCGCCACCGTCGCCGCCTACCAGCTCTACATCGTTGGTGAAGGCATCGAAAAGCGCCAGGACGACTTCGCCGCGGAAGTGGCCGCTCAGGTCGCCGCCGCCAAGAACGCCTGATCAGGGCGCTTCTTCGCGAAGGGGATTTTCCGGGTTTCGCCCCTCGGGGTGAAACCCGCCGGAAGCCCCGTCAAAAGAGGGACGCTCAGCGATTCGTCGCGGGCGTCCTTTTTTCATGGCTGAGGCGCGCATCTCCGGAGGTGTTCATGGCCCCGCCGACCCCGAAAACGCGTGATTCCCGTCTAGGTCGTTTCGCTTATAATGGCCGACAATTTGAGCGCCTCAGGCGTGAAATCTCCCCCAGAAAGAAACAGAGTTAGAGCTAGAGCCATGTCCGAAACCGTTCAGCCCACCCCGAAGTACAAGCGCATTCTTCTGAAGCTCTCCGGCGAGGCCCTCATGGGCGACGACGCCTTCGGCATCAACCGCACCGTGCTCCAGGGCATGGTCGAGGAGATCAAGAGCGTCGTGGAACTGGGCGTGGAAGTGGGCATCGTCGTGGGCGGCGGGAACATCTTCCGCGGCGTGGCGCTGGGCGCGACCGGCATGGACCGCGCGACGGGCGACTACATGGGGATGCTCGCCACGGTGATGAACGCGATGGCGCTCCAGGACTGCTGCCGCAACATGGGCGTCGAAGCCCGCGTGCAGTCGGCCCTCAACATGGAACAGGTCGCCGAACCCTACATCCGCGGGAAGGCGCTCCGTCACCTGCGCCTCGGCCGCGTCGTCATCTTCGCGGCGGGTACGGGGAATCCCTTCATGACGACCGACACGACCGCGGCGCTGCGCGGTGCGGAAATCGGCGCCGAGTTGGTCCTCAAGGCGACGAAGGTCGACGGCATCTACACGGCCGACCCGAAGCTCGATCCCACGGCGACGATGTTCGACGAAATCACCTTCGACAAGGCGCTTCACGGCAACCTCAAGGTGATGGACGCGACGGCCTTCGCGCTCTGCCGCGAACAGAAGCTCCCGATCCAGGTCTTCAACATCAACCGCAAGGGGGCGCTGCGCCGCATCCTCCTGGGCGAAAAGGAAGGCACGCTCGTGCACTCCTGATCGAAAGGCCTTTAAAATAGATCGTCTTAGCGGCATCGTTTGCGCCCCTCCGCCGACGGCGGAGACGCGGCGCACCGGGTGCCGATGAAGCCGAATTTGTTTGAACGAACGCCCCACGACAGCGCCGACCCGGTCGATGGGTCCGGGCTCCGGGGCGTTCGCGTTTGGAGAACCAATCTCATGATCGCCGACATTCTGAAGCAGGCCGAACACAAGATGGGCCGCACCGTTGAAACGCTCCGCGAGGACTTCACGAAGATCCGCACGGGCCGCGCCTCGACGGGCCTTCTCGACCACATCAAGGTCGACTACTACGGCTGCCCGACCCCGATCAACCAGGTCGCGCAGATCGGCGTGGGCGACGCGCACACGCTCACCGTCCAGCCCTGGGAAAAGAGCATGATCAAGGTCGTCGAAAAGGCGATCCGTGATTCCGACCTCGGCCTCAACCCTGCGACGTCGGGCGACCTGATCCGCGTGCCGCTGCCCCCGCTCACGGAAGAGCGCCGCCGCGAATTGACGAAGGTCGTCCGCGGCTTCGGCGAAGACGCCAAGGTTGCGGTGCGCAACCTCCGCCGCGACGCCAACACGCACATCGACCGCCTTCTGAAGGACAAGGAAATCTCGGAAGACGATCAGCGCCGCGCCGAAACCGAAATCCAGAAGATCACCGACCGCTTCATCGGCGAAATCGACAAGGTGGTGGGCGACAAGGAAAAGGAAATCATGACGGTCTAAACCGTCGGAAGTTTTCCGCTTCACGAAGACCCGTGCCGGACGGGGGCCGAGAGGCCCCGGGCGGCGCGGGTTTTTCTTTGTCCCTTGTATCGAAGTGTTCTGCGGGCTCAACACGCCGGGCGCCGTTCGTTAAACTCCCCATTCGTAAGAATCCCCACCGCCACACCCATCCTCCCGGAGCCCTTCATGCAGAGCCGCCCTGAGTCCCAGTCCACGCACGCGCCCCGACACGTCGCGATCATCATGGACGGCAACGGCCGCTGGGCGAAGGCGCGGCACCTCCCGCGCGCGGCCGGGCACAAGAAGGGCGTCGATGCCCTGAACCGCGTCGTCGAAACGGCGGCGAGGGCGGGGGTCGGGAACCTGACGGTCTTCGCGTTTTCGAGCGAAAACTGGAAGCGCCCCCAGGCCGAGGTCGACACGCTGATGAGGCTCTTCGCCGAGGGGCTCCTCCGCTGGGAGAAGCCCTTGACGGACGCCGGCATCCGGCTTCGGGTGATCGGCGAGCGCTCGGCCTTCCCCGAAGACGTCCAGAGCGCGATCGCGCACGCCGAAGCGGCGACCGCCGCGGGGACCGGCATGGTCCTCAACATCGCGGCGAACTACGGCGGCCGCTGGGACATGACGGAGGCCGCGAAGAAGTGCGTCGCCGAAGGCGTGGCGCTGACGCCCGAGAACATCGCGGGCCGCGTCGCCTTGGCCGACGCGGGCGAAGTGGACCTCTTGATCCGCACCGGGGGCGAGCAGCGCATCTCGAACTTCCTTCTCTGGCAGTCGGCGTACGCCGAGATCTACTTCACCGATGAACTCTGGCCCGACTTCGGGGGCGAAGGGCTCCTGGAAGCCTTCGCGTGGTTCGCGGGCCGCGAGCGCCGCTTCGGGATGACCTCGGAGCAGATCCGGGGGCGATCGGTCGTCTTCTGAGGTCCTTGGGAACGAGCGTCCGCTCTTTTTCGAGCGCGCCCAACTCCGCTAAAATCTGAGGCACTCCACGGGACGGCCTCGGGGCATCCCTCAACATGCGCGCGCGGCCGACGCCGTCCGCTTCTTTTCTGGAACGAAGACAACGATGCTGATGCTTCGCGTCACGACGGCCACGGTTCTGCTCGTCATCTTTTGCCTTGCCATCGCGCTCGGTCCGCTCGCCTTCGCGGGGGTCATGGCGATCTGTTTCGGTGCGGTCCTCTTCGAGTGGCTGCGCATGGGCGGGTTGGGGCCCATCCCCGCGGCCTTGGTCGCCGCCGTCGAAATGATCACGCAGTTCTCGCTCTACTGGGCGGGGGCGCTCCCGCGCATGGAGTGGTTCCTCTGGCTCGTCAACGGCTGCGTGATGGTCGCCTGGGCGGTGATCTTCTTCGCGGAGCTCTTCCACCGCGAGAACGGCTTCAAGGTGAGCGTGAGGACGTGTCTCCTCACCGCGGTGACGTTCGTTCCGAGCGCGTACCTGTCGCTCCTCTACCTCTTTGAGATCGGCGACTGGGTGATGGTCCTCTCGGTGCTCCTCATCGTCTGGGGCGCGGACATCTCCGCCTACTTCAGCGGCCGCGCGTGGGGCAAGCACAAGATGGCTCCGGCGATCAGCCCGAACAAGACCTGGGAAGGGGCGCTGGGCGCCTACGTGATCGTCATCATCTTCTTCCTGCTCACGTACTGGTTCTGCGTGCAGAAGAACGTCTTCACGAACTTCATCTTCGACGAGCTCGGCTTCTTCTGGGGCGTCGTCGTCCTGGCCGGCATGGTCGCGCTCTCGATCGCGGGGGACCTGTGGGAGTCGATGCTGAAGCGCTTGGTCGGCATCAAGGATTCCTCGAACCTCCTGCCGGGCCACGGCGGCTTCTTCGACCGCATGGACGCGACGCTGCCCGTCCTTCCCGCCGCCACCTGGATCGTACTCACGGTCGTCCTCCTCGGATAAGCGCTCCGTGAAGCCCGCCCAATACCTCGTCCCCGACCTTGAGCCGGGGACTTTTCATCGTGCCGAAGAAACGATCCGGCGTTCGCGCTTCATCGTGACGATGGCGCGCGTGACGAGCCCGGCGGAGGCGAAGGCCTTCATCGAGCGGATCCGCGAAGAGCACGCGCACGCCACCCACAACTGCTGGGCCTACAACGCGGGCGCCCCGGGCGACACCGCCCAGGTGGGCGCGAGCGACGACGGCGAACCCAAAGGGACGGCCGGGCGCCCGATGCTCACCGCCATCCTCCACGGGGGCGTGGGTGAAGTGGCCGCCGTCGTCACGCGCTACTTCGGCGGGATTCTTCTCGGGACCGGCGGCCTGGTCCGCGCCTATCAGGGGAGCGTGAAGCTCGGGTTGGAGGGGCTTCCCACCCGCATGCGCGAAGAGACCGTGCGATTCGTCGTGTCGGTGGAGCCCCACCAGGGTCCCGACGTCGAGCACGTCCTCACGAAGCACCGCGGGCGGATTCTCTCGTCCGACTTCACGTTCGACGCGGCCTACGAGGTGCTCGTTCCGGTCGACGAAGCCGACGCCTTCGAGCGGGAACTTCTGGAGCGGACGGCGGGGGACGCGGACTGCGAACGGATGACGGACGACTGAAGTCCCGGGAAGGCCCTTCAAACCCCGTTCGCGGAAGCGTTCGCAAACATTTTGAGAGGCATCCCCCTTGGGGTCCGGGAGGACGCCTCCGTAAAATTCCGCCTTGGACCCGATTGAGATCCGCCCCCTTTTGAAGAGCCGCCCCTTCGTCGAAAAAGACCTCCCGAGACCGTACAAGACCGCCCGACTCCGCCCATGCGCTTTGCCATCTTCCACGCCATTCTCCTGATCATCGTGCTTTGGCGCTTCGTGCTGCCGATGCGCGCGACGCCGCTCGTCAAAGGGCTGCTGACGGCGTTTTTGGTCTGCGCGGCGGCGTACCCCTTCGTGACGGCGGTGTTCCTGGGCGGGCTTCTCTCGCCGGAACTCCCGTCCGGCCTCATGGTGGCGGGGAGCCTCGCGAGCTCGACCCTTCTCGTCCTCGCCGTCTTCACCGTGATGCGCGAGGGCGTCATCTTCATCGCGGTTCTGGCCGGGCGCTCGGGTGTGAAGCTCCACAAGGCCGTGCAGCAGGACCGCCGAAGCGTCCTCGCCTTGGGGGCCGCCTCGGTCGGGGTCGCCGCCTTCGGCGTCTGGCAGGGCGTGAAGGTCCCGGACGTGGTCCGGCGTGATCTCCCCGTGCCGAATCTGCCGCCGGAACTGGAGGGCTTCACCTTCGTGCACCTCTCCGACGTGCACTGCTCGTCGCTGCTCTCGCGCACGCACATGGAGGCGCTCGTCGAACGCGTCAACGCGCTTTCCCCCGAACTCATCCTGATCACCGGCGACATCGCCGACGGCACCGTCAAGGCGCGTCTTGAGGACGCGGCGCCGCTCGCGGACCTGCGGGCGAGGCTCGGGGTCTTCGGCTGCGACGGCAACCACGAACACTATCTCGACTACGACCGCTGGGTCGAACACTACGCCGCGCTCGGCATCCGGATGCTCAGAAACGACCACGTCGTGCTCGAACCCGCCCCCGGCGTGCGCTTCGCTCTGGGCGGCGTCTGCGACCCGCACGCCGCGCGCTTCGGGCGCGAGGCCCCCGACGCCGACCGCACGTTTGCGGGCGCCCCGGAAGGGCTCTTCCGCATCCTGATGGCGCATCAGCCGAAACGCTTCCCCGAGTACCGACAGGAGACGGCGTTTGATCTGCAGCTCTCCGGGCACACGCACGGCGGGCAGGTGATCGGCATGCAGAAGGCCGTCGAAATCATGAACGGGATGTTCGTGAAGGGGCTCTACGCGCTCCCCGACGGGACGCGGATGTACGTGCACCCGGGGTCGGGACTTTGGAACGGATTCGTGCTCCGGCTCGGCGTCCCCGCCGAGATCGCGGTGCACCGGCTCGTGCGGGCGGCCTGAAGGGCCGCGCCCCGAGCTCACGCAGAACATACGGATGACGGAAGAACATGACTCAAAAGACTCTGACGATTCTCGGCGCCACCGGCAGCATCGGGCGCTCGGCGCTCGAGGTCGTGCGCATGCACGCGGACGATTGGCGCGTGGGGACGCTGGCCGGGGGCTCGCGCGTCGCGCCCCTCGTTGAAGCGGCCCTGGAAACGAACCCCGACCGCGTCGTGATCGCGGATGAAGGGAAGTATCAGGAACTGCGCCGTCAGCTGGACGCCGTGGGCTTGGGCCACGTCGAGGCGGCGGCCGGCGCCGATGCCGTGGCGGACGCCGCCGCGGAAGAAGCGGACGCGGTTCTTCAGTCGATCGTGGGCGCGGCGGGGGTGGAGCCCACCTTCCGCGCGGTGGAGGCGGGGAGGAGGCTCCTTCTCGCCAACAAGGAGAGCGTCGTCTGCGGCGGGGGCCTTCTCATGGGGCGCGCCCGGGCGACGGGCGCCCTCATCCTCCCGGTCGACAGCGAACACAACGCGCTCTTTCAGTGCCTCGCGGGCGCGGATGAGGCGCAGAAGGCGAAGGCTCGGCTCATCCTCACCGCGTCGGGCGGACCCTTCCGGGGGCGCAAAGATCTCACCGGCATCACGCCCGAAGAAGCCGTCCGACACCCCAACTGGTCGATGGGGAGGAAGATCAGCGTCGACAGCGCGACCCTGATGAACAAGGGTCTTGAAGTGATCGAAGCCTCCTGGCTCTTCGGCTTTCCCGGCGACCGGATCGACGTCGTCGTGCACCCCGAATCGATCGTGCACTCGATGGTGGAGTTTGCGGACGGGTGCGTCCTCGCGCAGATGGGCACCCCCTCGATGAAGAACCCGATCGCGTACGCGATGGCCTGGCCCGAGCGGATCGAGGCCGGGGTCGAAAGGCTCAACCTCGCCAAAATCGGGCGCCTCACCTTCGAAGCACCCGACAGGGAGACGTTCCCGCTCCTGAAGCTTGCCTACGAGGCGTTGGCGGGCGAAGGCGGCGAGACGATCGTCTTGAACGCCGCTAACGAAATCGCGGTCGAGGCGTTCCTCGCGAAGAGAATCGCCTTCACGACCATCTTCAGCACCGTCGCGGGGGCGTTGGAATCGATCCCGGCGCCGAAACCTGCGTCCGTCGACGACATCCTCGCCTTGGACCGTGAGGTCCGCCGGCGCGTGCGCGCCGCGCTCGGCATGAAGGAGGGCGCCTGATGACCGGAGTCTGGATCGCGATCGGCTTTCTCGTCACCATCGCGGTCGTCGTGGCCGTGCACGAGGGCGGGCATTTCGGCGCCGCGCGCATGCTCGGGATCGCCGTCGACCGCTTCTCGATCGGGATCGGCCTGGTCGTCTGGAGCCGCACGAGAAACGGGATCGAGTACGTCTTGTCGGCGCTCCCGATCGGCGGGTACGTCCGCTTCATCGAGGATTCGCCGGAATTGTCGGACGATGTCCGCAGGACCCTCATCAAGAACGCCCCCATTTGGAAGCGCGCCGTCGTGATCGCGGCGGGCCCGGCGATGAACTTCATCCTCGCCGTCGTGCTCTTCGCCGGGGTCGGCGTCTCGGGCGTGCGGGACATCGTCCCCTACGTCGCGCCCGCGCCGGGCTCGATGGCGGAAGCCGTCGGCATCCGCCCGAACGACCTGATCGTGTCGGTGAACGGCGAGAAGGTGGACGGGATCTCGGAACTGAACGCCGAGCTGATGGGGCTGATCGGTGAGCCCTCGGTCTCGCTCGGGTTGATCCGCGACGGCCGCCCCGACGAGCGCACGATCGACCTCTCGAAGATCTCGTTCGAGGACATGGCCGAAAACCAGGGGCTCGTGCTCCCGTTGGTCGGCATCCAGCTTTCGGGCCGCGGCGTGCAGATCGCCGAACCCGTGGCGGGCGGCCCGGCCGCGTCCGCAGGGCTTCTCCCCGGGGACTTCATCACGAGGATCGACGGGCTTCCCGTCACCTTCTCGGAGACGCTCCGCTTGATCCGCGAGAGCGGCGGCCGCGCGATGACGTTCGAGTTCGAGCGCGCCGTGATGACGGACGGGCAGAAGGAACTGGTCGCGATGACGGCGACCGTGCGCCCTGAGCGGAACGACGAAGGCAATTGGGTGATCCGCACGACGCTGCGGCCCACGATCGAATTCACGACGGTGCGTTTGGGCCCCGTCGAAGCCGTGAGGCACGGCTGGGAGCGCGTGGCGCTCTTGACGCGCCTTCAGTGGAACGCCGTCTCCGGGATGGCCCAGGGGAAGGTGAGTACGGAGAACCTCTCCGGCCCCGTCGGGATCGGCACGATGGCGGGGAACGCGGCGCAGGCCGGTTTCACGCCCATGCTCGAATTCATCGCGCTCATCTCGGTCGCGATCGGCTTCATGAACCTGATTCCGGTACCCGCCTTGGACGGCGGCCAGCTCGTGATGCTCGTCGTGGAGTTCGTCCGCGGAAAGCCCCTCTCGGAAGCCTTCCAGATGCGGCTGACGCAGCTGGGGTTCGTCCTTCTGATGTTCCTCGCGGTCTACGTGACCGTGAACGACATCGGGAGGTTGTGAGCGAAGGAGGGCGGACGGCTCTGATCAGCCCCGTTGACGGATTCCGCCGCTTCCTGCGCCGCGTGAGAGGTTTCCACCATTACGCCCGCGCGGGAAGCGTTTCCGTAACCCGATAGGCCCGCCGTTGCGCCCCTTTTGACACCGGATTTTGGTAACCTTACAGAAATTTTTTGCCCGCCCCGTGCGCGCTTCTCCCCGAAAAGCGGCCCGCGGGGCTCCGGCCCGACCATCGAAAAGAGAGATCGTTTTGTCGATGCCCACCGTTTCCAAATTGGCTGCCGCCCTTCTCGGCGCCCTGGCGTTTGCTCAGGGCGCGGCGGCTTTCACGATTTCCGACATCCGCGTTGAAGGCATTTCGCGTACCGAGCCCGGTACGGTCTTCTCGCACCTGCCCTTCCGTGCGGGCGACGAATACACCGCGGAAAAAGGCACCCGTGCGATTCACGCCCTCTACGCGTCCGGTCTCTTCCGCGACGTGACGTTGACGCAGGACGGCGACGTTCTCGTCGTGCACATCGTGGAACGCCCCGCGGTGGCGACGATCGAAACGAGCGGCATCAAGGCGTTCGACAAGGACGCGGTGGAAAAGAGCCTGCGCGACGTCGGCATGGCCGAAGGCCGCATCTTCGACCAGGCGGTCTTGGAGCGCGCCGACCAGGAACTGCGCCGTCAGTACTTGGCCCGCGGCTACTACGGCGTCTCGGTGAAGACGACGGTGACGCCGTTGGAGCGCAACCGCGTGCGCATCACGATCAGCGTCGACGAAGGGCGCGCCAGCTCGATCTCCGCGATCCGCTTCGTCGGGAACAAGACGTTCGACAACGACGAGCTCGCCGACCTGATGCAGTTGGGCGTCCCGAATTGGTTCAGCTGGTACACGAAGCGCGACCTCTACTCGCGTGAAAAGCTGGCGGCCGACCTGGAGAGCATCCGCTCCTTCTACATGAACCAGGGCTACCTCGACTTCAAGATCGACTCGGTCCAGGTTTCGATCGCCCCGAACAAGAGCGACGTCTACGTGACGATCAACATGACCGAGGGCGAGAAGTACACGGTGAACGACGTGCGCCTCACCGGCGACCTCCTGGGCCTCGACAGCGAACTCCAGGCTTTGATCACGCTCGAGAAGGGCGAGATGTACAACGCCGAAAAGGTGAAGAACGTCTCCTCGGCCATCACGGACAAGCTCGCCACCTTGGGCTACGCCTTCGCGACCGCGAACGCCTCCCCGATCTCGGACGCCCAGCGCCGCACGGTCGACATCGTCTACACGGTCGACCCGGGCCGCCGCGCGTACGTGCGGCGCGTCAACATCACCGGCAACAACCGCACCCGCGACGAAGTGATCCGCCGCGAAGTCCGCCAGTACGAAGCCGCCTGGTTCAACAGCGACCTCGTGAAGCTCTCGCGCGACCGCATCGACCGCTTGGGCTACTTCGAGTCCGTGACCGCGGAACCGAAGCCCGTGCCGGGCACGCGCGACCAGGTCGACCTCGAAGTGAACGTCAAGGAACGTCCGACCGGCTCGATCTCCTTGGGCGCCGGCTACTCCACGTCTGAGGGCATCATCCTCTCGGCCGGCTTCGCGCAGAACAACGTCTTCGGGACCGGGAACTCGGTCTCGGTCGACGTCAACACGTCGAAGTCGCAGCGCACGATCGCGCTCTCGGTCGTGCAGCCCTACATCACGCCTGAAGGGATCTCGCGCTCGTGGGACGTCTACGACCGCAGCGTCGACCTTAAAGAACTCGAAGTGGCGGACGTGAAGTACGACACCCGCGGCTTCGGCGTGAGCTGGGGCATCCCCTTCACGGAACTCGACCGCGTGTTCCTGGGCGGGCGCTTCGAAATGACGGACGTGAAGTCGAACGCCAATTCGCCCTGGCGCTACCAGAACTACGAAGACAAGTACGGCGACAACCCGATGACCGTGGCGCTCACGCTCGGTTGGTCGCGAGACAGCCGCGACAACTCGCTCGCGCCGACGCGCGGCGTCTACCAGCGCCTGAACGGTGAGTTCGCGCTCCCGGGCTTCGACATCCAGTACTACAAGGCGACGTACCAGTACCAGCAGTACATCCCGTTGTCTCGTACCTGGACGCTCGCCTTCAACGGCGAAGTGGGTTGGGGCGACGTCTACGGCAAGACCGACGAATTCCCGTTCTTCAAGAACTTCTACGCGGGCGGCATCGGCTCGGTGCGCGGCTACAACTCCGGCTCGCTCGGCCCGAAGGAATACGACCCGTACGACGGCGACTCGGACAACCTGGGCGGCGACCGCATGCTCACGGGCTCCATCGAAATCCTCGCGCCGCTCCCGGGCGGCGACCGTACGCTGCGCGTCTTCGGCTTCCTCGACGCCGGCTACGTCTGGGGTTACGAAGGCGTGGGCGTGCGCCAGTACCGCCGCCAGAGCATGAGCCTCTCTGATCTGCGCTACTCGACCGGTATCGGCGTGGCGTGGATCTCGCCCCTGGGCCCGTTGAAGTTCTCGATCGCGGCGCCCTTGAACGACAAGGACGGCGACGACATCCAGCGCTTCCAGTTCCAGATCGGTACGGGCTTCTAATCCAACCCAAAGGAAAGGGACCGACCGGACCCGCACGAAAGACGCACCGACCCTCACGAAGGGCAACGGTGCGTTTTTCTTTGCAAGGAAGTCCTGCCGACGGGGCCTCGGGAGGCCTCCCCGGTTGGAGCGCGATCCCCGCGGCCGCTACAATGCGCACCATATCCGGAGGATTTTCAAGGATCCTCTTCAACCATCATCGGGAAAAGGGAAGAACCATGGTCATGCGCACAACCCTTGGGGCGACCGCCGCCGCGCTCGCGCTTTCGTTCGCGGTGGGCGGCAGCGCCTTCGCCGCGCCCGCCCAGCCTGCGGCGCAGCCCGCGGCCGCCGCAACGTCCTCGCTCAAAATCGGCGTCGTCAACATGGAGCGCATCCTGCGCGACGCGAAGCTGGCGCAGCAGGCGAGCGACCGTTTGAACGCCGAAGGGCAGCGCCGTCAGGAAGAAATCGACGCGCTCACGCGCCGCTTCAAGCAGCGGCTCGAACGCTTCGAGAAGGACGCGCCCACCATGGATGAGACGACCCGCGTGGCGGAACGCCGCTCCTTGGCTGAAATGGAGCGCGACGTGAGCCGCCGCAGCCGCGAAGCCCGCGACGAATTCAACCAGCGCAGGAACGAAGAGGTGATGCTCCTTCAGGGCCGCGCCGCGCGCATCGTGCAGGACATCGCGAAGAACGAGAAGTTCGACCTCGTTCTCTACGAATTCTTCTACGCGAGCGACAAGGTGGACCTCACCGCCCGCGTGATCGAAGAGCTCGACCGCGACATCGCCCCCGCCCCGAAGAAGTAACCCAGGAAACCAGCACACATCATGAAGCCGATCGCGCCCATCACGCTTTCCGAACTCATCTCCCGCGTCGACGCCCTCTCGCGCTCGCGCCTCGACATGAAGACCGGCGGTGCCGCCGCCGACCCGACGGTCGGCCGCTTCATGCCGCCCGACGCCGCGGGCCCGGGCGACATCGCGTTTCTGACCGACCCCAAGTACGCGGCCGCGATGAAGACGACGAAGGCGTCCGTGGTCGTGATCCGCGAAAAGGACGTCGCGGGCGTCTGGGGTGAGGAAGCTCCCTCGCAGACGCTCGTCCTCACCTCGAACCCGTACGCCTTCTTCGCGTACGCCTCGCAGGTCTTCTTCCCCGTGAAGCGCGAACCGGGCGTGCGCCCCGGTGCGGTCGTCGAAGCGGGGGCCGAGGTCGATCCCACGGCCACGATCGAATCGAACGCCGTCGTGAAGGCGGGCGCCAAGATCGGCGCGCGCGTCGTCGTGGGGGCGGGGTCCGTCATCGGGGAAGATGCGGTCGTGGGTGAAGACACGGTGATCCACCCGAACGTCGTCTTGGGGTCCGAGACTCAGGTCGGCCGCCGCTGCGTCCTTCAGCCCGGGTGCGTGATCGGCGGGGACGGCTTCGGCTTTGCGCCGTTCCTCGGCGAATGGGTGAAGATCCCGCAGATCGGCCGCGTGGTGTTGGGGGACGACGTCGAAGTCGGCGCCAACACGACGATCGACCGCGGTGCCTTGGAAGACACCGTCGTGGGCGAAGGGACGAAGTTGGACAACCAGATTCAGCTCGGCCACAACGACCGCATCGGCCGCCACTGCGTGATGGCGGCCTGCGTCGGCATCGCGGGTTCGACTGAGGTGGGCGACCACACGATGGTGGGCGGCGCCGCGATGGTGAACGGCCACATCAAGATCCCGGCCGGGTCCGCGATCGGTCCGGCGACGGCGATCACGGGCTGGGGCCCCGAAGCCTGCCAGCGTACGGGCTTCTTCCCCGCGATGGAAGGGAAGGAATTCCAGCTCACCGCCGCGATGGTCGCGCGCCTCCCGGCGATGCGCCGCGAGGTGAAGGCGCTGGAGCGCCGCATCGCGGAATTGGAGACGCTAATCCGAAAGGGAGAAGCGTAAGCGGCCCCAAACGGGCGACAATGGCGCGACAATGCGGAGACGGGCCGCCCGGGGAGAACCCCGGGCGTCTTCTCCGGAACCCGAAGAGACCGAACACCGACATCCGGGCCTTTCCCCAACGCGCGAAGGACCCCAAAACCACACTGAAGCGAAAATGCCCAAGACCCTGAACATCACCGACATCATGGAGCAGCTTCCGCACCGCTACCCGTTCCTTCTGATCGACCGGGTGCTGGAACTCTCCGACGAACTCGACCGCGTCGTCTGCGTGAAGAACATCACGGCGAACGAACCGCAGTTCACCGGTCACTTCCCGCAGGTGCCCGTCATGCCGGGCGTGCTCATGATCGAAGCGATGGCGCAGGCCTGCGCGATCATCGCGTTGGCGTGCCTCCCCGAAGGGGTCGACCGCCACAACAGCCTCTTCTACTTCGCCGGCATCGACAACGCCCGCTTCAAGCGCGTCGTGCAGCCGGGCGACCAGCTGATCATCGAAGGGAAGTTCATCCGCCAGAAGCTGGGTTTGGGCGTCTTCGAAGCCGTCGCCCGCGTCGACGGCCAGGTCGCCTGCTCGGCGCAGCTGATGTGCGCGTACCGCCCCGTGAAGAAGTAACCGGGACCCGACTCCCCCAAAACCCTCCGGACCGTCGAGCCGCCCGGAGGGTTTCGTTTTTGAACACATCGGTTCGAAGGGCCGGAAGACCGCACGGGCGTTGCAAAGCCGCGTCGGCGTTTTCCCCGTTTTCCCCGAAAGGGCGCCGCAGGGCGCTCGGGAACGGGCCTCCGCGCCGATTTGCGGCGGCGAAACCCGCCGGGATTGCTACAATCCGTCCCTAGTTTTTTCGACCAGGAACATCCGTCCATGCCGAAGTCGAAGTCGAAGTCTTCCCGCAAGAAGCCGAACAACCACCGTGCCCACGACACCGCGCGCAAGCGCCGCGCGTCGCCCTTCCTGCGCTCGCTGCCCGTGCGGCCGAAGCAGCTGGAGTACCTCCGCGAACGCGCGAAGTCGCACCTGACGAAGATGTTCCTCGGCACGGCCGACAAGCTCGACCTCGTCTTCCTCAACTACCTCTTCGAAGCGACGGGTCCGCTCTGCGCGAACTTCGACGCCGCGGACGACATCATGGCGGAGCTTGAGCGCTCGCTCGCCGCCGTCGAGGACGCCTTCTACGGGCGCCGCGACCAAAAGGAAGCCGCGGGCGACATTCAGGGCACCGTCGACATCTGCCTTGAGGTCTTCGCGCAGAGCACGCGCGAGGAGTTCGAGAAGGCGAGCGCCATCATGATGGGGGCGCAGCCCGAGGTGCTCACCGAGCGCCACAAGATCTTGGAGAGCATGTGCGTCGAGGCGCTCCCCGAGCGCTACGGGCCGGAGATCCTGAAGCACGTCATCATCCCCGAGCACGTCAAGGCCGAGATGGCGGAGAAGGCCGCCCTTGAAGAGGCCGCCGCGCTGGCCCAGGCCGAAGCCGAAGGGCAGGACGCGGAGCCCGCCGAAAAGGCCGAAAAGGCCGAAGCGTCCGCCAAGTAGGTTTCTGCCGGGCGCGGCCCGCGTACCCCTCCGGGGTATGCGGAATCGCCCGCCGGAAACGCCTCGAAAAGTCCCCGAAAAACCGGGGACTTTTGCGTTTTGGAGCGGCTCCTTATAATGACGGCCATAACCTCGCCTTAATCCGAAAGACTTAGAGTTTCGGGCAGAAGCGATTCCGTTTCGCCGCCGTGACGCATGGCTCCGGCGCCGAAGCCCCCAACCTCAGGAACCGAACATCAATGGCTCAGATTCATCCGAGCGCCGTGGTCGACCCGCGCGCCGAACTTGCCGACGACGTGGTCGTCGGTCCGTTCTCCCTCGTCGGACCCGACGTCCGCATCGGTGCGGGGACGGTGCTGCGCAGTCACGTCGTCGTCGAAGGGCGCACGACGATCGGCTGCCGCAACGAAATCTTCGCGGGCTCCTCGATCGGCTGCCGTCCGCAGGACAAGAAGTACGCGGGCGAAGACACGATGCTCACGATCGGCGACGACAACGTGATCCGCGAGAACTGCACGTTCTCGATCGGGACCGTTCAGGACGAAGGCCACACCCGCGTCGGGAGCCGCGGCCTCTTCATGGCGAACGCGCACGTCGCGCACGACTGCGTCGTGGGCGACGACGTGATCCTCGCGAACAACGTCGCGCTTGCGGGCCACGTCACGGTTGAAGACGCCGCAATCATCGGCGGCCAAACGGGCGTGCACCAGTTCGTGCGCATCGGCCGGAACGCCATGGTGGGCGGCGCCTCCGCCGTCCTTCAGGACGTGCCCCCCTATGTGATCTGTCACCTGAACCCCTGCGTCCCCGCCGGGCTCAACATCGTGGGGCTTCGCCGCAAGGGCTGGGACGACCAGATGATGCGCGCGATGCGCCGCGCCTACGGCGCGCTCTACCGCGAAGGGCTGATTTTGAAGGAAGCCCTCGCGAAGATCGAAGCGCTTGAAGCCGAATTCCCCGCGGCCGCGCAGGAACTCCGCCACTTCCGCGAATTCGTCGCGGCGTCGAAGCGCGGCATCATCCGCAGCTGAAGACCGCGGACGCGACCCCGTTTCCGAAGCATTTCCGAAGCATTCCCCAAGAAGACCCCGAGAAAGATTACTGGAGAGAAGCATGGGCAACCATCACCTTGTTCCCACCCCCGAGAAGAACGGCGCCGTCTGGCTCGCGGGCGAAGCGAGCGGCGACTTCATCGCGAGCCTCGTCATTCCCGAAGTCGCACGCCGCATGCAGGGCGCGCCGCAGTACGGCGTGGGCGGCCCGCGCATGGTCGAGGCGGGGTTCCATGCCTGGCACGACATCCGTGAGCTCTCCGTCCGCGGCTACGTCGAGGTGCTCTCGCACCTGCCGCGCCTCGTGCGTCTGCGCTCCGACCTCGTGCGCCGGTTCGCCGACTCGATGCCGCAGGTCTTCGTGGGCGTCGACGCCCCGGACTTCAACCTCGGGCTCGAAGCGAAGCTTCGCCGCAAGGGCGTTCCCGTGGTGCATTTCGTGAGCCCGTCTATTTGGGCCTGGCGTCCCGAACGCATCCAGGACGTGCGCCGTGCGGTCGACCACATGCTTCTCGTCTTCCCCTTCGAAGTCGACCTCTACAAGCGCGCCGGGATCCCCGCGACCTACGTCGGCCACCCGCTCGCGAACGTCATTCCGATGGAACCCGACACGATGGGTGCCCGTCGCGAATTCGAAGTGGACGACGGCCTTCCCGTCGTCACGCTGATGCCGGGCTCTCGCATCGACGAAGTGAAGGGCTGCGGCCCGGCCTTCTTCGACGCGGTTGAGAAGGTGCTCCACCGCTTGGGCGACATGCACGTCCTCATCCCCGTCGCGGACGAAAAGGCCCGCGCCGACGTGATCTTCCACGCGAGCCTGCGCCCGCGCCTCGCGAAGTTCATGAAGATCGCGGTCGGGAAGAGCCACCGCATGATCGAGGCGGCCGACGCCGTGCTGGTCGCTTCGGGCACCGCGGCGCTGGAGTGCGCGCTCTACAAGAAGCCGATGGTGGTGGGCTACAAGATGCCTGCGTTGACCGGCATGATCATGCAGAAGAAGGCGTTGATCCGCCACGTCTCGCTTCCCAACATCCTTTTGGGCGAAAACGTCGTGCCGGAATTCCTCCAGTACTTCTGCGAAGCCGACCCGATCTCGTACGCGCTCGAAGACGCGATCACGAACGACGTCCGCCGCAAGGAACTCCAGGAACGCTTCAGCGCGCTCCACGAGAGCCTCATTGCGGACACGCCCAACCTCGCCGCCGACGTCATCATGGAGATGACGAAGCGCCGCGCGGGCGGCCGCTGAGACGCCCTCTGAGGCCGGACGGCCGTCCGGCCACAAAACCCACGCCCGTGCGGGGCCCAGGAGCCCGTGCGGGCGTCGTCGTTGATAAGGAACCCATGCCGAAGAAGAACTCCACCGCCCAACCGCTCCCCGCTGAAGACGATCTCTTCGGCGGGTCGCTCTGGGGCGAAGACGCCGACCGGTACGTGGCCGGGGTCGACGAAGCCGGACGCGGCCCCCTGGCCGGGCCCGTCTGCGCGGCCGCGGTGATCCTCGATCCCGCGCGCCCGATCGAAGGGTTGGCGGACTCCAAGAAGCTCACCGCGAAGAAGCGCGAGGCGCTCGCCCGCGAAATCCGCGAAAAGGCGCTTGCCTGGTGCGTCGCGTGGGGTGAGGTGGAGGAGATCGACCGCATCAACATCCTGCAGAGCACGATGGCGACGATGACGCGCGCGGTGGAGGGCCTGAAGGTCGCGCCCACCCGCGTCGTCGTCGACGGGAACCGCCCGCCGCGGTTGAATGTTCCGGTCGAGGCGATCGTCAAGGGCGACGCCAAGGTGCCGGCCATTTCCGCCGCATCGATTCTTGCGAAAACCGCGCGCGACGAGTTGGTCGCGCATTACGATGAGCGCTGGCCCGGCTACGGCTTCGCGAAGCACGCCGGCTACGGCACCGCCGCGCACATCGAGGCGATCCGCACGCTGGGTGTGCTTCCCGTGCACCGCCGCTCCTTTGAACCCGTCAAAAGCATGCTCGCGTCGGGTGAAGCCCGCGAAGTGGAAGAGTAAATGAGCCGAACCATCATCGAAAGCGACGCCAACCCCCGCATGAAGCGCTGGCGGAAGCTCGCGAAGGAAGCCCGCGCGGTGAAGCGCGAAGGCGCGACCCTGATCGAAGGGATCCATCTCGCCGAGTCGGCGCTAGAAAACCCCAAGATCGCGGTCGACGCGGTGCTTCTCTCAGAGAAGACCGCGACGGACGAGGCCTTGGACCTCGCCGAAGTCCTGATGCGGGAGAAGAACGCCCGCGTCTACGTCCTGGCCGACCGCCTCTACGACGAGTTGGCGCCCGTCGAGCACGGCGTCGGGATCATGTGCGAGATGCCGGTCCCGAAGACGGGCGCGCTCGACTTCGGGCGCGCGGACGTGCTCTACCTCGACGGCATTCAGGACGCGGGGAACGCAGGTACCTTGATCCGCACCGCGGTGGCGGCGGGCTTCCGCACGATCGCGGCGTCTCCGGGCACCGCGCAGCTCTGGGCCCCGAAGGTGCTCCGCGCCGGGATGGGCGCGCACTTCGGCGCGCGGATCTTCGAGGGCGTGACGCCCGAAGCCTTCAGGGGCGCGTTCAAGGGGCAGATCCTCGCCGCGGACGCGCGCGGGGGTGAGAACCTCTTCACGGCCCCGATGGCGACGGATGGTCCCGTCGCCTGGATCATGGGGGCCGAGGGCCCTGGCGTCTCGGACGCGGCTTTGGCCGTCGCCGACGCGCGGCGCCTCATCCCGATCGAAGCCGCGTGCGAGTCCCTGAACGTCGGCGCCGCGGCCGCGGTCTGCCTCTTTGAGACCCGGCGTCGCCGAATGATTTGAGATTGGGCCGGGGAAGACGGTTTTTGCCGGTTCCTCTTCCGGCCGCGGGGGAGTATCCTTCAGGGGTTGTCTTGACCCACCACAGATTCAGAGGACTCCCCCATGCTCGACTTTTCCTACTGCAATCCCACGCGCCTCGTCTTTGGGCGCACGGCTGAAGCGAAGATCGGCGGCCTTGCCGCCGCCCAGACGGGCGGCGGCAAGGTGCTCGTCGTCTACGGCGGGGGTTCCGCCAAGCGTTCGGGCCTCCTCGGGCTCGTGACGGCCTCGCTCACGGAAGCCGGGCTGGAGGTCTTTGAGAAGGGCGGGGTGCAGCCCAACCCCCGGCTCTCCTTCGTCAAGGAAACCGCGGAAGCCTTCCGTGGCGAAGCGCCCGCCGCGGTGATCGCAGTCGGGGGCGGGAGCGTCATCGACACCGCGAAGGCGATTGCGTTGATGCTCGCCGACGACCCGAAGGCGGACGTCTGGGACTTCTTTACGGGGAAGCGCGTCGCTGAGAAGGCGCTCCCCATCTACGCGGTGCTCACGATTCCGGCGGCCGGGTCCGAGCAGTCGATCCGCTGCGTGATCACGCACGGCGAAACGAAGACGGGCGTCGGCGCCGAGTGCATCCGCCCGAAGGCCGCCTTCATCAATCCGGAACGCTTCGCGACGCTCCCCCGCACGCAGATCGGCGCGGGGCTCGTGGACATGTGCTCCCACATCATGGAGCGCTACTTCTCCGCGACCGAAAACACCCAGTACGTCGACGGTCAGGCCGAGGCCGCCATGCGCACGATCATCGAGACGGCCCCGAAGGTCTATGAGGACCCGAGCAACTACGACGCCTGGTGCCAGGCGGGCTTGGCGGGAAGCTTCGCGCACAACGGCTACTTCGGCATGGGCCGCGAAGAGGACTGGGCCTGCCACGCGATCGAACACGCGGTCTCGGGCTGGCGCGAATCGATCACGCACGGGGCGGGCCTCTCGGTCGTGATCCCGGCGTGGATGCGCTACGTCGCGGCGCTTCGCCCCGCGCGCTTTGAAGCCTTCGCGGTGAACGTCATGGGCGTCGCGCCGCAGGAAACGGCGGAGAAGACGATTGCGCTGGGGATCGCGAAGTTCCGCACGTGGACGGCCTCGATCGGGCTCCCGCAGACCTTGGAGGAACTGGGCGCCAAGGACTGCCCGACCGAAGAGCTCGCCCGCCGCTGCTGCGGCGCGGGCACCGTCGGGAAGCTTCTCCCCCTGGCGGCCGCGGACGTGGCCGCGATTTTGGAGTCCGCGCGATGAAGCCCAACGCATCGAAGCCGAAGCGTGGGGCGGGGAAGTCCCGGGACACGGGGGCGGCGCTCCATCCCGGCGTCCTTCTCGCGGAAGTGTTGGACGACACGCCCGCCACGGTGGCGGCGAAGTGGTTCGGGATGCGCCCGGACGATTTTGAAAAGCTTCTCGCGGGCCAAATCCCGATGACGACCGAAGTCGCGACCATCGCGGGCTCCGTCTTCGGGACGGGCGCGGCCCCGTGGCTCGACACGGCGAAGCGTTGGGAGGAGGCGCAGCATCCTCAGGCGTCGGAGAAGGAAGACTGACGGCTCAGCGTTGCTGAAGCCACCACCCATAGGCTCCGAAACGAATCGGCCCCGGGGAACCGGGGCCGAAGTCGTTCGGGGGCGGGCAGGGAACCCGCCGAATCCGAGCCCGCTCAGGGCTTGAGCAGATCCGTGATCGTGAGCGGAAGCACGGGGTTCACGCGCTTCTTCAACTCGTCCGCGGCGAGCTTGCGGGCGAGCTCGCCCAAAGTGTCCTGCAGGCCGTTCTTGGGGTCGGTGAAGGCGAGCGTCGCCGCCTCGCGGGCGCAGTGCTTCGTGACGAGGCGGGTGAGCATCTTCTGCGCGTTCGATTCGACCTGACGGGTCTTCGCGTCGGGGATGCGGACCACTTCGCGGGCGGGCGAGGTGCGGCCGATCGCGACGAACGCCCACTGGACGAGCGCCTCCTTGTCGGCCTGGCCCGCGTTCTGGTGCAGGCAGGTTGCGAGCTTCTCGCTTTGGGCGGAGGCCCAAGCGGCGGCGGGTACAATTCCAAGAAGCGCGGCCGACAGTGCGGCCGCAACGTTCAGTCTCAGCATGGCGCGGCGTTCCGAAGAAAAGATTGTGTTTTCGGGAAGGTTTCCGCGCCTATTTTAGGAGAGCCCGCCCGTGAGCGCCTACCGCATGCTTCAGCCCGACTACTCGACCGCGGACGTCGAGCGCTTCACCGCGCTCTCGATCCGCCGCGGCGCCGGACTCGAGTCGATCGGACGCGCGAACGAAGACGACCTGAGGGTCGTCGCGGGCGCGATGCTTTTGGGCGTCCCCGAGGGGACGTTCGACAGCGAGGCGCTGGAGCGCGCCGTCAAGGGATTCCTTCGCGACGAAGCCGATTGGCTGCGCGCCGAACCCGAAGAATTGATCGCGCTCGCCAAATCCTGGGGGCTTTTGGAAGAAACGGACGGTGGTTTCGTCTCCAGGCTCGAACCCCGGATCGACGTCTCCCGCTGCAGGCTTTTGGACGAGATCGAAAGCGCCCAGGTGATTCTGGAGGAGCGCCGCCGGCGCGCCCGCGAAGCGCTCCAAGCCCGCAACCGCGAGGTGAACGCGCCGCCCGCGCCCCTCATCGACGACGAGGCGGACGCGCGCTTCATGGCGGAAGCCCAAAAGGAGGCCGAGGCCGCGGGCGCCGCGGGTGAGGTCCCCGTCGGGGCGGTGTTGGTGAGGGAGGGCGAGATCGTCGCCCGTGCGGGCAACCGCACGATCCGCGACAAGGATCCGACGGCGCACGCCGAGGTGCTCGTGATGCGGGAGGCGGCGAGAAAGCTCGGGAACCACCGCTTGAACGGCACCACGCTCTACGTCACGCTCGAACCCTGCCCGATGTGCGCGGGGGCGATCGCGGAGGCGCGCTGCGCGCGGATCGTCTACGGGGCGCCTGACCCCCGACGCGGCGCGGTGGCGGGCGCCTTGGAACTCTTCGCCGTCCCCGGCGTCAACCACCGCCCGCACGTCACGTCGGGCGTGGGGGCCGAGGCCGCCGCGAAGCTTCTCTCCGACTTTTTTGCCGCGCGCCGCGCGAAGTGAGGCCCTGATGCCCGCGAACCCCCAAATGCCGGAATCCGATGGTCCCGTGAGGCCTCTTGAAGACCTGCCTCTTGATGGCCTTCACGTCGCCGTGGCGGCGCCTTCGCGCCAGCTTCTCACCCCCGAGGGCGAGGTCGACCACGCCCTCCTTGAAAAGGGCCTCCGTTGGCTCGAAACCCAAGGCGCCTCGGCGACGCTCTTCGGCGTCATGCGAAGCGTCGGGCGGTTTTCCGATACGGACGAGGCGCGAGCGCTCGCGTGGATGCGGGCGGCGACCTCGGACGCGGATCTTGTGCTCGCGCTTCGCGGCGGCTACGGGATGACGCGGCTTCTGCGGCGCTTCGACTGGTCGGCTCTTGCCGAATCCAAGATCCCCGCGATGGGGTTTTCGGACTTCACGGCGTACCAGGCGGCGCTTTGGACCAAGACCGGCCGCGCCTCCTGGCACGGGCCGACGCTGAGTTCCTTTGCGCACCTCGTCAACACGCCCGACGCGCCCGCGACGCTGAACGCCGCGAGCGTCGAGGCGTTCTTCGTGGCCGCTAAGACCACGCCCGAAGCCTGGCCGGGCTTCTCCTGGAAGACGGCGTCGGCCGACGCCTGGTCCTTCACGCAGCGGGGACTCCTCTGGGGCGGCAACCTCGCGATGGTGACGAGCCTCGTCGGGACGCCGTGGCTTGACGCCGAACGGATGTCGGGCGGGATCCTCTACCTCGAAGACGTGGGCGAGAGCGCCTACCGGATCGAGCGGATGCTCCTTCAACTTGCCGACGCCGGGATCCTCGGGCACCAGCGCGCCGTGCTCCTCGGGAACTTCGCCGGGGCCGACCGCGCCGCCAAGTGGACGAACGACTTTCGGCTCGCGGACGCCGTCGCCTTCATCCGGAGCATTCTCCCCGCTGGGACGGCGCTCGTCTCGGACTTCCCCATCGGGCACGGGGCGGAGCGCCGCGCGGTGCCCTTCGGCGTTGAAGCCGAACTCACTGTCGGCGAGGGCCGAGCGCACCTCGCGTCCGTCGGCGCTCTTCTGGAAGGAGGGCTCTCCTCGTGACCTCCGCAGCGAAAGACGGCCTCAACGGCAGGAAAGGTCGTACGGCCCGCACCGCCCGCCGCACGCGGGACTTTCTGAAGGCGTTCTTCCTCACCCCCGCCGCGCGCAGCATCACCGCGCGCACGCTCGTGAAGCTCATCCACTCGATGCTGAGGCTTCACCCCGTCGCCTTGGCGGCGCAGTTCGTCGGGATGGTGTCCCTTCTCGGGCTCTTTTGGGAGTCCGGGATGAGCCAGTGGTTCCTCGTCGTCTGGGCCGTGCTGGGGTTGATCGTCATCTACATGTCGCTTCTCTTTGCGAGGAACTTCTGGCGCGACCGCGAGCGGGTCGCGCGGGTGCGCATCTGGATCCGCCGTTGGACGTGGCTCGCCTTCGGGGCGGGGCTCGTTTGGGGAATCGCCGGGGCGGTGTTCCCGTTTCCGGTCTCGGGCGTCACGCAGGTGACGACCGTGGCCGTCATCGTCGCCGTGACCTTCGCGAGCTGGCCCGTCTATGCGTGCTGGATGCCGAGTCTCACCGCCTTCACGCTCCTCTCCCTGGCGCCCCTGACCGTCGCGGTCGCTGTGCAGTACTCCGTGAGCCGCACGCTGATTTCCGTGATCATCGTCGCGGTGACGGTCTTCATCTTCTACTGCGGCCGCAGGTTGTCCGAAATGGTCGTGAGCTCGATCCTCACCGACGCCGAGAACCAACGTCTGGTGCTGCGCCTTCGCACCGAAATCCACCGCGCGCAGAATGCGCGCCGGGCCGCGGAAGCCGAGAGCGCGAAGCGCGCCCGCTTCTTCGCGGCGGCGAATCACGACCTCCGTCAGCCCCTTCAGGCGATGGGGATCTACCTCGATATCCTGCAGCGGCGCACCACGCCCCAGACGGCGCCCGTCGTCCAGCAGCTGACCGCCGTCTCCACGTCGATCTCGACCCTGGTCGAGCAGGTCCTCGAAGTCACCCGCATGGAGTTCGGGCGCGTCGAGATCCACGTCGAAGACGTGGCCGTCGCCGACGTGCTGGGGCAGCTTCAGGAAGAATTCGCGCCGCAGGCCGCCAAAGCCGGGCTTCAATTCCACACCGCGACGAGGCTCCCTCCCGACGCGACGGTGCGCACCGACCGGCAGCTGCTCCTCCGGGGGCTTCGCAATTTCCTCACCAATGCGCTTCGCTACACCGCCGAGGGCGAGGTGGTCCTCGGGGCGAGGCGCTTCGACGGCCGCATCGTCTTCGGGGTCTACGACTCCGGCCCCGGGATGAGCGCGGAGGAGACCCAGCGCATTTTCGAAACCTTCTACCGCGGGCGCGCCGGCATGGACCGCCCGGGGTCGGGCTTCGGTCTCGGGCTCTCGATCGTGAAGGGCTTGGCGAAGCAGCTCGACTGGAAGATTTCCGTGGGCTCGCGCCCGGGCCGCGGGAGCGTCTTCAGGATCGCCGTGACGCCGGGCGGCGCCGGCGCCGCCCTTCCGGGCGGGCGTCCCGCGCGCCGCGCGTTGGAGACGATCCGCGCGCATGCGGCGCTCCTCGAAGACAATCCGACCGTGCGGGAAGCCCTGGCGGCGACGCTCCGCAGCTGGGGCGCCGACGTGGTGGATTCCGGCACGCCCGACGAAACGACGCTCTCCGCCTTCCTCGCGCACGCCGAAGAGGCGGAAGGAACGGACGGGAAGCCCTTCGTCTTGATCACCGACTACAACTTCGGCGAAGACGAGCCGACGGGGATCGAATTCGCGGCGAGGCTGGAGCGCCTCGTCGGCCGTGCGGTGCCCACCGTCGTCGTGACGGCGGTGGCGGCGGACCTCATTGAAGCCGACCTCGAAGAACTCCGTCAGGCCGACGGCGAACGCCCCGAGAAGATGCCGCAGGTGCTCCAGAAGCCGGTGACGCCCGACGTGCTCAATCAAGCCGTCGCGGCGCTCCTGCGCGAAGCGGAGGCGGAGGCGGCCAAGGACCGGGAAGCTTCTGAGGCACCCGACGCTCCCCACGCCGACGGGTCTTCCGAGGACGCGACCGAAGGAGCGGCGCGATGAGCGAACACTTCGCACTCTTTCTCCTGACGAGCTGGGTCAACATCCTCACGCCCGGTCTCGGCGTCGTGATGATCGTGACGCTCGCGGTCGAAAACGGTTGGCGCCGGACGGTGGGCGCGGCCCTGGGGCTCGCGCTCGGGATCGGGATCCTCTTCGTGCTGGCCGTCTCGGGCTTGGGCGTCATCATGGCGGCGAGCCCGAAGCTCTTCGCCGCGGTGAAGACCGCGGGCGCCGGGGTGCTCGTCTACCTGGGCGTCAAGAAGCTCCTGGCTTCGGCCCCGCGCGCGCACGCGCCGGGCTTCGGGGGCGAAGAGAGCGGCCGCACGCTCTTCGTGAAGGCGATCGTGATTTCGCTCACGAACCCGCAGCCGATGATCTTCGCGGTGTCGCTCCTTCCTCAGTTCATCGACCCCGCGATTCCCTACGTCCCGCAGGTGACGCTTTTGGTCTCGGTCTACGTCCTGATGGTGTTCGCGACGATGATCGCCTACGCCGTCGCCGCCGGTCACGCCCGCCGGTTCCTCATGAAGGGGCAGGGACCGATCCTCATGACCCGCATCACCGGTTTCGTCTTCATCGGACTCGCTATTTGGGTGCTTTGGGGAACCTTCTTCTGAGGTAATCTGAAGAAGAGGAGGGCCGTCCATGCATGTCGACCTCCGAAAAACCCGCTCCATCCGGAAAGCAGCTATACGAATGGCGAATCTACACACTGGAAGAAGATGCGGACGGCCTGGACGGCTTTTTCCGCGACACACTGATCCCTGCCTATAACCGGAAGAATATCAAAGCAGGCGCTTTCGTCCCTTATAAGAAAGAGGAAAAAGAACGGCGTCTACTGCTGTTCATTTATCCCAACATCACGACTTACCACCGGGTGAAACGGACCATCTGGGACGACACGGTATTCAGGAAAGCGGCACAGCCTTATTTCGACAAGACGGCTCCCAACCCGGCTTACTTCAATTTCGAAAGTTTCCTGTGCGAAGCTTTCGACAAAGTACCTTCCCTTCTGATGCCGGACAAGAACCGGACGCTGTTCGAACTCAGGACGTACCACAGTCCCAACGAAGAAGCCAACCAGCGGAAAGTCGCGATGTTCAATAAAGATGAAATAGATGTCTTCGACAAGGTCGGCATCAACTCCGTTTGCTACGGAGAGGTACTGGCCGGTCCGATCATGCCGGCGGTGATGTACCTCACCTGGTACAAGGACGAACCGACACGCAATGCCGCCTGGGACAAATTCCGGGCACATCCGGACTGGCAGCGGATCAAGAACCTACCGGAATATGCCTATACGGCCACTCGGAACACCAGCCTGTTCCTCTCGCCGTTGCCTTATTCACAGATATGAGAGAGCCAATCATTAAAAAACAATAATTAAAAATCAATTGTCATGAGACAAACCATATTCCTCCTGTACCTTTGGGCTTGCAGCTTGTTGGCGGGACATGCCCAGGAAGCCGATGAAGCGAATTACGACGAAAGCAAAATTCCCCCTTATACCCTGCCCGCTCTGTTAAAGACTAGCGACGGCCGGGAAATAACAACCGTGCAGCAATGGGAACAGACCAGACGGCCGGAACTGCTGTCCGTCTTTGCCGAACAGGTATATGGAAAGATGCCGGCGGACAAAGTGGATGTGTCCTACAAGAAGTTGGACGACAACCACAGTGCCGTCAACGGCAGTGCCACCCGCAAACAGATCGAAATCACATTCAGCCATAACGGTATAGAACGGAAAGCCCTGCTGCTGATGTATCTGCCGAACCATGTCAAAACAAAAGTGCCGGTATTCCTGCATTTCAACTTCCAGGGGAATCAGACAGTTTCTTCGGACCCGGATATCATCCCGTCGCAATATTCCGACCGCCCACGCGGCAACCAGGCATCGCGCTGGCCGGTGGAAAAGATCATCGACGCCGGTTACGGGTTGGCCACCGTCCATTACTTCGACTTCTTCCCCGACAGCAAGGACAGATATGCGGAAAGTATTCTCGCCCTCTTCGGTCATCCATCTGAAGGAGACATTCCGGCAGACGGCGGACAAGCAATCGCCGCCTGGGCATGGGGTTACAGTCGGGTGATGGATTACCTCGAAACAGACTGGCAGGTCGATGCCTCCAAAATCATCCTGATGGGACATTCCCGCTTGGGCAAAACCTCCCTTTGGGCTGGCGCTACCGATCCGCGTTTTGCAATCGTCATCTCCAACGAATCCGGATGTGGCGGAGCAGCCCTATCCAGACGGCAGGTGGGTGAAACTGTCAACCGGATCAACCACGCTTTCCCTCACTGGTTCTGCAAAAACTTCCGCCGGTATAACAAGAAAGAAGGTGAACTGCCGATCGACCAGCATGAGCTATTGGCTCTCATCGCTCCCCGCCCCCTTTATGTGGCAAGCGCCGAAGAAGACCGCTGGTCCGATCCGAAAGGTGAATTTCTTTCAACCGCATACGCCGGAGAAGTCTATAAGCTCTACGGAATGAAAGGACTGGAAACAACCACGATGCCGACGGTCAACATGCCGATCATGAACCGTGTCGCCTACCACAATCGTACCGGTGTGCATGATGTGACGGATTTCGACTGGGAGAACTACATTAAGTTTGCCGATAAGTGGCTGAAGTAAAATTTATTTCAGACTGCTACTTGCGTATCAAATAATTATTTCGTTACTTTGCATCCGCTTTGCGTAATCTCTGTCGGGACAAGTAGCCCGTTATATTGCGTTTCATTAAAAATTACAATTAAAAAGCTATAAAACAATGGATTTAATTAAAGTTGTAAACGAAGCGTTTGCTACGAAAAAGGAATTTCCTGCATTCAAGAGTGGTGACACTATTACAGTAGCTTACCGTATCAAAGAAGGTAACAAAGAACGTATCCAGCAGTACAGAGGTGTCGTAATCCGCATCTCAGGTCATGGTGACAAAAAACGCTTCACAGTGCGTAAGATGTCTGAAAACGTAGGTGTAGAACGTATTTTCCCGATCGAATCTCCGTTTATCGAAAGCATCACGGTTAACAAAGTCGGTAAAGTACGTCGTGCTAAATTGTACTACTTGCGTGCCCTTACCGGTAAGAAAGCAAGAATCAAAGAAAAGAGAGTCTAATCTCTCCGATTCTATTGCCATACGAAAAGCCATCCAGCGGAATGCCGGATGGCTTTTTGTTTATCGTTTCTTACAATGCCTATCGTAAGCATCTAACAATGCCCATTCAAAGGAGCTTACGATGGGCATTATAAGAACCTTAGAATGGGCATTGAAAGAAATCATATATCCAAGTCGCCCACGATTCATGAATGAATATCGCTGACAGATAATTTGGATATGCTCTAAAACAAGGGTTCATCAAAAGTCATTTTCACGAGATACCACTCCCTTCCCTATAAGAGATATACTTCAAGTTCCACAGGAGATATACTTCATCGGTAAAGTAAGTACTACCTCTACGGAATTCCCATTTATAGATAATTTCATCCACGGATTTTATCGCATGAGCCGCTTTTTACGTACATTTGAAGCAAATCCACCTAAGCGACATGGAAAAATGGATAAACAAATCGAACTATCGCAAACAGAAATAGAGCTAGCGTTCGCTTCCTTTTGTATAGAAGGAACCGCACGCAAATTGGGGCAGCCTTACCAAGAGGTGTTCGCACGCATGAAACGGGTAGGAATGATAGAGAACTATATCCTACCCAATTATAATATATTGCATACTGAAAGCCGCGAACACGTAATCGACAATATAGATGTAACTTACTTCCGACTATTCAATATACCCGATTCATTATCTGAATTATACAACTTACGATCCACGGATTTGTATTTGCGACCGAAATCTAAGTGGTAAGAGAATCCGATCTCGAAGCCCGGATAAATATCAC
>ENA-UPWN01000096-UPWN01000096.1-human-gut-metagenome-genome-assembly--contig:-NODE-96-length-43634-cov-8.704640_pt1 | contig 43634 bp, 33 predicted proteins | sample MGYA00250050_ERZ773377 | MGnify/ENA primary metagenome ERZ773377 (study PRJEB29103, sample SAMN06112008) | human gut metagenome | biome: human gut; feature: ankylosing spondylitis patient; material...
CGTTTGTCCACAGCGTTTCGGACGACGTGTTCCATGACTTGCTGAAAGTGTTCGCGATCGACGAGGCTTCGCAAATCATGGCTCTCGCTTCTCTTCGAGTTCTCAAGCCCGGCTTGGCCGCGAATCGCGTCCAAACGGAATACCGGCGCACATTCGTCAGCCGCTTCTATCCCGGGTTGGCGCTGTCGGCCAACACGATCGGAAAGCTCAAGCGCCGCCTGGGCGAGAACGAGTCGAAGCGCCTGGCCTTCTACCGGTGCCGCCTCGAGGCCGTCATGAAGAATCACCACATCGCCATCGACGGCACCCTGCGACAAGACAACAGCACGGTGAACGACCTTTCCGCCTTTTCACGCAAGTCGGCTGCTCGCGGACACAAGGATGTTTCGATCCTCTACGCCTACGACGTAGAGCTCGGCGAACCGGTTTGCGCCACCGTCTACCCGGGCAACGTCATCGACCAGAGCGCCTTCTCGTCCTTTGTTCGCGACAACAGCATCGATCGCGGGATCCTCGTCGCCGACAAGGGGTTCCCCATCAGCAAAATTCGAAAGGAGTTGGCCGAACGCCCCGATCTGCACTACCTGGCTCCGCTGCGCAGGAACGACCTTCGGATCAAACGCCATGAGATGACGAAATGGGAAGGCATCCTCCCCGGCATCGAGGGCGAAGTGCTCTTCAAGAAAGTGCAAACGCCGGATGGGCGGTACCTCTACGGTTTTCGGGACCGCTCGATGGCCTCGGCCGAAGAGGCCGGCTATTTGACGCGCGCCAAGCACGGGAAGACGACTTTTGAAGCGGATGCTTACGAGAAGCAGCGCGAAATCGGAGGCGTCATCGTCTTCGAATCGGACCTGGATATGGAGCCGACCGTCGCCTACAAGTGCTACGCTGACCGCTGGCTTATTGAGCTCGTCTTTCGGCAGTACAAGAACGAGGTATGCCTCAACAAGACTCGCGTCCAGAGCGACTACTCGGTATGGGGAGACGAGTTCATCAATTTCATCGCGACCGTGCTGACCTGCCGAATGATCCGTAAACTCGAGCAGACGGTTCTGTTGCGGGAGGCCACCTACGGCCACGTCATGGACGACCTGTCAAGCGCCTGGCGGCGAAGTGATGCACCGTCAGTCCCCCGCCGAGACGATGGCGCTTGGGTTCATACGACGAATGTTGTCTTTGAGATGCTCGAGGCACTCGGGCTCTGCGAGTCTCTGGAGGATGTGTCTGTCGAAAAGCCGCGCCGCAAACCCGGTCGCCCGAAGACGCAGCCCGAGTTCGTTGGGCCGAAGCGCCCTCGCGGCCGCCCCAAGGGCAGCGGGACGAAGAAGTCGGTTGAAACCACGGAAACTCAACCGGAAGCCCCGGCTCCCAAGGGGACCGCCGCAAAGCGACGCCCCGGTCGACCCAAGGGCTCGAAAAACAAGAAGACCCTACTGCGAGAAGCAGAGCAGGCCGCAACTGCCGACACCGGTGCGGCGCCTGATGGCTCGGAACGAGGGTAGTTTTTGGCGCCTATAGTTCAGCGCATTGGGAAACTCTTAGTAAAGGGCGCGCGATTCCTCTCGCGACTGAAGTCGCAAGTTTCCTCGCGCGTTTTCTATGAAATGATGATGTCCGCCGCAGCTTCCGAAGCCAAGGATGCCGGCGCCGACGCCATCGTCAGGCAGTCCACGCAGTTCCGCGCCGGTACGCCCTACGTCCCCCAACCCACCCAAAGCTTCGGAGGCGGCTATGCCGGTGGCTTTGCAGGCGGCCTTGCAAGCGGCTTTGCGAACGGCATCGGCATGGCCCAGAGCATCAACCACCTTTCCGGCACCTACCTCGCCGTCAAGTACGTCGACTGATTTTGGGGCGGCCGGCCTCTTCCCCCTCCAAACAAAACCGCCGCAGTTCCGAAGAATTGCGGCGGTCTGTGTTCACAGGAAGAGAAGAGGCTTACTGAACGTTCGCCTTCTTCACGATTTCCTGGAAGTGCTGCTGAACGCGGCGGTTGGCGAGCGCGTTGCGGAGCACGGACTGCTGGCTTTCAAAGGACGGGAAGAGTTCCGCCGGGCGCTTCGATTCGAGCTTGACGACGTGGAAGCCGTACTGCGTGCGGATCGGGGCCTGGGCGACTTCGCCGGCCTTCAGGGACGAGAACGCCGCGGCGAAGGCCGGGACGAACGAGCGGGGAACGACCCAGCCCAAGAGACCGCCCTGGGCCTTGTTGCCGGTGTCTTCCGAGAATTCGCTCGCGAGCTTCGCGAAGTCGGCGCCCTTGTTGATGCGGGAGATCAGGTTCTTCGCCTGGTCTTCCGTCTTCACGAGGATGTGGCGGACCTGGTATTCCGTATCGCCGTAGGCGGCCTTTTCCTGGTCGTAGGCCTTCTTCAGGTCGGCGTCCGAAACCGGGTTCTTCTGGGCCCAGTCCTGCGCGAGCGCGTTGATGAGGATCTGGTCGCGGGCCTGAGCGATCGCTTCCTTCACTTCCTTCTTGTCGCCGACCTTGGCCTTCTTGGCTTCCTGCAGGAGCACGGTCTGCTGCACGAGGAGGTTCTTCACCTGGCGCTCGAGTTCGGCGCCGGCCGGCTGACCCTGCGCGACGGCGCGGTCGTAGATCACCTTCTGCTCGGCCACCGAGACGGTCTCACCGTTGACCTTGAAGGCCTTGAGTTCGGCGTTGGCGGAGCCCGCCGCGACAAGGGCTGCAAGGCTGAGGACGAGGACTTTCTTGTTCATCTGGAAAACTTCCGTGGTTTCAAGGTCGGACGGGCGCGGGAAAATCGCCTCTCCGCCCGTGTCTTCCGGGCTTTTCGGCCCGGCAGATTATTGATTTTGGCCCCCGACGGCGTGCTTCGTCATGTAGAAGGCCACCCCAATTGTAAAGAGGATTGTCAAGGCCATCAGGCCGAACAACTTGAAGTTCACCCAGATTTCCGTGGGCATCGTGTAGGCGACGGCGAGGTTGACGACGCCGGTCACCGCAAAGAAGCCGATCCAGAGGTTCTGAAGGGTCGACCAGGCCTTCTCGGGCATGTCAATCTGCCCCTTCATGAGGGTCTTGATGAAGTTGCGCCCGGAAACATTCCCGTAGATGAGGATGGCGGCGAAGACCCAGTAGAGGATCGTGGGCTTCCACTTGATGAAGATTTCGTTGCGAAGCCAGAGCGTGAGGCCCCCGAACACCACCACGACCGCGAGCGAGATCCAAAGCATGGGCTCGATCTTCCTGCCCTTCAATTTGAGCGCGACGATCTGAAAGAACGTCGCCGCCACCGTCACGATGGTCGCGAGAAAGACCGGAGCGGTCGTTTCGGTCACGCCGTCCGAAAGGACGCGCGAGGCGAGATCCACCGCGGTCGCGGGATCGTGCCCCGCCCACTTGAACGTGGCGAAGAAGAGGATGACGGGAAGGAGGTCGAAGAGGAATTTCATCGTGAGGTCGTTCGTGGCTTCGGGCCGGGCGGGAGCACGGAACTCCGGTTCCCGCTCCCCAAGCGTGAAGCGAAGCATAGCAGAAGCGCGGGGGCGGCTTCCGAGAGCAGCTCCGCACCCCGTAGCTGAGGGCGCGCCCCTCAGCGACGTCCGGTCCCCAAGCATCGGCCTCCGGAAGCGTACGGTCTTCCCGAAGGGCCTGCGCCCCGCGCCGGGGGCGCGGCCGGCGCCCTCCCGCACAATCCGACACAAGCGCGACAGGACCGAAACACAGGGAAATGGGCTTTCCGGTCGGTCCGTAAGCTTCTCCCGGCCGATTCACAGGTATCCTTTCGGGACCAACGTCGCGAAGGCCGACGGCGGCGCCGCCGGGAGGACCGGGCCACTCGGCCCGACTTCCCCTCAAGCAGGCCCCATCCTGCCCGCTCCGCTCTCCGCCGGTCCCGCTCAGAAGGAAAAGAACCATGCCCTTCCAAGCCAAACGACTCGCCTGCGCCGCGCTCTGCGCGTTCGCCGCGGCGAGTGCCATCGCTCAGGAGTCTCAACCCATGCAGCCCATTGAAGCCGTGCCCGTCGTCACCGTCGAGGGGATGACGGAGTACCGCCTCCCGAACGGCCTGCGCATCGTGCTCTATCCCGATGCCGGCAAGCCGACCGCCACCGTCAACATGACGTACCTCGTGGGCTCGCGCCACGAGAACTACGGTGAGACCGGGATGGCGCACCTCCTTGAACACCTGATGTTCAAGGGGAGCAAGAACTACCCGTCGCCCACCGCGGAATTCACGAAGCGGGGCTTCCGCATGAACGGCTCCACCTGGTTCGACCGCACGAACTACTTCGTGAGCTTCACCGCCACGGACGACAACATGAAGTGGGCGCTCGGCTGGCAGGCCGACGCCATGACGAACAGCTTCATCGCGCAGAAGGACCTCGACACCGAAATGACGGTGGTGAGGAACGAATTCGAAATGGGCGAGAACAAGCCCGTCTCGGTGATGCTGAAGCGCATGCAGAGCATGATGTTCGACTGGCACGCCTACGGGCGCTCCACGATCGGGGCGAGGAGCGACATCGAAAACGTCGAGATCGCCAACCTCCAGGCCTTCTACCACCGCTACTACCAGCCGGACAACGCGGTGCTCACCGTCTCCGGGAAGTTCGACCCCGAGCAGGTCCTCACGTGGATCAAGGAATTCTTCGGGCCGATCCCGAAGCCCACGCGCGTCCTTCCGAAGGAGTGGACCGTTGAGCCCACCGCCGACGGCGAGCGCGAATTCAAGATCCGCCGCCAGGGCGAGAGCCAGATGGTCGCGGTCGGGTACCGCATCCCGGCGGCCCTTCACGAAGACTACGAACCCACCGCGATGGCGGCTTTGGTCTTGGCCGACACGCCTTCCGGGGTGCTCTACAAGGACTTGGTGGAGACCGGTCTCGCCACGCAGGTCTTCGCCTGGCCGATGGCGACCGAAAAGCCCGGCTTCGTCATGTTCGGCGCCTTGATGAAGAAGGACGCCGACATCGAGTTGGTGAAGACCAAGCTCATCGACGCGATCGAGCATGCCTTCGACAAGGAAGGCGTTCCCGCCGACAAGTTGGAACTTCAGAAGGCCGACCAGGCGACGATGTTCGAGCGCTCGATGTCGGACCCGGAAAACTTCGCCGTGGGGCTCTCCGAGTACATCGCCTTGGGCGACTGGCGCCTCTTCTTCGCCGACCGCGACATCGTGGCGGGCGTGACGCCCGAGCAGGCCACCGCCGCCGCGAAGCGCTACTTCGTGCGCGACAACCGCACGGTGGGGCTCTTCATCCCGACGACCGACATCCGCCGCGCGGAAATCCCGACTGCGCCCTCCGCCGAAGACCTCCTGAAGAACTTCACCTTCAAAACGGCTTCGGACGCGGGTGAGGCGTTCGACGTCTCGCAGGCCAACATCGACGCCCGCACGGAAGTGGTGGACGTGGGTGGCCTCAAGGCTGCACTGCTCCCGAAGAAGACCCGCGGCAACACCGTTTCGGTCCAGTACCGGTTTTTGAACGGCAACCTCGAAACCGCCGAGGACGGCGCGCGCTCGATGATGATGGGCGCGATGTTGACGCGCGGGACCGCGAAGCACGACCGCCAGCAGATCGACGACCTCTTCACGAAGCTCAAGATGGAAGGGTCGCCCTTCGGCTTCACGACGGACCGTGAACACCTCGCGGACGCCATTGCGCTTTCCGCCGAACTTCTCACCACCTCGTCCTTCCCCGAAAAGGAATTCGAGACGCTCCGCCGTCAGACGATCGAGGGGCTCCAGAGCCGCTCGGACGACCCCGGCGTCAAGGCCCGGGACGAACTCACCCGCCGCTTCAACACCTATCCGGAAGGCGACGCCCGCCGGAACGAAACGAGCGAAGAGCTGATCGCCGCCTTGAAGAAGCTCACGCTCGCCGACGTGAAGAAGCACTACGACGAGGTCTTCGGCACCGGCCGCGGGTTCGTGGCCGTCGTGGGCGACTTCGACCCGGCGGAAGTAAAGAAGGAACTCTCGGACAAGGTCGCGGGCGTCAAGGCCGCGAAGGCGCCCTTTGAGCGCTTCTGGGCCGAGTACCGTCCGGTCGAACCCGGCCGCGCCGTGATCGACACGCCGGACAAGGAAAACGCCGTGCTCTTCGCGCGCGTCGACCTGCCCGCCAACATCGACGACGAGGACATGCCCGCGCTGATCGTCGCCGACTGGGTGCTGGGCGGCTCGCCGGGCCTTTCGAACCGCATCGTCAACCGCCTGCGCCAGAAGGAAGGCTTGTCCTACGGGGTGTCCTCCAACCTCGTCATCCCGACCTTCGGGAACCGCGCGAAGTGGACGATCGGCGCGATCGTCGCCCCGCAGAACGTGCTTCAGGCCGAGACGAGCCTGAAGGACGAACTCAAGAAGGCCTTTGAGGCCGGCATCACCGCGGACGAGCTCGAAGAAGCCAAGCGCGGGATTCTCCAGAGCCGCGCGGTCAACCGCGCGCAGGACGGGATTCTCGCATCCGGCTGGCTCTCGAACTTGGAGCGCAACGTCACCTGGATGAAGTCGAAGGAAACCGAAGACGCCATCGAAGCGCTGACGGTCGACCAGGTGAACGCGGCGGTGCGCCGCCTTGCGGACCCCTCGAAGATGGTCTACGTCCTCTCCGGTGATATCGCCAAGGCGAAGGCCGCGGGGAAGGACTTCAGCAAGGCCGAGTAAGGCCCTTCGTCTGAAGCCTCAAAATCACAAGGCCGTCCGGTCGTACGCGACCAGGCGGCCTTGTTTCGTATGGGATGAAGGTGCCGGCGGGGGACCGCTTGGGGCCGGGAGCCCGACCCCGGTCGCCCGCGCCTTACTCTTCCTGGTAGTCCTCGAGGCGGCTGTAGCGGTGCAGCACGTCCGCGACCGTCGTCTTGGCGGCGTGCTCCAAGTCCTTTTCGCTCATCTGGGCCTTCAAATTCCTCGCATCCGCCGCGGCGTTGCGGTCGGGCGTGAAGCCTTCGGCGGGCTTCTCGGCGGCCTGGATCAAGACGTAGGCGCTCACGCGGTCGGGCGCCTCGCCCGTTTCGGGGTCCACAAGAAGCTTCGCCCAGGCCATCAACCCGGCGGGGTCGCCCTTTTCAGCAGACCGCCGGTACCACTTGGCGGCGGCCTTCAAGTCCTTTTCCTTGCTCCAGCCGTTCCGGTAGTAGTCGCCCACGGCCTTCATGCCGGCGCTCGAGCCCTGGTCCGCGGCCTTCTTGTCCCAGACGAAGCCCTGACGCGCTTCGGGACGAACGCCCAAGCCTTCGCGGAAGACCTTGCCCAATTCGAGTTGCGAGCCGACGTGACCCAAGAGCGCCGCGCGCTCCCACCAACCGATGCCGGTGAGCCGCTGGGGCTTCGTGCTGCCGAGCCCATAGAAGTAGAGGCGGCCCAACTGGTAGAGGCACTCGGCGTCGTCCTTCGGGACGCCCTCTTCAAAAGCCTTGACGGCCGCCTTGAAGTCGTTCCTCTCGACGGCGCGAAGGCCGTCCTGGAGCCCGGCCGAGGCGCTCCCCGCGGCGAGCGCGGCGACGACCCCGCAGAGAAGCGCGGTGAGGCGCAGATCGTTCTTGTGCATTGCGGTCTTTCCTTTCGTTGTTCTTCGGCGTTCCGGATGCGGAACGGCTTGGTCTTGCGCCGGAGACGTTAGCAGGAGAACCTTAAGGCAAACGGAAAGGCGGCCGCATGGGTGGGCTGAACCATCCCGAATCCATGAACAACGCGTCCGCCGGAAGTGAATCCGGCGGACGGCGGAATGCCGATCGGGCGGCGAAGCGTATGAGAAAACGTATGAGAAGCCTGGATTCAGGTCTTCATCAGGCCTTTGCTTCAGTCCGGTCAGGCTGAGCGGGCTCACCGGCAGCCGGGGCCTCCGCCGGCTTGGTCTCCTTCGCCTCCTCCGCCTGCTTGGTCATGGCCGTCATGGCCTCCCTCGCCGACCGCTCACGGCGCTCTTCCTCTTCGTCCTCCAGGAACGCGGACAGGGGCCGGTCGATCGACTTGTCGAAGATGAAGCTCCTCCACCAGGAGAAGAGGAGCCCGGCTTCGCGCCGCAGGCTCGGGCGTTCGGGTTGGACAAGCGTGTTGTTCTGGTCGATCAACAGCACGCAGAGGGCGTCGCGTAGCGTCGTCTTCTCGGGGTCGCACAAGAGCGCCCACTCACCCTTGGCATGGCGGCTCGTTTTGAGTTCCCCGCAGTAGCCGGTGTCGCCCAATTTGCCCAAAATGCGGTTCACCTGCTCGGGGTAGGAGTCGACTTCGTCCGCCAGCACCTGCACGGGGACGCTCGGCAGCCCCGCAGCCTTGGCGCCCGTGAGGACGCGAAGGAGCGCGACGCCGGTGAGGAAGTCGTTCCCCGCGCGGTAGCTGTCGAGATAACGCCCGGAGGTCAGCAGCGGAATCGTCGCCGTGATGGCCGCCCCGGAGAAGACGAGGAACCACGTGAGGTAGAGCCAGAGGAGGAACACCGGGAGCGCGACGAACGCGCCGTAGATCGTGGAGAGCGTCCCGGAGGTGACGTAGATCTCAAAGCCCTCACGCACGATCGACCCCGCGGTCGCGACGATCATGCCGCCGACGAGCGCATGCCTGAAGGACACCCAGCAGTTGGGGACGAGCTTGTAGAGCGCGGCGTAGCCCACGCCCTGAAGAAGAATCTGGAAGATCGCGATGATCCAGCCGGGGAAGGGCCCGTCGGAGTGACCGAGCGTGAGGCGGATGGCGTGGGTGGAGAGCGTGAGCGAGAGCGCGATCAAGGTCGGCGCCAACGTCAGGATCGCCCAGTAGAGGACCGCGCGCTGCGACCACGGGCGCATGCGCCGCACCTTGAAGATGCGGTTCACCGTCACGAAGAATTTGTCGATCAGGAGGAGCGCCGTCAACGCCAAGCCCGCGAGACCGAAAATCCCGAGACCGGAGGCGTGGGCCGAAAACTGCCGGATGTACTCGACGATCGTCTCGCTCTCCTGCGGCGGGAGGAAGCTGTTGAAGACCATGGCTTCGAGTTCCTGCCGGTACACCGCAAAGCTCGGGAACGCTGCGAAGGCGGCGAGCGACACGGCAAGAAGCGGGATGAGCGAGAGGAGCGTGGTGAGCGTCATCGAGCTCGCCACCTCCTGGAGCTGCGTGTCCTTCATGCGCATCCCGGCGAAGCCGAGGAGCGCGCGCGCCACGTCGATCATGCGGTGGCGGCGCACCAGGGTGAGAAGGTCTGCGGGCGGTCGGGCCATGAGGATCTCTGGGAAAGGTCTTGAGGGAGAAGCGGCGGGAGGAACCGGAGGTCTGAAGGAACGGGTTCCGGAGGCGAGCCGCAGGAAGGCGCCGCGTCGGGGCGGCGCCGGTCATCCGTTCATTTTATCGCGGGCGCCCGGTGCGCCCGTTGAAAACGGCCGACCGAAGCGGCGACGGCGGGGAATCCTTGAGTCTTTTCGGCGCATTGAAGACCGACGTCCGCCCGTTCTCCGTTCGACATCAGACCCCAATCGGCGCCCCGTCGGCGCAGGATGACGGGCGTCGGACCGGATACCGAGGTACGGCCCGGGGCGCAAAAAGCGGGTTTCCCCGGCCCCCTTCACTTTCAGCCGGATTGTCTTCACGTCAAGTTGTTGTCCCGGTTACAAACCGATGCACGTTCGTCGAGCGTCCGAAAAGCGCTTTTCCGGCCTATTTTCCTGAGGAAAAACAGGGCACTTAGAACTGAAGTCAGCACTCACCCTTTCCAAATTGTCGACCAATGCTTTCCGATTGCTCGACAAATGCCGGAGGCTCCGCTATAGTTCGCCTCAGCCAATCGTTTTGTTCCTCTAAGCGAAACGATGCCGCCCGGTCATTGCGTGGGTGCTTGGACCGGGTTGAGGAAGGTGACGGAAGTAAGGCGCCGACATCTTCCGAGGGGGTAGAAAGGGCCGCATCGACGAAGTGCGGCCCTTTCTCATATCTGCGTCCCGCATTCGCGTTCGCGTCATCTGCGGCCTCATTCGCGCCTTGTGCGCCCGCGTTCGTCTTCCCGGACCCCGCATTCACCCTCAACCGACCTGCATTCGCCTCACCCGCATTCGAAAAACGCTCCGCCCGGCCGACGCCGAACGGAGCGTTTTCTTCTTCAGGAGTAGCCGGGACACCCGGGCCGGACCTCAAGCGTCCGGCCGGAAGCCCCGTCGTCCGGGACTTATTCCTCGAACATGCCCTTCATCACGACCTCGCCCTCACGCATGGCGACGCGGCCCTGCATGAAGACCCAGGTGGGTTCGAGCTTTTCGTTCATGATGAGGAGGTCGGCGTCGAACCCTTCCTTCACTTCGCCCTTGCCGGGGAGACCGAGCGCACGGGCGACCGTCGTCGTCATCGGACGGAGCGCGTCGGCGAGACCGATCTCGGACGCAAGCTTGCGGACGCACTCGAGGTCGCAGTCGATCTTGCCGATGCCGAGACCGACCATTTCGCCCTTCTCGTTGAAGCGCGGCATCGAGCCGTGGCCGTCGGAGCTCATCGTGATGTTTTCAAGCGGCACGCCGGCATCGAGCGCGGCGCGGACCGCGTCCGCGGCGTCGCCCATGTAGTTGCCGCCGCCCGTCGTGATGTCGATCACGCCGCCCTTCTTCGCGAATTCGCAGGCGCGGCGGAAGACTTCCGGATGGCGCGCGCAGTGGGTCGGGCGCATGTGCTTCAAGGGAATCCCGGCTTCGTTGCAGGATTCGAGGATGTCAAACGACACCGGCATGTCGCCCAGATGCACGTGGAGGAATCCCGTCTTCCCGGTCAGCATCCCGGCGACGCGGACGTCGGCGAGGATGCGGAGCACTTCCTGCGCGGTCGGGAAGGCGGAGCGGTGGTCGCCCAGGGCGATCTTCACGCCCAGCACTTCCGGAATCGAGAAGAGTTCCGTGCGGACGTCCTTCGTGATCGTCGTCACGGGGTAGGCGTAGTTCGAGGTCCACATCCAGCCCGAAGCCCCTTCGGTCTTGAGGCCGCGCACCTTCGCGAGGAGGTTCTCAATCGAGCGGCTCATCGAGTCCGTGCCCGAGACGCCCATGAAGGACGTGACGCCCGCGCGGACGAGTTCGGAGAAGACGAGCTCGGGGCAGCGCGAGGCCCAGCCGCCCTCACCGCCGCCGCCCGTCACGTGGATGTGCTGGTCGATCAGGCCCGGCACGACCTTCGCGCCGGCGGCGTCGATCTCCTCCACGCCCGGAATCTTCACGTCGAGCGTGACGTCCATCGCGATGATCTTGCCCCCGGCAATGAGGATATCGCGGCGGCCGAGGTGCTCGGGCGCCCAGACGTCGGCGTTGCGGATCAGAATCGCGGCGGGTTCCTTCTTCATGGTCATTGTCTCCTTCGATTGTTCGTCGGGGTGGTTGACGTTCGGTCGGGATGGTTCTGCATGTCGGCATGCGGTTCGGGTGATGTCGGGCGGTTCTCTTGAACGGTTTCATCGGGCGCTATTCCTGAGAGCGACTTGGGACTTACCGCAGTCCCGCGCCGCCCGCGCCCGATCAACCCGATCAGTCGATCAGCCGATCAGCCCAATCGGAAATTTTCGCACAACTTTTACGGCCCGTACGTGTTCTTCGCGCGCACCCCCACGAGCGGCGTCAAAAGAACGATGCTCACGACCCAGAGGAACGTGAGGTAGTCGGGCCAGGTCGATGCGCCGGCCGCCTCCGTCACGGGCGCGAGGTGCGCGGCGTTCATCCAGGCGGCGGTCTCGATCACGGGGCCGCCCAAAAGCATCAGCACCGCGCCGACTTTCGGCACCCAGGCCCTGCGCACGAGGAGCATGAGCCCGGCGGCCGCAAGCAGCATCCCCGCCGCGGCGCCCGCCCACAGGACGGCGGAGAGCGCTGCGCCGTAGGGAAGTTCCGCCGCGCGGACGTTCATGAGGTGGCCCATGGCGAGCCCGAAGGTGGTGAGGTCGAAAAGTCCCGCGGACGCGCACCAGGCGGGCGGCAGAAAGAGGAGCCCTTCGACGCCGGCGGGGAGCCGCGTCGTGGCGTTCGGGACCCGCCGGGCCCAGCTCCGCAGGCTCCCGAGGATGAGAAAGAGGAAGAAGAGGATGGAGAGCAGCCCCACCACCTCCTGCGTCGTCTTCGGCATGAAGGCGGAGACTTCCGTCATCGTGCGCCGCCCTCATCCGCCTTCACGGCGTCACGCACCATCGCGGCGTACTGCGCGGCGATTTTCTTCGCACCGCGCGTCCCGTACGTGAAGGCGGGGCGCCGCGAGAAGAGCAGGTAGACGGTCGCGACCACGGTGAAGACCGAGACGCCCGCAAAGGCCTGCCCCGGCGCGAAGGGGACGCCGAGGATGACGCTCTCCAGCCAATCGTTCACGGGACCGGCGACCCAAAGGAGCACGACCGAGGTCCAGAGCGCCGCGGGGCTGCGGCCGACCGCCAAGAGCACCAACACGCCCACGGCGGCGACGGACGCAAAGAGCGACGGGATGAGCGTCTTCACCGCGGGCCAGATGAAGGCCGCGTCCATCACCGCGACGCGGATCACTTCGCCCAGCGCGCGGCCGAAGGTCCAAAGCGACCAGGCGGCTTCAAAGGAGAAGCAGAAGAGGAGGAAGGACAAAAGTCCCCCGATCCCGCAGGGCATCCCCGGGATCTTCACGACGGGCGGCACGCGCTTTCCGATGAAGAGCAGCACGGCCCAGAGGACCACGGGGACGATGAGCCCCACCAGGAGTCCCGGAGAGGCTTCGAAAAAGAAGAAGTCGGCGTTCGGCATGGGTGTTCGGATTCAGTTGGGGTGTTGGGGTTGTTCGGTTTCGAGGTCACTTGGGCGAGCGGAGCTCTTCGAGGATCCCGCAGGGGTGCCCTTCGTGGTCGCCCCCGCAGCGGTGCGCCACCGCTTCGAGGTCGCCCTTCAAGGCGAGCAGATCTTCGATCCGGCGGTCCACTTCCGCCAGGTGCTTCGCCACCAACGCGTGGGCGGCCTCGGCCGCCTGGTGCGGGGCGTGCGGCGCGTGGGCCGCGTGCGCGGGATCGGCGCAGCAGCCTTCGCCGTCTTCGGCGAGCGCGGTGAGGAGCGTGCGGATTTCGTCCAGCGCCATGTCGAGGCTTCGGCAGCGCCGGATGAAGGCGAGCCTCGCGACGTGCTCGGCGCCGTACTGACGGTAGTTGTTGCCGAGCTCACGCACGGCCGGGTTGAGGAGCCCCACCTTTTCGTAGTAGCGGATCGTCTCCGGGGTGTGCCCGGTGCGGTCGGCGAGTTCTCGAATGCGCATGGCGTCGGTCCTGTCGTTGGGCTTCAAGGAAGCCCTCGGGAGTGATGTGGCGCCGCGGCGGCGGTCCGGACGGCGTGTCCGGATGGCCCTTGAGCGGCGTGTGTCTTCCTCGGGATTGTACGCACGGAAACCCCGGCGTCCGCGCCCGCCCGAAAGGAAATTGCGGGGAAGACTCATTGACCGACATTGAAACACGGCCGATACAAGATGACCACGGGAACCCACTCCGACGCGGCTCAACCCGGCTCCCGCTTCCGCTATGCTTGGAGAAGGACGACGGGGGAAGACTCTCCCCCAAAGATCATCAGAATCAGGACCTCAATCAGGACCGCAGGACCGACATCCCATGAAGGATCCCTTCAACCTTGAACCCCGCAACGGCGATTTCGCGACCTACGTGGAGAACCTCCAGAAGGCCGAACTCGAAAAGCTCCGCCGCGCGAACCCCGCGGCGGCCGAACAGGCCGCACAGAGCATCCGCGGTGGCGGGGACTCGCTGTCGCTGCGCGACCTGATCGAGCGCTCGAAGGAAGTCTTCGGGGCGAAGAAGGCGGAGTCCGAAAAGGTCCGCGAGACGGTCTTCGGACCGGTCACCCAGACGCCCAACCCCTTCTCGAGGAAGGACCGCCAGCACCGCTGGGGCCGCGGCGACCGACGGACGGAATCCGTTCAGCCCGCAGAACACCTCCCCTCGTCGGACGCCATGACCGAGGAAGAGTTCGACGCCATGGTGCAGGAAGGCCTCTCGAAGCCCGCGCCGAAGAAGCAGGCGAACCCCGGACCCTTCCTTCTCTTCGTCGCGTTGATGCTTGTGGTCGGCGTCATGAACGGCGCGTTGCCTGAGCCCCTGATCGGCTTTGCGTTGGTGGTTGGGTTCGCCGGCGTCGTCATCACGAACGCGAAGAAGCGCCGGTAGTGAACTGGGAAGTGAACCGGTACCGGCGGGCGGTTCAAAAGGCCGGTCACTTCCAGTCGGCACCATTCCTCCATACGACCTTCAGCCCCACCTTCGGATCGGCCTTCCGAAAGCCCAAAGACGCCCTGCGGCCAACGGATTCCGCCCTCTACGATCCTTCTCCCAATAGGTCCTCCCTAAGACTTTTATCCGAGCCCTCTTGGCATTTCGCAAAACCTTTTTTCGCAGGCGGCGTTCGGCCCGTTTTTTGTGCCGGATCGGGCCCTCAGAGCCTTTTCACCGTGGCAAAGTTCGCCTTGAGAAAAGTTGTGATAGAGGCGCGGAACGGATGAGTAGCCGTCGGAGGGGACACCCGACGAAGACGGCGAAAGGCCCGCCCGCCGAAACGCGGCGCCCGGTAGAGCACCGCGTTGGGCACGGTGGAAAGACCACCGTGACTCCTGACGGATTCACGCCGTCAGAGGCGCTATCGGTGGTGACTATCCCAAGAGCCCCCTGCCGGACGCCCTCAGGTTTTTTCAAACCCGGCCAAGAGCGTGATGCGTCCGCATTCCGGCAAGTCTGCGTCCTGCGCGAGCGCTCTTTGGAAAGGGATGGAAAAGCCCCGAGGAGATGTCCCCCAAGGACGGTTGGCAAGAAGTCGCATCGGTAGAAGATGCGGCTTTTCTTTTTATTCAAGAACCATAAAGATCCAACCGGAGACTCTCGTGAGCACATCCTCCCAACAACCCACCCTGCGCCGTGACGTCGGCCTCTTCGGCGGCATTTCGGTGCTCGCCGGGATCATGATCGGCTCGGGCATCTTCTACATCGGCGCGATCGTGCTGCAGCGAAGCGGCATGAGCCTCGGTCTCGCCCTCCTCGTCTGGCTGATCGGCGGTCTCGTCACGCTGATGAGCGGCATCTGCTTTGCCGAACTCGGCGCCATGATGCCCAAGGCCGGCGGCTACTACGTGTACCTGCGCGAAGCCTACGGCGAACGCGTCGCCTTCATGTGCGGGATCACGAACTTCTTCCTCTCTTCTTCGGGCTCCATCGCCGCTCTGGCCGTCGCCTTCGCCGCCGCCATCAGCTCGATGTGGCACATCGATCCGACGATGCAGAAGGTGATCGCCGTCTCTTCGATCGTTCTGCTCTCCCTCATCAACATCCGCGGCATCAAGCTCGGCAGCTTCGTGCAGAACACCTTCATGATTCTGAAGATGCTCCCGATCGTGCTGATCCTCGTCTGCGGCCTCGTGATGGGTACGGAATCCCCGGACCTCTCGCTCTCCCCCATGACGATCGACGGCGCGCCGCTCGACGTTTCCTGGACGGAAATCTGCGCCATGATCGGCTTCTCGGTCATCGCGACCCTCTGGGCCTATGAAGGGTGGACGAACCTCAACAACATCGCCGAAGAAATCAAGAATCCGAAGAGGAACATCCCCCTCGCCCTGATTCTTTCGATCACCGGCGTCATGGCCCTCTACGTCCTCTTCAACTACGCCGTCTACCGCGTGGTGCCGCACGACACGATCATGTCGATGGTGGCCGCGGGCGACTACTACCTCGGCACGGAAGCCGCGAAGATCCTCTTCGGGCCGGCCGGCATGGTGGTCGTGGGGACCGCGATGATGCTCGCCATCTTCAATTCCCTGAACGGCTGCATCATGGTCTTCCCCCGCATGTACTTCGCGATGGCCCGCGACGGCGCGCTCTTCCCGTCGCTCGCCAAGCTCCACCCGACGTGGCGCACCCCGATCAACGCCCAGATCGCCTCCGCCGTCATGGCGATCATCCTGGTGCTCTCGCGCTCGCTCTCCGAGTTGACCAGCCTCGTCGCGGTCTGCGGCATGATCTTCCACGGTCTCGCCTTCTTCTCGGTGATCGTCCTGCGCCGCAAGTATCCGAACCTCGAACGCCCCTACAAGGTCTGGTTCTACCCGTTCCTCATCCTCGTCGTCTGCGCGATCATGATCGGCCTCATCATCAACACGGTTGAGAAGGACCCGGTGACGGCGGCCCTCGGTCTGCTCGTTCCTCTGGCCGGTCTCGTCTTCTACGAACTCTTCTTCCGCAAGCGCTGCGAAGCCATGCGTGCCGCCGAAGGCGCCAAGCACGAGTCGAACCTTCAGAACTAAGGCTTGAACCTCTCCCGGACCGGGGGAGCCCCGCTCCCCCGCCGACCGGCGTGAACAGCATCGAATCCCACCGAATTCACCCAGATTGACAGATTGAGGACACCCATCATGGCTACGCTCATCCACAACGCCCGCATCTACGTCGAACGCGGCGTCTTCGCCGAAGCGCTTTTGGAAGTCGACGGCATCATCCGCGCGGTCGGCACGCTCGCTGAAGTTGAAGCCGCGGCGCCCGCCTGCGTCACCCGCCGCGACGCCAAGGGCCGCACGATCGTCCCGGGCTTCAACGACTCGCACCAGCATTTGTTGAACACCGGCATCGCGCTCGCGGACATCCGCCTCGGCGACTGCCGCAGCATCGCGGAAGTCCAGGACGTCGCCCGCCGGTGGATTGCGGAAAACAACCCCGCCCCCGGCACCGTCATTCACGGCATGCGCTGGAACCAGGACTACTTCGCCGAAGGACGCCTTCTCACCGCCGCCGACCTCGACGAGATCTCGACCGAACACCCCATCATCTTCGACCGCGCCTGCGGCCACCTCCTCACCTGCAACACGCTCGCCATGCAGATGGCCGGGATCACGCGCGACTCCGTCGCCCCTGAGGGCGGCACGATCGAGCGCGACGCGGACGGCAACCCCAACGGGGTCTTCACGGAAAACGCCCGCCAGGCGGTGCGAAGCCTCATGGCATCCCGCAGCGTTGAAGAAACCGTGCGCCTGATCCGCACCGGCATGGCCCACGCCGCCCAATGCGGCGTCACCTCGGTGCAGACCTGCGACCTTCGCGGCCGCGACTGGGAAACGACGCTCGAAGCCTACAACCAGGTGGCCGCCGATCAGCCGCTCACCCGCGTCTGGCACCAGTCGAGCTTCCAGGAACCCGAAGGCTACCGGCGCTTTCTTGAGCGCGGCTGCGTGATGGGTTCGGGCACGCCCTTCAACCGCTTCGGCCCCCTGAAGCTCTTCATCGACGGCTCTTTGGGCGCCCGTACGGCGCTCATGCGCGCGCCTTATGCGGACGACCCCTCCACCTGCGGCGTTGAAGTGCTCACGCCCGCACAGATCGACGAATTGGTGGGGCTCGCCAACAGCCACAACTGCGGCGTCGTCGCCCACGCGATCGGCGACCTTGCGATCGAACGCATGCTCGACGCCTTTGACGCCCACGCCCCGGGCGACGGCACGAATCCTCTGCGCAACGGCATCGTTCACGTCCAGATCACGGACCGCGCCCTCGTAGAACGCTTCACGAAGAACGACATCCTCGCCCTCGTGCAGCCGATCTTCCTGCACTACGACACGCAGATCGTCGAGGACCGCGTCGGCGCGGAACTCGCGGGCACGTCCTACGCCTTCGGCTCGATGCACCGCCTCGGGATTCACATGAGCTTCGGCACGGACAGCCCGATCGAAGACATGAATCCGTTTGAAAACATCTACTGCGCGGTGACGCGTCGGACGCTCCAGGGCAAGCCCGAAGGGGGCTTCCACCCCGAAGAGTGTCTCGACGTCGAAACGGCCGTCGACGCCTACACGATTGAGAGCGCCTACGCCACCTTCGAAGAAAACGTCAAGGGCCGCCTCATGCCGGGCTACTACGCCGACCTTGTGATCCTCTCGGACGACATCTTCACGGTGCCGCACGACGCGATCAAGTCGATCCGCGCCGTCGCCACCATGGTCGACGGACGCTGGGTGCACGACACCGAAGCGTAAGGCTGCGGCGACCCCCTCGGAACCTTCACGCCGGGGGATGGATGCCGACATCAGAGAGGCGGACCTGGAAACGGGGCCGCCTCTTTTTGTAGAGGTTCTTCTTGACTTTGTACACTCAGTTTTCGTACACTTTTTGTACGAAAACTGAGTGTACAAAAACTTTCCGCACGAAAATCAACTTACGGTCAAACCGATGTCGAACGGCACCTCCCTGAAAAGGAAAGAAAATGAAGTTTTACGGACGAACGGAAGAAATCGCCGCGCTCCAAAAACATCTGGACCTTGTTAAAGAGACGGCCGCTTCCCGAATGGTCGTCGTCTACGGACGGCGGCGCGTCGGCAAGACCACGCTCGTCAATGAAGCGTTCCGAAACGTTGACGTCACATACCTCTATTTCTTTGTAGCAGGCAGCGGCAAAGAAGAGTTGATGGCACGTTGGAAGGCGAAGATCGTCGAGGTTTTCGGTCTCAAAAGAGAATCCAACATCAGTTCCCTGGCAGATTTCATCGCTTGGGTGATGGAGCTCTCAGAGCACCGTCCTGTCGTGCTCGTCTTCGACGAATGTCAAGAACTGGAGAAGCATGAACCCGGCTTTTATTCGGCTCTTCAAAACATTTGGGATCAAAACAAAAACACCTCGCAAACGCTCCTGATCCTTTCGGGATCCGTGCTCTCTGCGATCAAAAAGATTTTCGGAGACCATTCCGAACCGCTTTTCGGCCGTCCCGATGACTTTCAGCGCATCTCGGCGTTCCCGGTCTCCGTGATCCGAGAGATCGCGCAGGACTTCAATCCCGAACTATCGGGGATGGACCTGCTTCTGACCTACGCCGCGACCGGCGGGGTGGCCCGTTACCTGGAACTGCTCGCGCCCACAACCCAATTCCGCTACGACGACATCCTCAACTTCATTTTCGGAAGGATGGGGGGGACCTACCGGGACGAAGCCGACATCTACCTCAACAACGAATTCCGCGCGGAATCCCACATCTACCAAATCATTCTTTGGGCCATTGCCCAAGGGCGCACCAAGCGAAGCGAAATCCAAGACGTTGTTAAGAACACCAACGTTTCTCCCTACCTTCAGCGCCTGGAGATCTTCGGGCTCATCAAAAGGATCGAGCCTTTCGGTTCCCGCACGGAAACCAAACACCGCTTTGAAATCAACGATCTTTTCCTCAAATTTTGGCGACTCTTCGTCATGGGCAATTTTGACGACATCAACCAAAACCAAGGTGTCCGCGTCGTCCGAAGGATCACGCCTTTGCTCCCGGAATATTTGGGGCATGTTCTGGAGCAGTGGTTCCGGCAGGAACTTCTGGAGAGCGGACGATGGGATGCCGTCGGCGCCTGGTGGGACCGCAAAGGTGAGCATGAGATTGATCTGATCGCCGTCGACGAAATCGACAAACGCATTCTTTTCGGCGAAGCCAAGCTCGATCCCAAGAAATACAATGAGATCAAGCTTCGCATGAAGGCCGAAGCCTTCCTGCAGGTCAATCCTCAGTACAGGTCTTGGAGCATGTTTTTCCGAGGTTTTTCCCCGGAAGACATGCTCAAGGAAACGCCGTCGATAGAGGAGCGTGCATCTCAGTAGTTCCACGAGAGCGTCACGAGCGTGAGCGTCTCGCGGGCGTCGAGCATGCCGTCGACGGCCTGCGCTTCAAAGTCTTTGCGGACCGCCTCCCTCTGCTCGTCCGTGATGGGTTGGTGGAGCTCCAGCCGACCCAAGCAGAAATCCGCGACGCGGCTCCACGGGCGCGCGGGTTCGCCCCAATGGCCGTCCCGGTAGCGAATCTGCGGGCGCAGTCCGGCACCAAAGAGGTACTCCAACGCGTACGGGATCTGCTCGTCGTGCCAGAAGCGCCCATCGATCCCGGCGATCCGGTAGGCGCGCTCCATCCAGCGGTGCTTCCTCTGGATGAAGTTTTCGTAAATGCCGTGCTTCCTCCCGCAGGCGACGAACTTCCCGAAGGACCGCGCATCAGAGACCGCAGGCGTCATTCTGGCGGTCACGACGTCGTACTTCGCCCGCCAGTCCATCGCATCCATGTCGGCATCCCGCCAGTCGAGCACCTCAAAGCGAAGGTTCGGGAGGTTCTCGCGTTGGGCGCGGCGGCGTCCCGCCTCAACCATGGATGCCGAGAGATCCACGCCCAACACGTCGCCCGCCCTTTGTGCGAAAGCCGCCGTGTAGACGCCTGCGCCGCAACCAACGTCGAGCACCGTGCTCTCGGGCGTGAGAAGGTCGAGTTCGGCCACCACCTTCATGAAGCCTTCCGTCCTCCAGTCGGCGGTCGGCTGCCGGTCGTAGAGGTACGCCTCGCGGCTCCAGAGCGCGCGGTGCGTCGCCGTATTTTCGCGTCGGGACCAACGTTCTTCGAGAGGAATCCATCGAGTCATCAGATGCTTCGTTCGTGTTGGTGGTGTGATTCTTTGAGGGGACGACCGGACGCCGGAGAACGACGAACATCGGTCGCGAGAGCGCATCGGAAGCCGTACCGGTGGGGCGCGGCGCCCAACGCATCCCGTCCGCTCACCATAGCACGGACTTGAAGGCGATCAACGCGTGAGTAAGCATTGACTCCATCAATTTCAGAAAAACGGGGCGTCCCCCGTAGGAGACGCCCCGCGCCGTGCATGGAGCAGCACTGCTGGTCCTTTGTTCGAACTCAGCCTTTAGAACGCATACCGGAAGGTGGCGTGGAGGGCGTTGTTCGAGCGGTCGTTCGAACCGAACCCGTAGCGGTAGTTGAGACCGAACGTCATGCTCTGGTACTCCGCCGAGACGCCCAAAGCGGCGTTGTAGAGATTGTCCAAAACCGTCGTACGGATGGCCGCACCCGCAACCGACGTCGTCACCTCGTCGTCGCCCAACTGCGGTACGACCGAGAGGTCGAGCGCCGGAGCGATCTTCCAACCGCCCGCTTCGACGGCGCCCTCAAAGGCGACGCCGACCGGGAGTTCGAGGACGTTGAGGTTGCTCACGTCGACACCGTTCAGCCCGTCGACGGTGAGGCGCGTGTAGCGCACGCCGAAGTGCGGCTTCACGGCAACGGCGGCATCAACGGCGGTGAAGTCCCCGCGCAGACCCACCGTCCAGGCGTCCGCATCGGCGTCGCCGCCCAGCTTCTGCCCAAGGTCGTAGGCCTTCACGGTGTTGTCGAACTTCGTGTAGCCCACGTCGGCCTTGACGTTGAGACCCGCGAAGGTCTTCGCACCGTAGAGCGAGAACCCGTAGAAGTCCGTGTCGGTCGTCACCTTGTAGGCCGTGCCCGTCGCATCCGTATCGGCCGTACCGATCGTGACCGCGCCGCCCACGAGGAGACCGTTGTCAAGGGTCGTGTCCACCCCGAAAACGCCGCCGTAGATGTCGGCGTCGTAGCCCGTCGTGAGACCTTCGTACTTCGCTTCATTGGTCGTGCCGAAGAGATCGACCCAGGCCTGCGTCCCCTGCCCCTTCACCGCGAGCGCGCGGTTCGTCACCGCATCGTTGACGAGGGACTGGGCGTCGTAGGCGACGTTGAGCGCACCGGACGCCACGGGAAGCGTGAGCGTCGTGCGGAGCGCGTTCTGCGCGGCGGCGGTGAACGTACCGTTGTTCACGTAGCCCGACGTTTTCTTCCCGAGTTGATCGAGGTAGGTGGTGAGCGTCGCGGAGGCACCTGAACCCACGGCCGTGATCGCGTTGACCGCCGCGGCGAGTTCGCTGTCGGTGATGCCGAGGTCGGCGCCCTGCTTCGTCTCCACCGTCACGGAGCCGTCGTCGCCGAGGGTCGGCGTGTAGAAGATGCTGTCGGACTTGACGGTGAGGTTCTCGATGCTCGAAGCGCCATCAAAGACCGTGATGGTATCGGTTTGGCGGTTCGTGAGGTTCGAGAGGATCAGGGTCGCGTTCTCGGAGGTCACCGTGACGGCCGAGTCGCCGCGATGGGCAATGGCCGCCACGCCTTCCGCGAAGGCGGAGGCGTCAACCACCATCAGCGCATCCGAGCCGAGATTCACGTCGTTCGTGCCGCTCGTCGTACCGATCTTGAACTTACCGCTCTCGCCCAACAGAATCTGCGAATCCACATAGAACCCGGCCTTGGTCGAGTCGTACGTGATGCCGGTCTTTTCGGCGGCGCTCTTCACGAGCGCTTCACCACCCTCGCGGGTCGTCACCAGGGCGCCCGCATTCGCGGTGACCGTGCCGTTCACAAGAGACGCCGTGACGGGGACTTCTTCCGCGCGAGGCGTGAGCGCGAAGCTGCGCGCGAGCGCCATCACCGGCACCGCCTTTTGGGTCTGATCCGCAGCGTTCAGGAGGAGCGTGCCGCCTTCTTTGAGCGTCACGTTGGCTTCGAGCGTGGAGACGCCGAGGTCACCCTCAACCGTCACGGTGCCGGAGTTGAGCGCGAGGCTCTCCACGGTCAGCGCACCGCTCACGGTGGAGTTGGCGGCCAGGGTCACGCTCGTGGTCGTGAGTGCGGCGCCCGCGGCCACGTTGAGGGTATTCGTCTTAATGCCGCCATTCACGGCAAAGTCGCCGCCCGCGACGGTAAGGTTGCCGGAGCCGTCAATGGAGCCTTGGATGGTGCCGCCGCCCGAGCCGTTCGCGAGACCGAGCGTAAGGGTTTTGTTTTCGGCCACGGTGATCGTGGCGCCGTCTTCATGCTCGTTGCCGAGCACGGTCGTGCCGTCGCCGATCAGCGTAAAGCTCTCCGAAACCGTCACCTTTTCCAAAGGCTTCTCCGAAGTGATCGTCTGAACGCCGGCGTTGGCCTTACCGAGCACCACCGTCGAGTCCGTGACCGTGAGCTCAGCCTCAGGCATAATCACATTGGCAATGAGGTCGTCCGTCTTGACTTCTTCAATGGCCGCGCCGTCGTCGCCCGTCACATTGACCGCAATGGTGAAGTTCTTGCCGGAGAGCGCCTCCGTGAGCCAGGACTTCGTGACGGTTTCGTCGGAGAAGTCGAGCGTACCGGCCTTCAATTCGAAAATGGACTTTGCCGTGGTGTCACGCTCGTTCTCGGTCGTGCCGAAAACGTCGTCGAGCTTTAGATCGAGCGTGCCGCCGTTGAGCACGATGCTCTGCGCGGCAAGCTTTTCGGCCGTCGTCAGCGTGCCGACGCTCAAAAGCCCGCCGGTTACGCTCACGTCACCCTTCTGAAGATCAAGCGAATCAACGATGAGGGACCCGCCGGAAACCGTGATGCCGTAGCCGGTCGTTTCCTTGGCGTTCCGGAGCACGTTGTCTGCGGCTTGAACGCCCGACACGGTCACCGCACCGGCCGTCACGGCACCGCCGGAGACGACCAAACGACCGGCCGAACCGTTGCCTTCAGCAATCTCGAAGTTCGCCGTATTCGACGATTCCCCGCGCTTGAACGCGCCGAAGCTGCCCGTACCGATCTGACCGATTTCGACGTCGGCCAAATGGAGTTCGCCGCCACTCACGGTCCATTCGTTGTAGATGGAGACGTCGCGGCTGACATTCATCACGCCTTCAGACACTCGGAGTGTGCCGTAGAAGCGGCTCATGTCGGAATGGACGGTGAGCGTGCCCGCGCCGGTCTTTTCGATGGAGGAGGCCTCCGCCTTCTTGTTGACGATGCTCGACTGGATGGAATCGGTCGTTGCGCTCGTGTTCCCCGCCTCACCAATCGTCAAGGTGCCCGACTGCACGTCAAAAACCATGCGGGCCTTTCGGTCAAGGTAGAGAAAGCCGCCGCCGGACTGCCCCAGGCTGCCGTAGAGCTCGTACCACCGACCGTTGTCCGAAGCGGAGACGTCATTGCCGGAGTAGACGAGATCGGTCGTCGTACGGATGAGTGCCGTCGCGCCGCGCGTCCCGACCGTGTTGTTTTTCGCCGCATCCAAGTAGAGGGCACCGCCGCCCACCATCATGGTCGACGTGCCTTCTGCGCGGTTGTTTCGGAACACCGAATCCGTGAAGGTCACGCCGGCATCCGTGGAGCTGGTCCCCTTGATCATGGCTACGCCGCCGGCAACGGTCGCATCCGACGAGCGCGTGCCGCGAACAACGTTCCCTTCGAAAACGGCCTGGTTAAAGCTCAGCGTGAATTCTTGCGCCGCGTCGGAAGCCGTGTAGAAAATCGTCCCAAACACCATGTTCGAATCACTGGCCCGAACATTGTCTTTATAGACCGCACCGGTGTCGGTCGAAAGCGATTCGCTGATCTGGAAGACGTCTTCCGTCAACTCCAGGCCCGAGAAGCCGTTTTGAAACTGCTCCACGCTCTCGTTCACGAGAGCCCGCGCATTCCCGGCCATCGCCAAGCCGCCGACCATGGCCACCGCCACGACGGTCTTCGTCCCCTTCCCCTGAACGGTCCGCGTGAGTTCGTTCACGACCATCAGCGCGCCGCGGGCCGCGCTGAAAACGACCTTGAATGTTTGATTCATGATTTGCTGCTCCTATGTCGATCTTTTTCAGATCCTTCCGCCGACGATGCGTGCCGTCGGCTTTTTGTCACCGCACGAACGGAGCCTCTCCTGACGGATCGACGCCGCGCTGTGCGCGTGAATCCATCCGAGGGTTCTTGAAAATCGAGCCATGGGGGGGTAAATACCCTTACTCCATCAAGTCAAGATCTGTTTCCAATGGTTTCAAAGCCTAGAATTCTCTGTAAATACAAAGGTTTTCAGGAAAACCCATCTGAAGTCTTCATCCCAAGATCCTCAAAAATTTTGTGTCTCAAACCAACCACGACACACCTTGGCGAGCCAACGCACATGGGTTATCAGTTGATGGGTCTAAAGAGCATCACTCCCATGCCTACCCGCCCGAACGCTTCCTCCTTCACCTTGCCGGTGCCGACGAGCGACCTCAGCGATCTGCGAAGCGATGCCGAACCTCCCGATGACGCCGACGAGGGACTCAAAGCAGTCCGCCGAACCGGCCTATCCGGAATACGCCTTCGAAAAGAGCACCCGCGATCCCGCTTTTCCTCAACAATCCCCCGAAGAAACCCGCGGTTCCCTCACGGGACGACTAGAATGGGTGCTTTCTGCGGTTCAACACACATCCCTCCCTCGAGATGCACGAAGAATTACTCACGGCCGTACTCCTTGCCGCCTGCGCGCTTTGTTTCGGCGCGGGCGCCCTCTGGCAGATCCGCCGCCGACAAACCCCCGCCCGCCGTTCCCACTGCCGTCGCGTGGAACGCATGCCCGGGCGCTCTGAAGACGTGAAGAAGGCCGCGGAGGAACCCGCACCCACGCGCCCGATGCTCCACGGTCCGGCGCGTCCCGGCATGCTCGCCGTTGCGGAGGTTCCCGGGGACGCGACCGCTGCGGACATCTACATTCAGCGCGCGCTCGAAGCGGATCTCCCCCACTACGCGGAAGTGGAGGCTGAACCCTACGACCTGAAGACGCTCTCGCACCTCTTCGAGCGCTGCCCCATCCTGGAGCGTGAGCCCGGCGACGGCTTTGCGGAAGACGTCTACGCGGTGAGCTTCACCCCGGCGATCGAGTCCGCCCACCTTCAGGGCTTTTCGCCGCGCATCAACGCGACGGCGAGCGACCTCCACATCATCGCCCTCGACAGCCACGGCGCGCAGCTGGGGCTCCCGATGCCGACGGCCGACTACGGCTGGGGGACGCCGTCCCACATCAACACGCTCTGGAACCTCATGAACCCCGCCGAGCAGAAGCACTTCCTCGACGGGGAACTCCGCAGCGAACTCGAATTCATCGAGAAGGAGCTTCCGAAACTGAAGCTCCTCATCCCGGCCGTGCGCGGGCTGGAGTGGCAGAAGCACTTCGACGAACTCTTCGAGCTCTCCCGCGACGTGCGCCGCCTGGGGTTGGAAGAAGGCCGCGCTCAGGAGCGCATCCTCCGCGCGGACGATCTCGCGGCCGCCATGCGCGACGTCAACCGCCGCATCGACACCGCGATCAAGACCTTTGCGGGCTCGATCAAGGACGCTGAGGAAGCCGACCTGGCGCTCACCTCCTGCGTGGGCTCGCTCCACGAGCGTGAAATGGCGGTGCTGTTCCTCCGCGCCATTGCGGTCATCCGCGTGATCGCGAGCGACGACTACATGCACGGGATGCGCTGCTCGGCGCGTCTGGAATTGAACGTGAAGGAATTCCCGGACGTGCACCTTCTGCTCGATCGCGCCCGCCGCATCGCGGAGGAGGCTTTGGTCAACCGCTCGCGCGCGATGAACGACGCCGAGATGGCGTTGGTCGAAAACGTCCGGAAGGACGCCGACCGCCTGGCGAAGGAGCACGACGAGCTTCACGCGCGTCTCGAGCGCGACGTCGCGCGCCTTCAGGGCCTCATCGACCGCCACCTCATTCTTCAGGGGCGCCGCCGCCGCTTTGCGGTGCGGCTCAAGCCCGACCTCACGATCGGGGCGCTCCTGGTGCTCCAGCAGTGAGTGCCGTCCCAAGCGACATTCCGACCTTTTGAACGAACGACCGCCCGGCCTGATCCACAGCGCCGGGCGGTTTTGCATCACGTCTTCTCCTTGCCTCCCGTCATCCCTTCATCCTCTCCACGTCCCGTCGTCCGCAGCCAGCCGCTTTTGTCATCCGTTCGTCACAAACCAACCCCACTCCCCCGAACGCTTCATCGCCGTCATCGAAACGTCATTTGCGGAGCCGCCGAATTCATCAAACGATCAAAAAACCGTCACGGCCCCGTCAAACCGTCTCTCCATACTTCGCTTCGAGCCGCGGGGCGGTCTCCGCGGCAGTTGTTGAATGAATGGAAAAGGAAAACATGAACGCGAAGTTGATGACGATGGGCGCCGTTGCGGGCCTTGCGATGATGGGTTCGAGCTGGGCCGGCACGGTGACCGTGAACGGCTCCACGACGGTGCTCCCCGCGATGCAGCAGGTGGCGGAAGCCTTCATGGCCGCCCACAAGGACGTGACGGTCACGATCTCGGGCACGGGGTCGGGGAACGGCATCAAGGCCCTTCGCGACAAGATGACCGACGTCGCGATGACCTCCCGCGACATGAAGGCGAAGGAAACCCAGGACTTCGAATCGCACGGCATGAAGCCCGTGCGCTTCACGGTCGCCTACGACGCGATCATCCCCGTGATCAACAAGGCGAACCCGGTGGCGGAACTCTCGAAGGAACAGCTCCGCGACATCTACGCCGGCAAGATCAAGAGCTGGAAGGAAGTGGGGGGCGACGACAAGCCCATCGTCGTGATCGGGCGCGACTCGTCGTCCGGCACGTTCGAGTGCTGGCAGGAGCTCGTCATGGGCAAGACCCGCGTCTCGCAGCGCGCGCTCCTCCAGAGTTCTTCCGGCGGCGTCGTTCAGGCCGTGACCTCGAACCCGAACGCGATCGGCTACATCGGCATCGGCTACGTCGATGGGCAAACGAAGGCCGTCAAGGTCGAAGGCGTCGAAGCGACGATGGAAACCGCCAAGGCGAAGACCTGGCCGATTTCCCGCGACCTCTTCCTCTTCACCATCGGTGAACCCCAGGGCGATGCGAAGGCCCTGATCGACTTCATGATGAGCGCGGACGGTCAGGCCCTCGTTCAGAAGTCGGGCTTCGTGCCGACGATCTGAGGTCCTCCTCCCCAAACCTCGCCCCCAACCCTCCAACCCTGAGGTTTTCGGATGGCCCGCTCCAAGAAACTTGCCCTGGACACGGCTTTCCGGCGAACGATCGGCGTTGCGGCGGCGGTCAGCGTGCTCGCGCTGGCCGCCATCGTGATCTTTCTGTGCACGCAGGCGTTCCCGGTTCTGAACCACGTGTCCCTCACGGACTTCCTCTTCTCGACCGAGTGGTACCCGACGGACGATCCGCCCGTCTTCGGGATCGGCGCCCTGATCGTGGGCTCCTTGGCCGCTGCGGCGCTGACCACGCTCATCGCGGTTCCGCTCGGCGTCTTGACCGCCTGCGCGATGCACTGCGGGATGCCGGAAGGCCTTCGCCGCATCGTGAAGCCCCTGATCGAACTCATGGCGGCGCTCCCCTCCGTCGTGATCGGCTTCGTCGGGATGGTGGTGCTCGCACCGTGGCTCCAAAACACCTTCAACCTCGCGTCCGGTCTCAACCTCACGAACGCCGCCTTGATGCTCGCCTTCATGTGCGTGCCGACGATCGCCTCGATCTCGGAAGACGCCTTGAAGAACGTTCCCTCGGCCCTTCGTGAAGCGTCCTTGGCGCTCGGCGCCACCCGCTGGGAGACGCTCGTGCGCGTCGAACTCCGCTGGGCGATGGGCGGGATCGGCACCGCGGTGATGCTCGGCATCTCGCGCGTGATCGGCGAAACGATGGTGGTGCTGATGGTCGCGGGCGGCGCGGGGATCATCCCCGAGTCGATCTTCGACCCCGTGCGCCCGATGACCGCGTCGATCGCCGCCGAAATGGCGGAGGCCGCGGTGGGCGGCGAGCACTACCACGCGCTCTACGCGACGGGTCTCGTGCTCTTTCTGATCACCTTCGTCTTCAACCTCGCGGCCTGGTACTGCACCCGGCGACTCTCCCTGAAGTCGAACTGAGGCCAACCCACAGGACGCCCCCAACACCATGAGCTCCAAAACCAACCGTTCCGCCCGCACCTGGGCCGCCCGTTCGGGCTTCGGCGTGATGCGCCTGGCGGCCTTCGTCAACGTCGCGTCGCTCCTTGCGATCATCGGCCTCATCATCGTCGAAGCGCTCCCCGGACTCTCCTGGGAATTCTTGACCGAACCCCCGAAGAACATGATGACGGAAGGCGGCATCTGGCCCTGCCTTCTGGGCACGTTCCTTCTCGCCATGGGGGCGCTCGTCATTGCGCTCCCCTTGGGCGTCGCCGCGGCCGTATACCTGCACGAGTACGCCGACAAGACGAGCGCGTGGGTGACGCTGACCAGGCTTTCGATTGCGAACCTCGCCGGCGTCCCCTCGATCGTCTTCGGGCTCTTCGGCCTCACGTTCTTCGTGGTCTTCTGCGGCTTCGGCGTGAGTCTTTTGTCCGGGATCCTGACGCTTGCGGTCCTGTCGCTGCCCATCATCATCAACACGACGGAAGCCGCGCTCGCGCAGGTGCCGCAGGACTGGCGCGAGGCGAGCCTCGCGCTCGGCGCGTCGCCCTTCGAGACGATCATGAAGGTGATCCTCCCGAACGCGCTCCCCGGGATCCTCACCGGGTCGATCCTCGCGCTCTCGCGCGCCGCGGGCGAAACCGCCGCGATCATGTACACGGGGAGCGTGTTCTTCACGCCCAAAGAAAGCGCCTCGCTTTTCGAACCCGTGATGGCGCTGCCCTACCACATCTACGTGCTCGCCACGTCGGGCACCAACATCGAGGCGACGAGGCCTCTGCAGTACGGCACCGCGCTCGTGCTGCTGCTTTTGGTGCTCTGCATGAGCTCCGCGGCGATTTGGCTGCGCGAACGCCGACGCGGCTGAGGTTCAGGACCCAGAGCACTCTAAAGCCACCTTCAGCACCCCCAACCAACCGACAGATTTTCGAACGCTCCAAACACCATGACGACGACGAACATGCCCGCGCCCAAGATCGAGATGCGCGACCTCAACGTCTACTACGGGAACTTCCACGCGATCAAGAACATCTCCATGCAGATCCCCGAGGGGAAGGTGACGGCCTTCATCGGGCCGTCGGGCTGCGGGAAGTCGACCCTTCTGCGCAGCCTCAACCGCATGCAGGACCTCTACCCCGGCCAGCGCGCCGAGGGGACGCTCCGGATGGGTGTCCTCGACCTGCTCTCGCGCGACATCGACGTGACGGAACTCCGTTCCCGCATCGGGATGGTCTTCCAGCGCCCGACGCCTTTCCCGATGTCGATCTACGAGAACGTCGCCTACGGCGTGCGCCTTCACGAAAAGCTCTCGAAATCCGAGATGGACGAGCGCGTCCACTGGGCCTTGAAGAAGGCGGCGCTCTGGGACGACGTGAAGGAAAAGCTCCAGGAACCGGGGTCGAGCCTCTCGGGCGGTCAGCAGCAGCGCCTCTGCATCGCCCGCGGGATCGCGGTGAAGCCGGAAGTTCTGCTGTTGGACGAACCCTGCTCGGCCTTGGACCCCATCTCCACCGCCCGCATCGAGACGCTGATCGAAGAGTTGAAGCAGGACTACACCGTCGTCATCGTCACGCACAGCATGCAGCAGGCGGCCCGCATCTCGGACTACACCGCGTTCATGTACCTGGGCGAACTGATCGAATTCGGCGAGACGCGCCAGATCTTCACCCGCCCGCGCGAAAAGGCGACGGAAGACTACATCACGGGCCGCTTCGGCTGATCGGTCCGTCGTGGAAGGACATTCAAGAAAAGAAGGATGGAGAACACCATGACCGAACACATCGCCAAGCAGTTCGACGTTGAGCTGAACGAACTCCAGACGAACATGCTCGAGATGGGCGCGGACGTGCGCCGGCAGCTGGACGCGGTGGGCCGCGTGCTGCTGAGGCTCGACGAGGAAGAGGCCCGCGAAGTCGAAGCGGCCGATCAGAGAATCAACATGAAGGAAAAGGAGCTCGACGCCTTCATCGAGTTCATCCTTGCGCACCGCCAGCCCCAGGCGCGCGACCTGCGGCTCGTCGTCTCGAGCCTCCGGATGACGATCGACTTCGAGCGCATGGGCGACGAAGTGCGTTCCGCCGCAAAGGGCGTGAGGAAGCTGCGCGGCACCGTCGACGAGCGCCTGGTCGAGATGCGCGACGAACTCCTGACCCTTCACGCCCATCTTCTCGTCATGATGGACGAGACCCTCACCGCGGTGAAGAACTTCGACGACCGCCTCGCGCACGCCGTCGTGGCGCGCTTCCCGGTTCTGAGGAAGGAAACCGGCGCGGCCGTGAAGGCCGTCGTCGACCGGATGGTCGCGGGTGCGGGGATCGAGGACGGGCTGGAATTGATCCGCATCGCCAAGGCGCTCGAACGCGTGGGCGCCCACATGCAGAACATCGGCGAGTCGATCGTCTTCATCCGCGAGGGCGTGGACATCCGTCACACGCCGGAGACGGAAGGGAAGACCGTCAAGGACAACTGAACATAGCCCGTGTTGTTCATTCGTTTCCGCCGAACAACACCCGAACCGAACTGAGGCCCTGCGGACGCGTCGCCGGGTACCCATGATGCGGGTACCCGCAGGGTCGATGCCGGCGGTTGGAGGAGGGATCGGGGCGTAGGCCATTTGGAGCGGTCGAAACCCCGGTCCCGCCTTTTTTTTGACGGACCGATCCCCCTAACTACTTGACTATATTGAGAAACATCTCGTAAATATTTCAAAAATATTTCACAATCTGACCGTGGCCACCGGTAGGGTTTTTTCAGTAATAATGCGCCACCTGCGCCGAATTTGCGGTACCCGTAGCACTGCTCAATCGACGCTCCAACGCTCCGACTTGTCCGGCAGGCGTATTAGGGTTACTACCAAAGCCCTAAAACACCCCTCCCATCGGAGCCGTTGCGTCCGGTACGGCGGTACCCGTACATTTCGGCTACGTCTGAAAAATCTTTCTCGAAGGACCAACCCCCATGGCTCTCCGACAAGAACAAATCCTTCTCCTTCAGGAGCTTAAATACGACCACAAGATGAGCAACGAGGCGATCGCCTCGGTGCTCGGCTGCCACCGACACACCGTCGCCCGCCACCTCCGCATGATGGCCGAAGGCGCCACGGTGGGTCCGCGACCGCAGTACCAGAACGGCATTCTCGACCGGGGCGACCAGTCGAGCCTCACCGCGCTCTTCCGCGAGACGCAGGGCAACGGCGATCTGATCGCGAGCCACATCACCCGCGCGCCCGAGCGCTACGGGCTGGTGCCGGGCACGACGGTTTCGCCCCGCACCGTGCGCCGCTTCTTCCAGACGCGCCACCCGAAGCTGGCGCAGGAGCGCTGGGCGATGCGCCGCGCGGCCTACGCCGCGATGCGCGCGGCGGCCGCCGCGAAGGCGGAAGCCGAAGCAGGCTGAGCGACGACCGGTGACCTTGTGGTCCGCGTGATCTCGTGATCACGACCGATCACGGCGAAAGCCGAGAAGACTTTTCGGGGAGCCCCACCGGGCTCCCCGAAGTCTTTTGGGGCGGGCGGCAATCCGGGCGGGGCCGCACCCGGTGTTCATCGACCTTTCACCGCCCTTCATCACCCCTCACCGCCCTTCATCGGCCTTCATCCGCCCCTTCCGGGCGGCTCTCCGGCTCCTCAGGAGAGGGGCGTCAACACCGGATTCTGAACGTAGTCCCAGACGCGTTCGACTTCCTCGACCTTCGAGAGGTCGAGCATCGAGGGCGCGCGGATGCCGCCTTATCCCGACTGATGCCGCCTCATGCCTCCTCACTCCGACGCACGCGGCCCCAGGATGGCGCGGAAGGACGAATCCCGGCGCGTCCCGACGACCGTCGTTCGGGCGCAGCACCTTCGTCGAACGTTCGTTCCTTACGCTGCGCCCTCCGCGAAGACCCCGATGCAGGAAGCCCTCCCGAGCGCCCCTCATTGGTGCGATCAGGCAAAGGCCGGGCGTGATGCGCCAAGTTCCAAGTTTCCTTGGAGCCAAGCCTCCGCACTCTCTGCGAACGCCGAACCTGTCCACCCTGCCCGCCCAGGGAGGACGGCGGATTTAGCCCCGCGCGCCCGCATGGTGTAGGATTCACTCTTTGTAAGATCCCTAACACTCCGGAGTCACCTCGTGTCCACTCAGCAGGAATGCGTTGAGCTCGCCAACGGCGTCCAGATGCCCGTCATCGGGTACGGCACGTGGCAGATTCCCGTCAATGAGCGTTTTCTGAGCACGATCCACACGGCGATCCAGTTGGGCTACCGCCATTTCGACACGGCTCAGATCTACCAGAACGCCGACCTTCTGGGCGAAGCGGTCCGCTTCTCGGGCTTCCCCCGGAAGGACTTCTTCCTCTCGTGCAAGATCTGGGCGACGTGCCGCTCCTACGAGACGGCCTACGAAGCCGTCTGCGAAACGTACGACCGCATGAAGGTGGGCGCGATCGACCTGATCTGCGTGCACTGGCCGGCGACCCAGGGCGACCCGATGCTCTGGCAGTCCGCGAACGCGGGCGTCTGGCGCGCTCTGGAAGACGCGCAGCTCGAAGGCAAGGTCCGCGCGATCGGCGTCGCGAACTTCCTCCCGCACCATTTGGTGCCGCTGCTCGCGCGCGCCCGCATCCGCCCGGCCGTGAACCAGCTGGAGATCCACCCCGGCCACACGCAGTTCTCGACCGTGAACTGGTGCCTGAAGCAGGGGATCCAGGTCCAGGCCTGGAGTCCGTTGGGCCGCGGGGCGCTGCTTACCAACCCCACGGTGCTCGCCATCGCGCGCGCCCACAACGTCGCCCCCGCGCAGGTGCTCCTGCGCTGGAGCATCGAGCGTCAGCTCTGCCCGATCGTGAAGGCGGTCGACCTCATCCACATGCGCGAGAACTTGCGTCTCTACCACTTCGAACTCTCGGACGAGGAGATCAGCGCTCTCGACAAGCTCCCACCCTCGACCGCCTACTCGGGGCTCCACCCCGACACGGTGACGTTCTGAGAACGGAGACCAAAAGGTCCGAACGGATCCCAAGCCGATTGGTAATCCACGCGAAGCCCGGCACCGCCGGGCTTCGGTGCATTCGGACCCTCTCTCCTTGATTCCTGAAGAGACGGCGAGGTGAAGAGGTGAAGAGATGCGGAAGTTGAGAACGGGATGCTGAAATCGAAAAATCGTTCGTCGTCGTACGACTTGACAAACGTTCGACATCAAACTATCATTCACCCTCATGGAAAAGACCAACAACGCAACCCCGCGCAGGCAGACGATCGCGATCGCGCTCGCGGGCCGGTTTCTGGAGCGGAGCAACGCGTTCATTCAGGACGCGTTGGAGGACGAGGCCCTCTATCCCGGCATCGTTCCCGCGCACGGCGACCTCTTCAAGGTGCTCTTTGAGGAGCCCGAGGGGATTTCGGTCTCCGAGCTCGCGCGCCGCACGCACCGCACGAAGTCGACCGTCTCCATCCTCACCGAGAAGCTCATGCACCGCGGTTGGTTGGAGAAGTGTCCGAGTGCGGCGGACGGCCGCGTCGTCGTGCTGCGCCTCACCGACGAAGGCCGGGCGCTGGAGCCCGTTTTGGAGCGAATCTCCGCCGCGCTCTGTGAGCGCGTGACGGCGAACCTCACCGAGGACGAGACGGCGCATCTGGAGCTCCTCCTCCGCAAGGCCATCCGGGGGTTCGAGAAGCCCGAATGAGGCTCGACGAACCCGAACGTTTCGACTTTTCCGAAGGGTGGAATCCGCCGACAGGAAGGCAGGACGAGAGGAGCCGACAAGCTCTCGCGCCTTCCCGAACACGGATTCCTTCTTTTTCAACCCAATCGTTCGACGGCGAAAGTTTTTGACCGATCAACCGACCCCGGCATCGAAGGGCCGCCGCAAACCCTCTTGGAAAGGTTTGACGGCGAACGTTCGAAAGCGAACGGGTGCGGTTCAAGCTCAGAAATCCGCCGCCGAACGCCGCGTTTCAACAACCATCCAATCCCTCCCGACGACGTCGTTCCGTCGGGAGACAGACTCAAGGAGACAACCATGTCCGTTTTCTCGAAAACCGCCGCCGAAGGCGTCCGCACCGAACTCCACGACAAGCTGGGCTTGACCGGCGCGGAAGTGTCGGTGAACAACCTCCCCGCCAATGCCGCCGTGCCGTTCGTCCACAAGCACACGAAGAACGAAGAGCTCTACGGCGTGCTCGCGGGCTCGGGCGAGCTCTACATCGACGGCGAAGTCGTCGGCATCAAGGCGGGCGACTGGTTCCGCATCGCGCCCGAAGGCCGCCGCGCGATCCGCGCGGGCGCGGACGGCATCTCGTACGTCTGCATGCAGACGAAGGCCGGTTCGCTCGAAGGCTTCACGATGACCGACGGCGTCGTGCTCGAAGAAAAGGCGCCCTGGCACTGAGTCCGCTGAGCCCGTCGAAGAGCGGGCTCAGAACAGGAAGGCCGCGTCCTCGCGCGAGGATGCGGCCCTCTTTGTCTCTCGAACCGACCCGCCCCCGTTCGGAGGCCGGTCGGCAGAGTGTTGAAGCTTTTGAGCTTCGTCCGATCAGAACGCCGGAACGACGGAGCCCTGGAACTTGTCTTCGAGGAACTTCTTCACTTCGGGGCTCGTCAGCACGGCCTTCAGCTTCTGGAGGTCTTCGCGGTTCGATTCACCCGCACGGATCGCGACGATGTTCGCGTAGGGCGAATCCTTCGATTCGATCGCGATCGCGTCCTTCGTCGGGTTGAGGTTGGCACCCAAGGCGAAGTTGGAGTTGATCACCGCGGCGGCGACGTCGTCCAAAGCACGCGGCAGCTGCGCGGCTTCGATTTCAAGGAAGGAGAGCTTCTTCGGATTCTCGACGATGTCGTTCGGCGTCGCGAGGATGCCCGCGTCGGCCTTCAGCTTGATGAGGCCGGCCGTTTCGAGGACCTTCAGCGCACGGCCGCCGTTCGTCGGGTCGTTCGGGATCGCGATCTTCGCGCCTTCGGCGAGGTCCTCAACCTTCTTCACCGACTTCGAGTAGACGCCCATCGGTTCGATGTGCACCGCGACGAGGCTCTCCAGCTTCAGGCCGCGGCTCTCGGCGAATTCGTCGAGGTAGGGCTTGTGCTGGAAGAAGTTCGCGTCGAGTTCCTTGTCGGCCAAGGAGAGGTTCGGCTGAACGTAGTCGCTGAATTCGACGACCTTCACTTCGATGCCCTGGTTCTTCAAGGTCGGGGCGACGAAGTTCACGATGTCGGCGTGCGGCACGGGCGAGACGCCGATCGTGAGGACCGCGGCCTTGGGGGCCGCGCCCGCGGCAGGCGCTTCGGGAGCCTTGTCCTGGCAGCCGGCGAGCGAAAGGGCGAGACCGGCGGCGACGGCGACGGAAGAGAAGAGACGGGTGAATTTCATTTGGGTGCTCTCGATTTTGTAGGTGATTCTTCTTGACGGATGTCGGGGCGCTCGAAGGGACGTTCCCGCCTCAAGCCGCTCTTGGCCGACATCGGAGCGCAGCGTTCCCGGGTGCGGTCGTTTGAAAGCGGGGGAGACCTCCTCAAGATCTCCCGGTCCTCCTCTCTCGGGAAGACGGGCCGGATAGGACCGGCAGACGCGCACCGCGGTTCGATGATGAACCTGGACGTCCACGACCCCGCGGGGTGGACGTGGGGTGAAGTTTAGCGGGCGGCCTTCCGCCCGTGGGGACGCGAATCCTCAAAGCGTCCGGAAAGTTCGGCCGGAGTTGAGGTATTACCGGGCGCATAGGAGAAATCTCGCACCTCAAGACCTTCCGGAGAAGCCCGGAGAAGCCGTCCGGATCTACCGAGCCTGTGGGGGCGTCGGCGCCCGGCGGCCGCCCTGGACCCACACCTCCCCGACCGGACGGCCGGACGCTCCGCCCTTCCCGGCTTCCGCCCGCCGCCGACACCCTCCGAAAATAAGATCTGTGGCGTTTCGTTCACACCGATCAAAAGATCAAGATTTCGGCCGTTTTTGGTGCTTTTCGGACCTCAAGACGCCGGCAACCACCGGGCCTCTCAGGCAAAACGGACCACTCCGGATCAAAAGATCATAAACAGACTACTTTCGCGCCGGTCGAGACGTCGATTTTTCGGAATCGACTCAGAGATTGATCTTTTCGAATTAGGATGATCTCACCACGCGGACGAAGGGACGCAAGCCCGGACGGACGTAGAGAGAAGCGTCCGGCGACCATCCCAACACCCGCCCAAACACCCTCTTCCCGTACGCCCGACGCGAAGGAAGAGCCGCAGGGAGAGACCCTGAAGAAACCGACACGACGCTGAGGAAGACCGCCATGACCACGAAGACGCAGGACCGCCTGAAGAAGAACCCGCACCGGGATGCGGCCCACCTCCCGGCGCTCGACATGGGCATCCGCGACATCCCGCTCTCGCGGGCCTTCGCGAACGTGAAGCCCGATCCGGCGCGCCGGTGCCTAACCGAAGTCGTCCATCTGGGCATCGAAAACTGGCCCAAGTCCGCGGTCGGGCTCTCGCGCCTCACCGGCCTTCCGCGCGCCGTGTCGGCGGAAATCATGACGGGTGAGACCCAGCGCGAACGGATGTTGGCGTCGCTCATCTTCTTCGAGAGCCTCTTCGAGCAGGCGGGCGTACACCATCCGGACGCCGAGAAGGCGCGCCGTCTGGTCGTGAGGACGCTCCCCGATCCGGTGCTGCGCCGCCATGCGAAGACCGCCATGGACAAGAAGATCGGGAAGCTCTTCCCGGACCTCGCCGCCGCGGCCGCGCCGGTGCTGGCGTGCCAACGCCTCAAGGCCCAGCAGCCGAGGGCGGGGGCCGACATGGCTACCGCCGCGTGATCGGCAGGAAACCGGGTATCAGACATCAGTGGTTCAGGAGGACCACCATGCACATTCGTTTTGAAGGAGGAAGGGCGGCCGTCGCCCGCTCAAGACGTTGGTGAACGCAAGGCTTCGTTCCTGAGCGCCGCGTGCGCTCAGAGACAGAGGCCCCGCTGAGCATGGTGTCCGGTCTGCGCGCACGTCGAACGCGCGAATCGAAACGGCGACAACTTCAAGTGCAGGAACGAAGACTGCGAAGCAGCTTTCGACGCGGACCAGGTCGCGGCGTTCAACCTGCTCCGGCGGGCACATGACACCCGATTCGACGGCTTTCTGACGAAGGAGTCCGTCTACAAGCTCGAGCGTGGGGACTACGAGGTCTGGTGCCGCGATCACGACTTGCCGATTCGCCCTGATCCGAAGCTCGTCAAACGGGAGGCGAAGCCGGCCAGGAAGGTTCTGAGGGGGAAGAAGGCTTCTCCGGAAGAGCTCGCGGAACTGCTGAGTTGGGCGGATAACCGCGGTCGACGACACGCCTGAACACAAACGTAGTTGAGATGAGGCCGACGGATGTGGTCGGCCATTAAGGAGAGTCTGGGACAGGCTCTCTGGGGAGGTTGAAAAATGGGGTCGTAAGAAGAGCCTCTCAGCGGGACCAGATAAGGTTGCAGTAACCGAACGTTGGACGAAAGTGTGCCGGGTGAAGCGTTCGCCGTGCGAAAGCCGGTGACCTCATCCATGATCCGGCGCCGGAGCTGTGCCAACCGCTGAGGGATACGAAACTCAAGTGCGCCTTGGAGAGGTGTCGGCTCAGGCTTCGGTCTGGGTTGACGCCTACCGTTCACGCACCGGCCCAACGAGGGCTCGAAAGAAGAATTCCTTCGGCGTTCGCGCCCGGTCTCACTCTGGGAGATTTTTGGGGATTCGAGGAACGGACGGCGCGGGCCTTCTTCGAATCACTTCGCCGCCGCGCTCTGCGCCGCGGCATCCTGCCCGGCCGACTGCGCCTGTTGCTTCGCGAGCATCCGCAGCTTCCCGATCAACTCTTCCGTAAAGGCCGCCACGCGCTGCGCGGTGAGACCCTTCCCCGCTTCGGCGCGGCCCGTGGCCTCGACGCGCGGGATGCCGTGCTCAAAGGTCTGGAAGACGATCCCCTCCACCACGTCCCCGCGGGTCTCGACCGAGTAGGTGACGACGAAGGGGCAGGCGTCGGGGCCGGAGCCGGCCGAGAGCCGCTCGAAGCTCACGCCCGCGGCGGCGAGACCGGCTTCCAGGGCGCGCTTCAGCGCGTCGCTCTTCACTTCCGGGTTTTCCAAGACGCACGTGCGCGCGTAGTCGACGGGCGCGAAGTCCGCGCTTTCGTCGACGATCTTCGGCCCCGAGGCGCAGGCCGCGAGCCCGAGCGCGAGGGAGGCCGCCCCGGTGAGGGCGAGAAGCCGTCGGGCGTTGATGCGGAAAAGAGTCGTGCGGTGCATGGGCGTTGTCGGCGGGCCTTCCCGGCCGCGGAGAAAAGCGGAACCGCCATTATGGCACGCGCCGCGGCGTTGCCTTCGGGTGCCGCGGACGCGGTTTCGATGCGGCTTCGGGGCAAAGAGAGCACTCCAGTACCGACCGTCAACGTCCCCGTCAATCCCGCGTAGATGGGATTCGCCGCCCGCACCCCGCACCAATCACCTACCTTCGGGGGTGGTGCTGAATGGTGGTTTTGAGGTGCAATCACGGAGTTTCATCTTTCCCCGTTTCCGTAAGGCGAAAACCGGCCCCGTCTAGGTAGAACCGCCAAGATGCCGGACTTTTCAAAATCCTTTGCTTGGATACAATGGGAGAGATGCGCCCGACTTCGGGGCGCTCAGGAACCCCCTCAGAAGCTTGAAACGCCTCCGACCATCCCAGAAAGATTAGAGAGACCTACGCCGTGCTCGACGACTTCAACTACAAACCCCTCATCCGCGTGATCGACGACGACGACAGCGTCCGCCGCTCCTGGGCCTTTCTGCTCTCGGGCGAATCCTACGACGTCGTGACGTTCGCCGACGCGAACAGCTTCCTCGCCTCCTCCGACTTCCGCCGCTACGGCGCGATTCTTCTCGACGTGCGCATGCCGAACATGTCGGGGCTGGAGCTCCAGAACAAACTGAAGGCCATGGGCTGCGACCTCCCGATCATCTTCATTTCGGGTCACGGCGACATCGACATGGCGGTGAACACCCTGAAGAACGGCGCCGTCGACTTCCTGCAGAAGCCCGTGAACGACACGCGCCTTCTCGAAGCGATCGACGCCGCGGTCGCCCGCAACAAGGCCGCCCGCCGCGATCAGGCCGAAGTGGCCGGGTTCAAGGCGCGCCTTGAGCAGCTCACGCAGCGCGAACGCGAAGTGATCCGCATGGTCGCGCAGGGTTACTCCAACAAGGAAGTGGCCGCGGAATTCGGCATCTCGGAAAAGACCATTCAGGTCCACCGCGGGAGCGCCTACCGCAAGCTCGATCTGCACAACGCCGCGGAAATCGCGCGTCTGCTGCTGCGTTCCGGCGATCCGCTCTGATCGGCCTGATCGACAGAAAACCGCTACCCCCACGGCGCCCGCATCGGCCTTCGGCCCCTGCGGGCGTTTTCGTTTTTCGAGATGAAGTGACGGCCCCGAAGGGCCTTTCAGGTCATCCGGACGCCGCCTAGCCCAAAGGCACTAGCCCAAACTCCGCTTCCCGAACGAGACCGGTACCTCCGCGGGCGAAGCCTTCGCGCCGAATGTCTTCCCACGAAGGCGATTGCGGCGGAGGATTCCGCCGCTTCGCCCCGAAGGCCCCCCAATTCCCGTATAGTGCGGGCACGCCTCGCCGAAGGGGCGGGTCGAGCGCCGCTCCCCGACCTTCGCGCCCCGGGAAAGACCGGTTGAGCCTCTCGGCTCCCGGCTTCCCCACGCCGGATTCCGATTTTGTCTTTTCTCTTTTGGAGTGTTCGTCATGCTGACCGACATCGAAATCGCCCAATCCACCAAACTCGTCCCGATCGACGAGCTCGCCCACGGCGCCGGCCTCACCGACGCCGAGTTCGAGCCCTACGGGCGCGACAAGGCGAAGGTGACGCTCGATCCCTCGCGCCCCCAGAAGGGCCGCCTCATTCTCGTCACCGCCACCTCGGGGATGCCCGCGGGGTCGGGGAAGACCACCACGTCGATCGCGCTCGCGCAGGGCTTGAAGAAGATCGGCAAGAACGCCGTCCTCGCCCTTCGCGAACCCTCGCTCGGTCCCGTCTTCGGGATGAAGGGCGGCGCGGCCGGCGGCGGCTACAGCCAGGTCCTCCCGATGGAGGCGATCAACCTCCACTTCACGGGCGACCTTCACGCGATCACCGCGGCGAACAATCTCCTCGCCGCCCTGCTCGACAACGCCCGCCACCAGGGTCAGGTGGACCTCAAGGAAATCTACTGGCGCCGCGTCCTCGACGTGAACGACCGGATGCTGCGCAACATCGTCTCGGGCCTCGGCGGTCCGGCGAACGGTCTCCCGACGGAAGCGGGCTTCGACATCACGGCCGCCTCCGAACTCATGGCGATCCTCTGCCTCGCCACCGACATGGAAGACCTCCGCGCCCGCCTCGACCGCATCGTCCTCGGCATCCGCCGCGACGGCACGGCCTACACCTGCAAGGAATTGGGCGCCACGGGCGCGCTCCTCGCGCTCCTCTTCGACGCGATGAAGCCCAACCTCGTGCAGTCGATCGAGGGGAACCTCGCCTTCGTGCACGGCGGGCCGTTTGCGAACATCGCCCACGGCTGCAACTCGGTGGCGGCGACGCGCGCGGCGCTCACGCTCGGCGACTACGCGATCACGGAAGCGGGCTTCGGCTCGGACTTGGGCGCCGAGAAGTTCCTCAACATCAAGTGCCGTGCGGCCGGCTTCCAGCCCGCCGCGATCGTGCTCGTCACCTCCACCAAGGCCCTCAAGTGGCACGGCGGCGTGCCGCTCCCCGAAATCGGGAAGCCCAACGTGGGGGCGCTCAAGAAGGGGCTCTGCAATCTGGACGCGCACGTCGAGAACCTGCGCCGCTTCGGCCCCAACGTCGTCGTCTCGCTCAACCACTTCCACACCGACACCGACGAAGAGCTCGAGATCATCCGCGCGCGCTGCGCTGAGCTGGGCGTGCGCTTCGCGGTCTGCGACGGCTTTGCGAAGGGCGGCGAAGGCGCGACCGAACTCGCCCGTGCCGTGGTTGAGGCCGCGGCCGATCCGAAGCCCTTGACCCACACGTACGACCCCGATGCCACGATCGAAGAGAAGATCGGCGCCATCGTGACGAAGGTCTACGGCGCGGGCGGCTTCACGCTCTCGGACGCCGCGAAGAAGGACCTGAAGCGCCTCCAGGATCTCGGCTGCGACCGCCTCCCCGTCTGCATCGCGAAGACCCCGTTCTCGCTCACCGCGGACCCGAAGGCGCTGGGCGCCCCGAAGGGCTTCGACGTGCCCGTGCAGCGTCTGGTCTTGAATGCCGGCGCCGGCTTCGTCGTCGTGACGACGGGCGCCATCATGCGCATGCCGGGCCTTCCGAAGGCCCCGGCCGCCATGCAGATCGACGTGAAGGACGGCCGCATCACCGGCCTCGCGTAATCGACGCGGCGCTTCTGCGGCCGGCCCGGCCGGCCGCAGGCTGCAAAAGCTGCAGGCACAACAAAACCCCGTAGGGCGAGCAAACCCGACGGGGTTTCGTTTTGATGGAGGAGCAAACGGAACGGGCCCGCGCCGACCAAAGCGCGGGCCCTCCGATTCTTTGCAAACGTCGTCGCGGAAAAGGAGGAAACCGTGACGTCGTTTCCATGAGGCGAAGATGCGGTTGACTCAAGCGATGCGACCAAACATCTCGTCAACCTTTCTTCCACACGGTGCGTGAGGACCGGGGAGGTTCTCAGGGGCGCCGTGTCGGCGATCTGCGGGCAGACGGTCGGAGACCGAAGGATCCGGAGCGGGGACCAGCCGCAGCGGACGGCAGATCTGCCTTGCAACCACAAAAAGGAGAAAACACATGAATCGTGTTTGCCATGTACCGGATCACCACCCGTTCCCACACGGGAGGCTGCCGTCCGGAGGCGCATGGCACGCCTTCCGGCGTCCGGCAATCTCGAACGGAAGAAAGTCTTCCTTTCGTGTCCACCGAACATGCTTCGCAGTATATCAACGTAAACCCTTGAGCGCCCATACGCATCCCCAATTTTCACCAGGGACGATTGTTACTATTTGTAAATACTATCTGGCCCGCAAACGAGGGTTTTCCCGCAAAACATCCGGCGTTCGGGTTAACCCGTGAACGGGATCCTCCTTTTTCGCGTCTTTGACGAAGGTTTGAGCGTTCGCCTTCCGAAGATCTCCCCAACAACAAGGAATGTCGCGAAACCGTCTTTCGGCCACGAGAACGTGACGAAAAACCGACATGGCCGGGCCCGGGGCGTCCACTTTCGTCTTCACGCGGAGAGAACCCTGTTTTCCGGAACCGGCGTTCGCTCAAAACTACCACTTTGGGATAGCTTGCGCACTCCTCCAAAAAGGCGTAGGCGGATTCCTCCTTCCGGCGGAACCCTCTGTTTCGCGTTTCCCAACGGAAAAAGATCACCCCCGCGCGGGCACCTCCGAGGGAACCCATACGCACTTCCGGCACCCTCCGCCTCGTCCCCCGCCGCGCCCGAGGCCGGCCCCATCGAGGACGCCCGAAGGCGGGGCGGATGAGGGACCGGCGGTCGGCCGATGCGGGGCTCAGGCGGACCCTGAAGGCGGACGGCCGCGGGAGCGCGGCACATCCGTGAAGGCGACCGACGCGCGCCCGGGGACGCCGCGCCCACATTCCAAGAGACGCTTCCGCGTCCCGGCAGGCGCGGTCACGCGGCCTTCGGGATCGCTCCCGGAGTAGCGGGGAGCCGGGCGGCGGGATCGTCCGGCCCGCGTGCGCGTACTTCAATCCGCGCCCGTGTGCGGCCCGTCCGACCCCGACAAGCACGTCGGGTGCCGCAGGCACGCCCCGCTTCGGCGCCGCTCATCGGAAGCTCGGACCGGACGCGCCCCGACGCCGCCGCGCCGACGCTTCCCATCCACCCGGACCTCACCCCGGATCCTTCCCGACACTTTCCCCGGGACGTCCCCGACGCGCCGCCCGCGCGTCGCCCAGGATGTCCTCAAGCATCCTTCAACACGTCCCCGCCGACCGTCCGGCCCCCGTCCGGGATCAAAACTCCGGCCTCGAAATGCGCTTTTCCTCCGGGGCGACGCACGCCGAAAAAGCGTCGCCCCACCCGCTTTTCACTTCCCGTTTGCGCACAAAGTGCACGCATGCAACAACTCCGGTTCTCCGGCGCGGGGCGATTTTCTGCCTTCGGACAACCCTTTTTCCATATGCCGAATTTCGATGAATACCCAATGTAAATAGCCCGTCTTTCAAAATTTTCCATCCGC
>ENA-UPWN01000101-UPWN01000101.1-human-gut-metagenome-genome-assembly--contig:-NODE-101-length-42648-cov-7.864438_pt1 | contig 42648 bp, 33 predicted proteins | sample MGYA00250050_ERZ773377 | MGnify/ENA primary metagenome ERZ773377 (study PRJEB29103, sample SAMN06112008) | human gut metagenome | biome: human gut; feature: ankylosing spondylitis patient; material...
TGCTGCGGAAGCCGTCTTCATCGAAGACCGCCCCGATGTTCACACTTATCGGTTCGTTGAATTCTGATTTTTAAAGATCGTCCGTCTCATCCGACCGGCCGGAGGGGCCCGTCCGGAGAAACGAGTTACGCATTGTGCCGAAGCGAACCCCAGCTGTCAAGGGCGGCGCTCAAATTTTTGACGCCCGCACTCCGCCCGCCATCTCGCCCTTCCTTGCGTCCCGTCACCCATCATGGGAGAGACTACTCAGAGCAACTCGTCCGCACCGTATCCGCCTCCCCCTACAATGCCAAGGCGATCCGATCAATGTTGCCTTCCGACAGTCATGACGCGACCGAACACTCCTCCCACCCGAGCCGCACGCATCCTGCGATGGACGCGGCGCACGCTCGTCGGCACGGCCGTTCTGGCCCTGTCGCTGGGGATGTTCGCCTGCGCGGACGAACTCCGGCGCGGCATCAACACGCCCGAGCAGACCTTGGCGGCATGGCCCGGTGCGGCGCTCACGCTCTCCGGCACCCTCAACGACGTCCCCAAGGACGCTTCGGTGGCGATCGTCGTCCACACGACCCCTGAGACGAACCTCATCGCGGTCAACTCCGCCTCGTCTTCGCCCCGTTGGTTCGCGAGCGGCCAGCGATGGCGCGTGACGTTGACGGCGCTCCCTCAACTCCACACCGGCAGGCTCACCCTCGACATCACCGCCCGCGTGATGGATGAGCGCGGCAACCCGCGCGAACTTCAATTACCGCCCTGGTCGGTGACGGTGCTCCCCGATGCGGAAGCCGCCCGATTGACGAGTCGCTCCTTCATCGAGCGGCAGTTCGGGGCCGACCCGTTGATTTCCGCCATCTTCCTTTTGGGACTGGGCCTCTTGGCCGGGGTGCTCACGCCCGTCGCGAGCCGTCTTCTCTCCCGCAACCTCGCGGAGCACGGCTACCTCCTCGTTTACCACGCGAAGATCGACGGCGACGACACGCTGCTCTACTGCGTCGACAAGGCGGGACGCCTTGAAGGCGACGCCGGCTACCCGGTCTTCTCCGCCGTCGGCCAGATGCTCGGCGTCGCCGCACTTCTGAACCGCGGCCGACGCCACTGCGTCCTGCGCCTGCCTGCCGCCCAGGCCCGCGCCGGATGCTTCATCGCGATCCGACCCGCCTGATCAGGGACCTCGAAAGACCAATCCCCAGAACGACGAAACCCGGCCTCGCAGCCGGGTTTCTCGTCCAGGGAAACAGACCTACGGTCAGTTCGCCTGCGCGCGGCGCCAGGCGGCGACGGCTTCGACGCTGTCGGCCACCAGCTTCGGACCGTTGTAGATGAAGCCCGTGAAGAGCTGCACGAGCTGCGCGCCCGCTTCCATCTTCTCGACGGCGTCCTTGCCCGTCATCACGCCGCCCGACGCGATGATCGGGAGTTCGCCCTTGACGTGATCCGCAATGAGGCGGACGACTTCGGTCGAACGCTCACGAAGGGGCGCGCCCGAGAGGCCGCCCGTTTCCTGCGCGTGCTGAAGCCCTTCGACACGCTTACGCGCGATCGTCGTGTTGGTCGCGATCACGCCGTCGATGCCGTGCGCCATCAACGTGTCGACGCAGCGGAGGATCTCGTCGTTTTCAAGGTCCGGCGCGAGCTTCACGGCGATGGGGACGTGCTTGCCGTTGCGGGCTTCCTTCAACGCTTCGCGCTTCGCGGTGATGCCCTTCACGAGGTTTTCGAGTTCGCTCTCGCCCTGAAGCGCGCGGAGGTTCTTCGTGTTGGGGGACGAGATGTTGACCGCGATGTAGTCGGCGTGGTCGTAGACGGCGTCGAGGCACTTCTCATAGTCGGAGAGCGCGTTTTCAATCGGCGTCACAGCATTCTTCCCGATGTTGATCCCGAGGACGCCGCCGCGAAGGCGGAACGCATCGGCGCTGCGGAGGTTCTCCAACACCTGCACGACGCCTTCGTTGTTGAAGCCCATGCGGTTGATGACGCCTTCCGCGGGAATGAGGCGGAAAAGGCGCGGCTTGGGGTTCCCCGGCTGCGCCAACGGCGTGATCGTGCCGATTTCGACGTGGCCGAAGCCGAGGCCGCCGAAGGCGCTCACGCGTTCGCCGTCCTTGTCCATGCCGGCCGCAAGACCGATGGTGTTCGGGAAGCGCACGCCCATCACCGTGACGGGGTCATCGTCGGGCATGTGGGTGATGAGCTTGTGAAGACCCAGGTGAACGATCCAATCCAGGTTGGACATCGTGACGGCATGCGCCATCTCCGGGTTCATCGAGAAGAGAACGCGTCGAGCAATGTTGTAGAGCATGATGCTTGGGATCTTGTAGTCCTGCGGCGCTCGGCGTCCGGCTGTTCGGACGGGGGCCCTCGTCCGCCGCATTTTGTCAGTTGGGGATTCGGCCTCCCAACCTGCGGGAAGTAGAATTGTCTCATTATACATGCGGCCCAAATCCGCCTGAAATTTGCGACCCAAGAATTACCTCGATAGAGGTATATGCAACAGTTTGTAAATTTAAAGCCTCAAACTCTTGACGGACCTCGGGTTGTTCCGCATAATTCAAATCTCAACGCCGCAGACACGCGGCAGTGACGAATTTACCGCGGGGTGGAGCAGCCCGGTAGCTCGTCGGGCTCATAACCCGAAGGTCGGAGGTTCAAATCCTTCCCCCGCAACCAATTAAAGGTCCCGTACCGCAAAGGCGGTGCGGGACTTTTTCTTTGTCCGTAGGAAAGCTGAGGATTCGAGGCGGCGGCGCCGTTTTCGGTAACTCACAGGATATTGCGCGTAAGGGCTTCCAGCGCGTGATTTTATTGTGGGTACTATTGGGGGTAAGCAGTTGGGTTTTCATTTGCCCCCAATAGATTGCGTACCGTCAGCCCATCACAGACCGGGACTGCGTCAATCTCCCGCCGACCGCACGGTCGCGTACCTCCCGGGACCCTCCTCCCTCATTTCCCACCACTTCATTCTCCTTTTCCGCCGGTCGATTCGACCGCCCGCCTTGATTAGAATGAGCGCCTGCGGCGTGCCTCGACGCGATTAAGCGCACCCCGCCGCCCGTTTCCCAACCCCGCACCCCGCTCAGCCCGAACACCCAAGGAAGATCATGTCCGTCTCCCCCATGTCCATCGACACGCCCGTCCGGCCCGCCTTTTGGAACGTTCCGATTTGGGGCGAGATCGGCGTCTACGTTTTGGGGCTTCTCGCCGTCGCGCTCTGCGCCTGGGGCGTTTGGAAGCAGTGGAAGATCTGGACCTCTGGTCGAGCCATCGAAAAGGACCCCGCCCGCGTGAGGCGCGCGGCGGACGCGGTCATGCAGAAGCGCGTCGTCGAAACGAAGGCGGGGCGCGTGCACGCGATGTTGGTCGTCGGTTTCTTCCTTCTCTTCCTCGGCACCGCCACCGCGACGCTCGACTGGGACGTGGGACACTACGTCTTCGGGCAGCAGTTCCTCCGGGGTTCGGTCTACCTCGCCTACAAGCTCATCCTCGACATCGCCGGCGTGGCGGTGCTCCTCGCCTTGGGGCTCGGCGCCTGGCGCCGTTGGAAGAGCGACACCCTTGAGCGCAACACCCGCTTCGTCTGCGTCTACGCGTCGCTCGCCCTCATCGTCATTTCGGGCTACGTCGTCGAGGCGCTCCGCCTCGCCGTGCAGCAGCCCGACTGGTCCTCGTTTTCTCCGGTCGGCCACCTCCTGGCGCAGGGCTTGATCGGCTTCGGCCCTGCGGCGCTGGAAGCCGCCCACGTCGTCCTTTGGGTCGCGCACGGCATCGCCGCGCTAGCCTTCATCGCCGCCATCCCTCTCACCTTCTACGGGCACCTCTACCGTCAGCCGCTCGCCGCGGCGATGAGGAAGGCCGACGCCCCCGGGACGCTCGCCCCCATCGCCGACATTGAAGAGCAGGAAACGTTCGGGCTCTCCGCCATCGAGCAGCTGAAGCCCGAAGAGCGCATCCAGTTGGCGGGCTGCGTCGAATGCGGCCGCTGCGACGACGTCTGCCCCGCGGTGCGCGCCGGGACGCCCCTGAAGCCCCGCACGATCATCATGAAGCTCCGTGCGCGCGCCGAGGCGCGCGAACGGGGCCTTACGGACGAGAAGCCCCTCGTGGGCGACGTCGTCACCCACGACGAACTCTTCTCCTGCACGACCTGCGGCGCCTGCGCGCGGGCGTGCCCCGCTGAAATCCAGACGCCCGACTTCATCGTCGCGATGCGTCGACATCTGGCGTTGGAACAAGGCGAATTCCCGGAAGGCGCCGCCGCGGCGTTGGAGAACACCGCCTCCGTCGGGAACCCCTGGGGGATGGATCCGTACGAGCGCATGGACTGGGCGAAGGACCTGGACGTCCCGCTTGCCGAACCCGGGAAGAAGGTCGACGTCCTCTACTGGGTCGGCTGCGCTGCGAGCTACGACCGGCGTGCGCGCCGCATCGCCCGCGCGATGGTGAAAATCTTCCGCGCGGCCGGCGTCGACTTCGCGGTGATGCCCGAAGAGCGCTGCCACGGCGAATTCGCCCGCCGCTTGGGCGAGGAGTACCTCTATCAGACGGCCGCACAGGAAAACCTCGAAGCCTTCGCCGGCTACGACTTCAACCGGATCGTCGCGGCCTGCCCGCACTGCTTCCATACGCTCAAAAACGAATATCCGCTTCTCAAAGCCTTCTCGGAATTGGAGATGGGTGAGCGCTGGAAGGCGGTCGACCATGCAACCTTCATCCGCGAACTGATCGATGCGGGGCGGCTCCCCCTCTCGAACGCCGAAGCCCTCGAAACGCTCGCGACGGTCTATCACGACCCCTGCTACCTCGCGCGCCACAACGGCATCACCGAAGCCCCGCGCCGGGTGTTGGACGGTGTTTTGGGCACCCACGCCGAAGCGGAAGAAACGGGCGAGAAGGCCCTTTGCTGCGGCGCCGGGGGCGGCCAGATCTGGTGCGAAACCCGTGCGCCCAAGCCCGTCAACGTCATCCGTCTCGACGCGCTCAAAGCCACCGGCGCGAAGCGCATCGCCGTCTCGTGCCCGCACTGCCTCACCATGCTGGAGAGCGCCAAGGCGACGGCGCGGGACGATGCAACCCGCGTGGAGGACATCGCGGAAATCGTCGCGGCCGCCTTGATGGAACCGACGGCGGAAGGGGTGGGATCCGAACCTGCGGAATGATCCGACCGTTTACGGATGCATGAGGTGCGGCGTCGACCGAAACCCGCACCGGAAGCCCTTCAAGGCCGTCAATGAAAAGGCCCTTTCGGATCTCGCCGGAAGGGCCTTTCGTCATGTCGGGGATTCACGCGTCGCCGGAAGTCGGGACTTGCGGGCGGTTCGTGCGGCCCGTGAGGTTCGTGAACTCAGAAGAGTTCGTACGGCCGCACCGACGGGAAGTTCTGATTGAAGCGGGGTTCCGTCTCCACGAACGCCCGCATCGTCTTCATGTCTTCGGCGCGGCGGCCGTTGTCGGGGCTGTCCAGAACGACCATGACGAGCCGACGCTCGCCCACTTCGCTCTGCACCACCATGCAGCGCCCGGCCGCGGTGGTGAAGCCCGTCTTTTGGATCCCGATCCGCCAGGAGGGGTCCCCGATCAGGCGGTTCGTCGTCTGCATGTTGAGCCAGCGCTTTCCCGCCTTCAACTTCGCGACCGGTGCGGTCGACGCCTCACGGATCTCGCTGTAGGCGTAGACCGCGTTGACGAGCTTGCCCAAGTCCCGAGCAGTCGAGTGGTTGCGGTTGTCGAGACCGGTCGGATCGGCAAAGACCGAATCCGTCATGCCGAGTTCCGCGGCCCTCGCGTTCATCTCGCGCACGAACGCCTTCTTGCCGCCCGGGAACGTCCTCGCCAAGGCGTGCGCCGCACGGTTGTCGCTCGACATCAGCGCGGCCTGAAGCACCGCGGTGCGCGTGAGCACCATGCCGCTCTTCAGTTTCGAGCTCGCGTTGCTCCGCACGTAGTCTTCGCGGGAGATCTTGATCTTTTCGTCGAGCGGGAGACCGCTCTCGGCGATCACCAGGGCCGTCATCAGCTTCGTGACAGAGGCGATGGGAAGCGCCACGTCGGCGTTCTTGAGGACGAGCTCTTCGCCCGTATCCTGATCCAAGACGTACGCAACGGAGCTCGAAAGCGACAACGGATAGTCCGTCTCGCGAAGCCCGGCCTGGGTCGCGTCGGACGGCCGCCAGCCCGTACGGAGCGTCTTGCGGCCGCGCGCCTTCGTGAGGGTGGCTTTCGCCGTCGTTTTTGCCGTACTCTTTGCCGTAGTCTTCTTGGCCGCCGACTTGGCCGCCTTGGACGAGGCCGCCTTCTTGGCGGTCGACTTCTGCGTGGAGGTCTTCTTCGCCGTCGCCTTCCCCGTCGAAGGCTTCGCCTTCGACGGGGTCGCCTTGGGCTTCGCCTTCTGATCCGCCTTCGCGGTCACCGCCGCGGCGAGCGCGGGCGCTGCGCCCAAAAGCGGCGCGCCCGACGTCCAGGAGAGGACGGAAACGAGCACGAGCGCGGCGAAGGTCTTTCGAAAGACGTGCGGGATGAGCGGCGGAGTCGTCACGATGCGGCCAAGAGACGAGGGGTTGAAGACGCGAATATTCCGATATTTTAAGGTTATCGGACCGGCCCCTCGTCGTTGGAACGCCAAAAAATTACAAGTGAATTCCGCCGTCCACCGCGGTTTTCTGACGTTCACGACCGCTCAGAGGGCCGCTCAGAGGCGTGCGATCGACTGCCATACCCGCTCGAGGCGCTTCACGCTCACCGGCATCGGCGTGCGGAGTTGCTGCGCGAAGAGCGAGACGCGGAGCTCCTCCAGCATCCATCCGAAGGTCTCGAGGTTGGCGTCGTATTCGCCGCGGCGCGCGGCGACCGCACGGCGCCAGAGCGTCGTGAGGCGCTCGACGTCGGCGCGCCGCTCGCGGTCCCTCGCCGGATCGTCCGCCCAGCGCTCCAAACGGTGAAGCACCGCCTTGAGGTACCTCGGGTAGTGCGCGAGCTGTGCCTGCGGCACCGTCACGAGGAAGTGCGCGGGGAAGAGCTTGCGGAACTGCCCCTCGACGTCTTCGACCAATTCCTTCTCGGCGCCCATGCGTTTGAGCTTCAAGGCCGCCGCGTTCGCGTGGGTGACGATTTCCGCCAAAAGCCTCGAAATCTCGCCAGCCACCAACACCAACCGGCCGCGGGCGTCCTCACGGCGCTCGCGGAAGGCTTCTTCGCTGTTGGGGCGCGGGTCCTGGAGCGCCGTGGCGTTCAGGACCGCGTCGACGACGTCGTTTTCCAAACTCTCAAAGCTTTCGAACGACGCCGAGAGCCCCGGCACGATCGAGGCCTGCATCTGCATGCGGCCCAATTCGCGCAGGCTCCGCTCCACGAAGCGCACCTGTTCGCGAAGCGACAGGCGGAAGAGCCGACGCAGGCCCTTCACGTGCTCCTTCTCGGCTTCGCGCGGATCGTCGAAGACTTCGATCGCGCAGCAGTCGCCGCAGTCGACCAGGGCGGGATGCCCGATCAGCGTTTCTCCGCGGCGGGAGATCTCCATGAGTTCGGGGAGTTCCCCGAACGTCCAGTCGGTGATCTGATCCTCCAGATCCGCCGCGACCGCACGGTCGCGGGCGGCGACGTTCCGGAAGGTCTCCTGCGCCTGCGCGCCCAATTTGGCTCGCAGGTCCGCGAGGTTACGCCCCATGTCGAGCTGACGGCCGTGTTCGTCCACCACCTTGAAGTTGAGGATCAGGTGGGGCGGGAGCTGCTCCGTCTTGAAGTCGGACGAGAGGCACTGCACGCCCAACTCGCTCTTGACGTCATCCCGGAGCACCTCGACGAAGGGGCGCGGCTGCGCGGCGCCCCCGTTCGTGCGCTCGAAGAAGCCCTTGGCGTAGTCGGGCAAAGGCACGCAGTGGCGGCGGATCTTTTGAGGAAGGCTCTTCAAGAGCACCTGCGCCTTCTCGCGCACCATCCCCGGCACGAGCCACTCGGCCCGCACGGGGTCGATTTGGTTCAACGCGAAGAGCGGCACCGTCATCGTGACGCCGTCCCTGGGGCTCCCCGGCTCGAAGTGGTAGCTCAACGCCATCGAGACCCCGGCCATTTCGATCGCCTTCGGGAAGAACGACGTGGCGGCCCCGGCCGCCTCGTGGCGCATGAGTTCGTCCTTCGAAAGGAAGAGCGCGCGGCGCTCTTCCTTCGTCTGCGCGTTCACCCACTTCTCGAGCGTGGCCTTGGAGCACACGTCGGCCGGCAGACGCTCGTCGTAGAAGGCGAAGATCAGTTCGTCGTCGACCAACACGTCCGGACGGCGGGTCTTGTGTTCGAGCTCGCGGATCTCGGCCACCATCCGCTGGTTGTGCTTGAAGAACCCGGCGTCGGTGTCGATCTCGCCCGCGACCAACGCCTCCCGGATGAAGAGCGTGCGCGCCAGGGCCGGATCGTGGGGCGCGAAGCTCGTGCGGCGGCCTTGGTAGATCGTGAGGCCGTAGAGCGTGCCGCGCTCCATCGCGACGACTTCGCCGCGGCGCTTCTCCCAGTGGGGCTCCGACCAGCTCTTTTTGAGCAGACTTCCCGCCGCCTGTTCGATCCACTCGGGTTCGATGTCGGCGACGATTCTCGCGTAGAGCTTCGACGTCTCCATGATCTGGCCCGCGAAGATCCAGCGGCCCGACTTCTTGACGCGGATCGACCCGGGCCAGATCCAGAAGCGGATCCCGCGCGCGCCCAGGTACGGCGGCTGCCGGAAGTCGCTCTCCGCCGCCTTGCTCCCGATGTTACCGAGAAGACCGGTCAAAAGCGCGCGGTGAACCTCCTCAAAGGTGGCGGGCGCCGTGTTGATGCGCCAACCCATCTCTTCGACAAGGCTCTTCAGCTGCTTCATCACGTCGGACCACTCGCGCATGCGGCGCGGCGACAGGAACCGGCGCTTCATCTCGGCCTCGAACTTGCGGTTGCTCTCTTTCCCGGCCTTCGCCTCTTCGTACCAGTTCCAAAGCTTCACGAAGGATAGGAAGTCGGACTTTTCGTCCGCCAGTTGGCGGTGCGCCTGGTCCGCCGCCTGCTGCTGATCCAAGGGGCGCTCCCTCGGATCCTGCACCGTGAGGCCGGAGGTGATGATGAGGAGTTCGCGGAGCGACCCGAAGTCGGCACCCGCCAGGAGCATGCGGCCCAGCTTCGGGTCGACGGGGAGCTTCGCGAGCGCACGCCCGACGGCGGTGAGAGTCCCCGCGTCGTCGATCGCGTTGATTTCCTGCAGGATCGAATAGCCGTCCGCGATCGCGCGCGGAGGCGGAGCCTGCACGAAGGGAAATTCGCGCACGTCGCCCAATTTGAGGCTCATCGAGCGGAGGATCACCGCGGCGAGGTTCGAGCGGACGATTTCCGGGTCGGTGAAGGCCGGACGACGCGCGAAGTCCTCTTCATCGTAGAGACGGATGCAGATCCCGTCCGCGACGCGGCCGCAGCGGCCGGCGCGCTGGTTGGCGGAGGCCTGGCTCACGGGTTCGATGAGAAGCTGCTCCACCTTCGAGCGGTAGGAGTAGCGCTTGATGCGCGCCGTGCCCACGTCGACCACGAACCGGATTCCCGGCACCGTGATCGAGGTTTCGGCGACGTTCGTCGCGAGCACGATGCGGCGCATGGGGCCGGGTTTGAAGACGCGTTCCTGTTCCGACGCCGAAAGCCTCGCGAAGAGCGGCAGGATCTCGGCGCGGCCCACGCGGTCCTTGCGGAGGTAGTCCGCGGCCTCGCGGATTTCGCGCTCTCCGGGGAGAAAGACGAGGATGTCGCCTCGGCCCGCCGTTTCGAGTTCCGACACGGCGCGCTCGATGGCGGCCAAGAGGGTGTGGTCGTCCGTCTCGTCCGCGTCTTCGAGCGGACGGTAGCGGATTTCGACGGGATACGTGCGCCCCGAAATCGTGAGGATCGGCGCAGGTTTGCCGTTTTCCGCGAAATGCTCCGCAAAGCGCTCCGCGTCGATCGTCGCCGACGTGACGATCACCTTCAGGTCGCGGCGCTTCGCGAGGAGGCGCTTCAGGTACCCCAGCAGAAAGTCGATGTTGACGGAGCGCTCGTGCGCTTCGTCGATGATCACCGTGTCGTAGGCGAGCAGAAGCGGATCCGTCTGCGTCTCCGCGAGCAGGATCCCGTCCGTCATCAGCTTGATCGTGGCGCCGGGCGACGTGGTGTCCGTGAAACGCACCTTGAAGCCGACGACGTCTCCGAGAGGAGTCTTCAATTCTTCCGCGATGCGCTTCGCGATCGAGCTCGCCGCGATGCGACGGGGCTGCGTATGGGCGATGCGGCCCGTGACGCCGCGCCCGGCCATGAGCGCGATCTTGGGGAGCTGCGTCGTTTTGCCCGAGCCCGTCTCGCCGCATACGATGACGACGCGGTTTTCTTCGATCGCGCGCTTCACTTCATCCGCGCGCATCGAGACGGGGAGGTTCGGCGCCAGTTCAAAAGGCGGAATGGGCGTCTTGATCTCAGAAAAAGGCAGATGCGGACGCTTTTCTCCGCGGGGGGCCTTCTCGGCGTTGCGGTTGGGACGGTCCTTTCTGTCCGCATGGTCCCTGTTGGGCTTCGCGTCCTGGGGACGACGGTCGCGGGAGTCACGAGTCTGGCGGGATTCGGACGCCTGACGGCGTCCGTCCCGACGCTCGCCGGTGCGGTTGCGGTCGGCGTCCCGGCGGGACGCCGACGTGGGCTGAGCCGTCTGATTGGATGCCTCAGAGGCACGGCTCTCTTTGGCGGATTTGTCGGTTGACTGGGGCTGGACGGTCTTCGCGTCCTTCAATGAGGGCGCCGGGCGCTCGCCCTTCAGGGGCGCCGCGCGGCGGAAGGTGGCGCCTTCCGCGGCGCCCGCCAAAAGCGCGCCGAACGCACCCTTCGCGAATTCCGCACCGCGTGCGGGGACGCGCTCGGGTTCGGCCGGCTTCTGAGGCGCCTCACCGGCGGGCTTCGCGGTCGCCTTCGGGGCCGCCGCCTTCGCCTTCTCTTCCAGGGCATGAGCGCGCGCACGCTTCGCGCGCGCCGCGGCGAGGCGCTCCGCCTCTTCGCGTTCGCGCTTTTCCTCTTCCTTCCGGCGGGTCACCTCCAGGGCGCCGTCAACGTCGGAGCGGACTTTTTGGAAAGCGGCGAAGAGTGCACTTTGGGCCATGGCGTCAACCGTTCTGTTCGTCAAATGATTTCAAAAGGAGTGAAATGGTAGCGCCTCCGCCCCGCCGCCGCACGGCGCGGGCGGCGCCGTATTAGACTTTCGGCACCGCTACGGGGAGGCTCCGGCCTCCCGACACACAACCGATTGGAGGACCGACATGGCCCGCATGGTGCAGTGCATCAAACTGAAGAAGGAAGCCGAAGGGCTTGACTACCCCCCGTTCCCGGGCGAACTCGGGAAGCGCATCTGGCAGCACGTGAGCAAGGAGGCCTGGGCCGACTGGACCCGTCTGCAGACGATGATGGTGAACGAATACGGGCTCAATCTCGCGGACCTCTCCGCCCGTCAGCACCTCATGGCGCAGTGCGAGCGCTACTTCTTCGAGGACGCCGAGATGGAGGTGCCCAACTACGTGCCGCCGACGAAGTAAGGCTGCGCGCTGTTCGCATGGACGAAGGGCCGTACGGAGTGATGCCGTGCGGCCCTTGTTCTATGCGGCAGTTTTGGTCAGGCGGTCGTCAAGCGGGGCCGCCTCGTTGCGTCTCAGCGCTCAAAGGTCTTCACGCCTTCCGCCATCCCCAAAAGGAGCACGTCTGCGCCGCGGTTCGCAAAGAGCCCCACGGTGACGACGCCGGGCCAGGCGTTGATCTCGTCTTCCAGAGCGCGGGCGTCCTTGATCGAGAGACCGGACGCATCCAGAATCGAGCAGCCGTTGTCGGTCACGAAGTCGCGCAGCTTCACCGTGGCGCCCAAGGCTTCAAGTTTGGCCTTCACGGCTCGAGCCGCCATCGGAATCACTTCCACGGGGAGCGGGAACTTCCCCAAAACCTCCACCTTCTTCGACTGATCGGCGATGCAGACGAAGCGCTTCGAGATGGATGCGACGATCTTCTCGCGCGTCAACGCCCCGCCGCCGCCCTTCACCATGGCGAAGGACGGATCGATTTCGTCGGCGCCGTCGACGTAGACGCCGATCTCATCGACTTCGTTCATGTCGAGGACCTTGAAGCCCAGGGCTTCAAGGCGCTTGGTCGAGCGCTCCGAGCTCGAAACGCAGGCCGGGATCTTCTCTCGGATTTCAGGAAGCAGATCGATGAAGCAGTCGACGGTGGAACCCGTCCCGACGCCGAGAATCCGGCCGTCTTCAACATAAGCGAGCGCCGCGCGGGCCACTTCGCGCTTCAGAGCATTTTGATCGATCGTCATAGGGGACTCCATCGGGATCGGGGAAAGGGAAACTTTGAGGCCGCATTTTAGTGGGTTCGCCGACCGTACTCGTTAGAATCTCTGAGCTTGAAAGCACTCTTTTCCTCTCTTCAAAACGCATGAAGACCCCGACCGCCCACGACTACGACGATCCGTCGATCGCCGACACCTTCCAACGCCTCAATTCCCGAGACCACGCGCCGAACCTCACGCAGCGCGGTCTTTGGGCGAGTTGGGCGGCGCTCGTGCTCTTTGCCGCGTGCATGGTGGGGGTCGCGATGATCGTGATCGACGCCGACCGCCGTGCGGAAGAGATCCGTCTGCGCCAGTCCGCGGACCTCATCGTCTCGTCCCTGGAATCGCGTCTTTTGGGCACCGCGGAGATTCTCCAGAAGACGAGCATGCGGCTCTCCCTCACGGGCAAGCTCGGCCACCCCCTGGCGAGCGCGGAACTTTCCGCCTACACGCTCATGGACGAGCGCCGGGAGGTGTCCGAAATCACGTTGGTCGGAAAGGACGGCACGGTGCTCCAAAGCTGGGGGTCGAACATCCCTCCCGCGAAGCGCCGGTATGAAACCGGCGCCAAGCTGCCTGAACGGACGATTTCTCCGGTTCAGAACGTGATCGCGAACGACGCTTCGGCGATCACGCGCCTCTACACGCTCCCCGACACGAACCTCGTCTTTGCGGACCTGATCGTCCCGACGCCGGATCCGCAGCAGGCCTTGGTCGCCCGCGTCGACCTCATGCGGCTTCTCAACGAAATCATCCGCTACTCCACCTCCGAGCACTACCACTTCGAATTCATCGCGGACGGCCGACCGATCCTTCCCGAGACGACGGACGCCGCCAACCGGACGCCCGGCTCCGCGATCGTCTACGAAGCCCCCATCACCTTTTTGGGGAAGGCTTCGAGCGTGCGCACGGCGCTTCGCTCGACCTCCTACGAGCACGCGCTCTTCACGACGAACCGCCTGCCGCTTCTCGCGGTCGCGGGGCTTCTCGTCATGCTCGCCTTCTCAATCGGGATGATCTTTCACTACCAGCGCCGTCAGCACCGCTCGCACCGGCAGCTCCTCGCCGAATACTCGCTTCGCCGCACGATGTCCGAGTCCGCGATCGTGGGGCTTCGCGTGACGGACGCCAACGGTCGCATCCTCTACGTGAACGAAACCTTCCAGAGGATCATGGGTTGGAGCGCCGAAGAGCTCATCAATCAGCGGCCGCCCTACACCTACTGGACCGAAGAGATGGAGGAGCGCTTCACGGAACCCCGCCTCATCGCGCAGGCGACCGAACCCATCACCTTCACCGCGAAGAGGAAGTCGGGCGAACGCTTCCACGCCGAAATGCGCCTCTCGCCGCTGTGCGACGAAAAGGGGCGGCGTCTGGGCTTCATCGGCGCGCTCTACGACGTCACCGCGCAGGTGCGCGCCCGCGAGCAGATGCAGGCCGCGAACGAACGCTTCATCCGCGTCGTGCAGTCGATGTATTCCGCCATTGCGGTGCTCTCGAACGACCGCACGCAGGTGCTCTTTGCGAACCGCTCGTACGAGCGCCTCTTCGGGAACAAGACCGAAGGCGCCGTCCGGCTTCTGGAAGGCGAAGCGAAGCTTCCCGCGTCGCAGCACCGCGAAGGGGTCTACGACGAACCGACGGGCCGTTGGTTCGAAGTGCGCTCGCAGCAGCTCAGCTGGGCCTCGGGCGAAGCCGTCCTCATGCTGATCGCCACCGACATCACCGACCGCCGCGAACTCGAAATCGCGCGCGAAGCGCAGCTTCGCCGCGCCGAGTCGACGCAGCGCCTCGTCACGATGGGCGAAATGGCGAGTTCGCTCGCGCACGAACTCAATCAGCCGCTCGCCGCGATTTCGAACTACGCGGGCGGGGCGTCCACCATGATGGAAAACGGTACGCTCACGAACGAGCGTGCGCTCACCGCCTTCAAAAAGATCGAAAACCAGGCGCTCCGCTGCGGGAAGATCATCCAAAGGATCCGCGGGTTCGCGAAGAAGACCGACCCGCACTTGGAGGAGGTCGACGTCACGACCGTCATTCACGAAACGATGGAATTGGCCGTCATTCAAGCGAGGAAGTACGGCGCCGAGATCCGTCTCGACGTTCCGGAGGACCTTCCCGTCATGCGCGCCGACGCCGTCCTTTTGGAGCAGCTCCTTTTGAACCTCGTCAAAAACGGCATGGAGGCCGCGCACGCCAGCGCCGACCGCACGATCACGGTTCGCGTCCGAAATCTTCGGAATGAACAAGCAAACGTGCTACGCTTTGAGGTGGAAGATCACGGACCCGGCATCTCCGACGAAGAAAAAGAAAGGCTTTTCGACGCCTTCTACACGACGAAGACCGAGGGCATGGGCATGGGGCTCAACATCTGCCGCTCCATCGTCGAGCTGCACGGCGGGCGCCTCTCCGTCGAAGACACCCCCGGTGGCGGCGCCACCTTCGTCTTCACCGTGCCCACCGCACCCGAGGCGACGACGTCGTCCGAGGCCGATCTTTGACGCCATTCCAAGGACCACATTCATTCAACCGAGGAGAACGCACACCATGTTGCCTTACGAATTCGCCGCTGAAGCCCCGGACGTTCCCGGCATCGTCTACATCGTGGACGACGACTGCGACGTCCGCGATTCGCTCAAGTGGTTGCTGGAGGCGAACGACTACCGTGTGGAAGACTACGAAAGCGGTGAGACCTTCATCGCCCAGTTCAACGAGAACGTCCCTTCGGTCATTCTCTGCGACCTGCGCATGCCCGGCATGTCCGGTGCGGACGTGCAGGAGCACCTCCTGAAACGCCGCGTCGACGCGCCCTTCATCTTCATCACCGGCCACGGGGACGTGCCGCAGGCGGTCGAAGCCTTCAAGCGCGGCGCCGTCGACTTCATCCAGAAGCCCTTCAAGCAGCAGCAGGTCAAGGACCTCGTGAGTCGCATGCTCACGCGCGCCCGCGAGACGCGCCGCCGCCGTCTGGTGCTCCAGCAGAACCGCGCCCTCATCGAAAAGCTCACGCCGCGCGAACAGCAGGTGTTGGACCGCATCGTCAACGGCCGCCTCAACAAGCAGATCGCCGACGACCTCGGCATCAGCATCAAGACCGTCGAAGCGCACCGCGCCTCGATCATGGACAAGACGGGTTCGGGCACCGTCGCCGACCTGATGCGGGTCGTCGTGAAGTCCGAACTCTTCCCCTCGATCAGCTCGACGCTCGCCGAAGCGATCGCCTCGCTTCCGAGCCACACCGCGCAGACGGGGCTCCCGCACACCGCGGAAAACGAAGACCACAACGCGCGTCTCGACGCCGGGATCCTGACGACCCCGCACAGCTGATTGAGCTCACCACCGCGTTCCTCTTCGCCCGCCCGGAATCCTCAAGGTTCCGGGCGGCTTCCGTTTTTGTGGCCCCATGCGACGGCCGACTTGGCGGCCATCGCGCCCTCGTGAATTGTTGCAAGGCCGCCTTCAGCGGCCGCGTTGGGTTTTCGCGCCCTGTGCGACAATCCGCTTCACCACAACATTCAAAGGGAACGCCTCCACATGACCGCACAACTGATCGACGGCAAGGCCCTTGCCCGCAGCATGGAAGCGAAGCTCGCCGAGCGCATCGCCGCGCTTCCCCGCAAACCCGTCCTCGCCGTCCTGCTCGTGGGCGAAGACCCGGCGAGCCGCGTCTACGTCCGCAACAAGGTGCTCGCGTGCGCACGCACCGGGATCGAATCCCGCTCCGTGCATCTTCCTGAGACCTCCACGGAGGAGGACGTGATCAACCAGGTGCGCGCCTGGAATGAGGCCCCCACGGTGGACGGCATCCTCGTGCAGCTTCCGCTTCCCCGCGGGATCGACGCAGAGCGCGTCATTGAAACCGTGGCGTTGGACAAAGACGTCGACGGCTTTCATGTGGGGAGCGCCGGCGCCCTCATGACGGGGCGCGAGGGCTTTCGCCCCTGCACCCCGTCGGGCGTGATGGAGATGCTCGACTCCATCGGGTATGAGCTGCGCGGCAAGCACGCGCTCGTCATCGGGCGCTCCAACATCGTCGGAAAGCCCATGGCGATGATGCTTCTCGAAAAGGACGCGACCGTGACGGTCGCGCACAGCCGCACGCCCAACACGAAGGAGTTGGCGCTCGCCGCCGACGTGATCGTCGCGGCCGCGGGCCGCGCCGATCTCGTCACCGCCGACATGGTGAAGCCCGGCGCCGTCGTGATCGACGTCGGCATGAACCGCCGCCCCGACGGCCGACTCTGCGGCGACGTCGCGGACGACGTCAGGGACACGGCCGGCTGGCTCACGCCCGTCCCGGGCGGCGTCGGCCCGATGACGATCGCAATGCTCCTCGTCAACACGGTGCGCTCGGCGGAAATGCGTCTGCTCGCCAAGTAAAGGGCGCCCCTTTGAGAACGAACACTGGAACGAACCATGACTGAGAAGACCGACTTCAATCCGCTTCTGCATCTGGACGGCCGCATCGATTACGCGGCCCTCCGCCCCGAACACGTCGCGCCCGCCGTTGAGCACTGGACGAAGGCGCTCGAAGAAGCCCTGAATCACGCGACCGACCCCGCGACGCCCGCCACGTGGGAAGCGGTCGTGGCGCCGCTCGACGCCGCCGTGGGGCATCTCGGCCGCGCCTGGGGCGCGGTCGGGCACCTCCAGAGCGTCGTCGACACGCCCGAGCTTCGCGACGCCTACAACGCGGGGCTCCCCGTCGTCACCGAACTCTTCCTGCGGCTCTCGCAGAACGAAGCGCTCTTCGCGAAGTACAAGGCGATCCGCGGGAGCGACGCCTTCGCGTCGCTCCCGCCCGTGCGTCAGCGCATTCTGGAGCGCGAAATCCGCGACTTCCGCCTCTCGGGCGCCGAACTTCCCGAAGAACCCCGCGCCCGTGTGAAGGCGATCGGCGAGAAGCTCTCGATGCTCTCGCAGAAGTTCAGCGAAAACCTTCTGGACGCGACGAACGCGTACGAGCTCGTGCTCCCGGACGCCGGGCGCCTCAAGGGGATCCCCGAGGACACGCTGGCGCTCTACCGCGCGAGCGCGCAGAGCGCTGGGAAAGACGGCTACCGCATCACGCTGCAGTACCCCTCGTATCTGCCGCTCATGAAGTACTGCGAAGACCGCGATCTCCGCGAAACGGTCTACAAGGCGTTTTCGACCCGTGCGGCCGAATTCGACGGCGGGAAGTTCGACAACACGCCCCTGATCCGCGAAATTCTGGAACTCCGCGCGGAAGAAGCGAAGCTTCTCGGCTTCCCCAACTACGGCGAACTCTCGCTCGCCGTCAAGATGGCGAGCTCGGGCGACGAAGTGCTCGGGTTCCTGCGCGATCTCGCCCAACACGCGAAGCCCGCGGCCGAGCGCGACATGGCGGAACTGCGCGCCTTCGCGAAGGATGAGCTGGGGCTTGCTGACCTCTGCGCCTGGGACCAGGCGTGGGCGTCGGAAAAGCTCCGCGAAGCGCGCTACAGCTATTCGGACGCCGAGGTGAAGCGCTACTTCACCGAACCCACGGTCTTCGCCGGACTCTTCGGGTTGGTGGAGACGCTCTACGGCATCAAGATCGAAGAAGCGGAAGCGAGCGTCTGGCACCCGGACGTGAAGTTCTTCGTCGTGAAGCGGAATGGTGAGACGATCGCGGAATTCTATGCGGACCTCTACGCCCGCGAAGGAAAGCGCTCCGGCGCCTGGATGGATTCGGACCGCTCGCGCGAGATGACGGCGGCGGGCCTCGTCACGCCGATCGCGTACCTCGTCTGCAACTTCGCCCCCGGCGTCAATGGCGCCCCGGCGACCCTGACGCACGACGAAGTGACGACGCTCTTTCACGAGTTCGGCCACACGCTCCACCACATCCTCACCGCGCAGACCGAACACGCCGTTTCCGGCATCAACGGGGTCGAGTGGGACGCCGTCGAACTCCCGAGCCAGTTCATGGAGAACTTCTGCTGGGAGCGCGAGGTCGTCCGCGGCCTCACGCGCCACGTCGAGACGGGTGAACCTCTGCCCGACGAGCTTTTTGAGAAGATGCTCGCCGCGAAGAATTTCGAGAGCGGCATGGCCTGCGTGCGTCAGGTGGAGTTCGCGCTCTTCGACATGATCCTCCACACGTCGTTCGACCCTGAAAAGGACGACGTGCAGAAGACGATCGAAGCGGTGCGGCAGGAAGTCGCCGTGAGCTTCCCGCCCGCCTACAACCGCTTCCCGCAGAGCTTCTCGCACATCTTTGCGGGCGGCTACGCCGCCGGCTACTACAGCTACAAGTGGGCGGAGGTCCTTTCGGCCGATGCCTACGGGGCGTTTGAAGAAACGGGCGTGACGAACCCCGAGACGGGCCGCCGGTTCCTCACGGAAATCCTGGAGCGGGGTTCGAGCCGCGACGCGATGGAAAACTTCGTCGCCTTCCGCGGCCGCCGTCCGACCTTGGACGCGCTCCTGCGCCAAAGCGGTCTGCTCACCGACAATGAGGCCGCCCGATGAGCGAACCCATCACCCTCGCGAGCTGGAACGTCAATTCGCTCAACGTCCGCAAGGACCAGGTCCTCGACCTCCTTCGCGAGACCGGTTGGGACGTGTTGGCGCTTCAGGAAACGAAGATGACGGACGCGGTCTTTCCCGCGTCCGACTTCGAGCGTCTGGGCTACGGCGTCCGCTTCACGGGCGAGCGCGCCTACAACGGCGTGGCGGTGCTTTTCCGGAAGGACCGCTTCGAGGAGGTTCGTCCCGAGGACGTGCTCCTCGAGATGCCCGGCCGGACGGATCCGCAACGGCGCTTTCTCGCCCTGACGCTTCGCCCCAAGGGGGGCGAAGCCTTCCGCGTGGTCGACATCTACGTCCCGAACGGCTCGGCGCCGGGGAGCCGCAAGTTCCTCCACAAGATGGACTGGCTCTCGGACCTCCAGATCGCCGTCGCAAAGATGCTCGAAACCACCCCGCGGCTCATCGTCGCGGGCGACTTCAACATCGCGCCCGAAGACGCGGACGTTTGGGATCCGGCCTTCTGGCGCGGCAACCTCCTCGTCTCGGCGCCGGAGCGCCGTGCGCTCCGGCGCCTGATGACGTTGGGATTCTCGGACGCGTACCGGATTTTTCCCCAGGCTCCCAAAACCTACTCGTGGTGGGACTACCGCTCGCGCGGGTATGAAAAGAACGAGGGCCTTCGCATCGACCTCACGCTGGTCTCGGATGCGCTTCGTCCCGACGTCACGGCCGCCGCGATCGTCGAAGGCCCCCGGGCGCTGCCGCAACCCTCGGACCATGCGCCCGTCACGGTGACGTTCCGATGAGGTCCATGATCGGTTGATCGGCCGACGTCGGTCGATGTCGGCCGACGAACCGATCCATACCCTCCATGCGGCGCGGGAGCTTCGGCTCCCGCGCCGCATTTTCTTGGGTTCTTACGACCCGGATAACGACTTTTGCGTAGGGCGCGGAAGGCGCCTGCCGATACAATGGACCGAATCTCTACAGCGAACGTCGTTCCACCCTCACCCATGCGGATCACCAAACCCCAGGACTTCACCGCCGGCCTTCTCTTCATCGCCATCGCCGCGGGCGCCTACTTCACGGTGCCCGCTTCGGGTGTGGGCGAACTCGCCCACCTTGGGCCCTCGGGCTTTCCACGGCTGACGGCAGCCGCCCTAGGCATCATCGGCGTCATCCTGACGGCGCGGGGCCTGGGCGGCCGCACGGGCGAAGCGCTCCGCGGGGGCCGCTCCGTCTTCGGGATCGTCATCCTCCTCTTGGCGTCCCTCGTCTTCGGGCTCACCTTCGAGCACGTCGGGCTCTTTCTCTCCTCCGCACTCGCCGCGTGGATCTCGTCGCTCGCGCACCCTCGGGAGCGCCGTTGGGAGGCGTTTCTGCTCTCAGTCGGCCTCGCCTTCTTCGTTTCCGTCATCTTCGTGACCGGGATCGGCCTTCAGGTCGACTTCTGGCCCGACCTTGACGCCGTCTTCTCGCGGGGGTGAGCACCATGGACATTTGGGCCAACCTCGCACTCGGCTGGAGCCAGGCCGTCTCGCTCGCGAACCTCGCCTACTGCCTGGCGGGGGTCGGTTTGGGGACGCTCGTCGGCGTCCTCCCCGGTCTCGGCCCCGTCGCCACGGTGGCGATGCTGCTGCCGCTCACCTACGCGCTTGACCCCGCGAGCGCCCTCATTCTTCTGGCCGGCATCTACTACGGGGCGCAATACGGCGGCTCCACCGCCGCCATTCTCGTCAACATCCCGGGCGAAGCCTCCGCCGTGGTGACGTGCTTGGACGGCCATCGCTTGGCGCGGCAGGGCCGCGCCGGGGCGGCGCTCGGCATAGCCGCCTTGGGGAGCTTCATCGCGGGGTGCTTCTCCACGATGCTGATCGCCGCCTTTGCGGAACCCCTGACGCAGGTGGCGTTCGCCTTCGGCGCTCGCGAATACTTCAGTCTCATGATTCTGGGCCTCACCGGTGCGGTGGTGTTGGCGAGCGGGTCCCTCATCAAGGCGGTCGGGATGATCTTCGTCGGGGTCCTCTTGGGGCTCATCGGCATGGACGTGCAGTCGGGCGCCCTCCGCTACGTCTTCGGGCTTGACGAACTCATGGACGGGATCGACTTCGTGCCGATTTCGATGGGGATCTACGGGCTTGCCGAAATCGCCCGCAACCTTGAAGCGGCCGACCGCTCCGCGGCGGCGCCTTCGAGCGTCGGCCGTCTTCTTCCCAACAAGGAGGAGTGGAAGGCTTCGGCCGGTCCGATCGCCCGCGGCACCCTGATCGGGAGCTTCCTCGGGATCCTTCCCGGTGGCGGTGCGCTGCTTTCCTCCTTCGCCTCCTACACGTTGGAGAAGAAGTTGGCCGGCGCCAAGGCGAACCCGCCCTTCGGCGAAGGGAACATCAAGGGCGTGGCGGGCCCCGAGTCCGCCAACAACGCGGGCGCGCAGACGAGCTTCATCCCGATGTTGACACTCGGGATCCCGTCGAACGCCGTCATGGCCCTCATGATCGGCGCGATGATGCTCCACGACATCACGCCGGGGCCGCAGGTGATGAGCTCCAACCCGGAACTCTTCTGGGGCCTCATCGTCTCGATGTGGTTGGGGAACGCGTTCCTCTTGGTTCTGAACCTCCCCTTGATCGGCGTTTGGGTTCGTCTTCTTCGCGTCCCCTACCGTCTGCTCTACCCGGCGATCCTGCTCTTCTGCGCGGTCGGCGTCTACTCCGTCAACAACAGCGTCTTCGACATCTGGCTCATGATGGGGTTCGGCGTCTTGGGGTGGATCTTCGCGAAGTTGGGCTGCGAATGTGCGCCGCTCCTTTTGGGCTTCCTCTTGGGGCCCATGCTGGAGGAAAACTTCCGCCGCGCGCTTCTGCTTTCCCGCGGCGACCTCCTCACCTTCGTCGAGAGCCCGGTGAGCGCGGGGCTTCTCATCGCCTCGCTTCTGCTCCTTCTCATCGTCACCGTCCCGGCGATCCGCTCGGGGCGCGAGAAGGCCTTCGCTGAGGACGACTGAAACGATTGAGACGGCGGGAACGGCGGAAACGGCTGAGTCGGTCCATTCCTCACCCACAACGCATCAGGGGCGCCCGGCGCTCCTGATGCGTTTTCATCTTCCGCCGACCACCCAAGCTCAGTCGAGCAGCGTCGTCAACGCGAGCACCCAGTCGCTCAGCGTCTCTTCTTCCGGCGTGCGGACGTGTTGCCCCTGCCCATCCGGCGTTGACTCCACCGAAGCCGTCCTCCAACGCACCAAGCCAGAGAGAAGCACGCCCTCCTCGGCGATGCCGGGCAGAGCGAGGGCGGGTTCAAGCCCTGCGGGGAGCGCCGCCCCTTCCCCCAATGCCGACGACAGAGCCGAAAGCGGCACCCACAGATCGGGCGCCGCGTCCCGCTCACCCGGCATCCGCCCGCGCACCACGGTGACGACCGTGCCGTCGGGCCCCTGCACATCCAACGCTTCTTCACCCCAAAGACGCCGGGCGCGGAGACGGTTCCAACCCCACATGAAGGGCCAGGCCGCAAAGAGCACCCAAAAGGGAGCGGAAAGCCAGAAGGCCATCGGGAGCGCCGCGCCGTCAAGGCTCTCGACCGTCGTGCCTTCGAGCGTCAGGGCGGTGCCGAGGAGTCCCCACAGGCACCAAAGCATCCAACCGCGGCGACGCCGCGAGGGCGGCATCGGCAGATCAACCTTCATGGGCTTGTTCTCCTCGGGTGAGATGCGTCCGGAGACGCGTGTCGGCCCCGGCGGTTGAAGCGGGCGCCATGGAGCGGAGCAACCGTCCCAAGCCTTCAGCCAAGGCCTCTTCAAACGCAGGCGTCGCCTGCGTGGCGGAGACGGGAAGTGCCAGGAAGAGCGCTTCCCGGCGACGCTGGGCCCAAACCGCAAGACGGGTGTCGGTGAGGCGGCAGGGCGGCGTCTGAGGGGGGCCGTGGATGTCCGTGACGGATGAGGCGAGTTCCGGCGACTCCGTCGCCTCCAACATCGCCCCCGAAAGAAAAACGACCAACTTGGGGCGACGCCTTGCCGAGACCTCCAGGAAGCCTTGGGCGTTCGCGGCCAACCATCTGGGGAGCCTCGCCCCCTTGGCCTCCGGAGGAACCATGCGGCGCCCGCTTGCGTTGTGTGCCGACGAATCCTCGCACGCATCCTCCGACGGGCCAGGCCACGTCATGACGGCGAAGTGCCGGGAGGCCGCGTTGACGTCGAATCCCGCCGACGAGAGCCACGCGAGCGCGCGGCGCACGTAAGGACCGCGGTCGACCTGCGTCGCGGTGATGAGACCGCGCGGACGCTCCAACATCTCGGTCCACGATTCGGGATCGACGCCCTCAGGTTCGGGCGGGCGCTCCGGCCCCATGCCGGGGAGCGCCACGATGAGAACGCCGCCGGACGCGTTTTCGGGCGTCTCCGCCGTTCCCGGCGGATTCACCCGGGCGGGCTCAGCCGGGCGCCCCATCAGTCGCGCCCCCAGGGTTCGAGCCCCAACTCCCGGATCTTTCGGGAGAGCGTGTTGCGGCCCAACCCCAAGTGGGCGGCCGCTTCAAGGCGCCGCCCGCGCGTGCGGCGAAGTGCCTCCAAAATGACCGTGCGTTCAAAGTCGTCGATCAGCGCATCCCAAAGGAGACCGTCGCCGTCCCCCGACGCGCGCATCGCGTCCCAACGCTTCCCCACTTCCGTGCGGAGCACCGCGCACCAATCGCCCGAGGGCGCGGCTGCCCCCTCAGAGGTGGAAGCCTCAGGAGCGGAGGCGTACCCCGCGGGCACCGCTCCCGGCGTCTTGAGCGCACCGGAGGTTGAAGGCGCGGGGGCCGCATGTCCCAAAAGCGCGTCGCCCTCCAGAACCTCCGGCGGAAGGTCTTCGGGGCGCACCTCGATCGAAGGCGCCATCACGAGGAGCCACCGGCAGATGTTCTCCAACTGACGGACGTTCCCCGGGAAGGGGAAGGCTTCGAGCTTGGCGAGGGCTTCGGGTGTGAGCACCCGGGGTTCCACCCCGAACCGGGCGGCGCCCGCCGTGAGGAAGTGCCGGCACAGGGGCGCCACGTCCTCCCTGCGCTCACGGAGCGGCGGAATGCGCAGGCGGATGACGTGGAGACGATGGTAGAGGTCTTCGCGGAAGCGCCCTTCCGCGACCATGGCTTCAAGGTCGCGGTTGGTGGCAGCCAGCACGCGCACGTCCGCCGTGAGGAGTTCCCGCCCGCCCACGCGGTAGAAGGAGCCGCTGCTCAGCACCCGCAGAAGCCTCGTCTGAAGTTCCATCGGCATGTCGCCGATTTCATCCAAAAAGATCGTCCCGCCGCGAGCCTGCTCGAAGCGCCCCTGATGCGTCGCCACCGCGCCCGTGAAGGCGCCCTTTTCATGCCCGAAGAGTTCGCTCTCCAGAAGTTCCTTCGGGATCGCCGCCATGTTGATGGCGACGTAGGGGCGGTGGCTCCTGGGACTGTGGCGCCAGATTTCCCGCGCAACCACTTCCTTCCCCACACCCGACTCGCCCGTGATGAGCACGGTCGCCGTGCTCTTCGCCAAGCGCCCGATCGCACGGTAGAGCTCCTGCATGGCGGGGGCCGCCCCCACCATGTCGTCGGACCACGCCGGGGTGGACGAACGGTCGGCCGAGGCCTTCGTCGTCGGTTTCGATGCCGGAGCGGCGGGAGCGGCAGCCCCGGCTTCCGCCGGACGCCCCGTGGGGCGGCGACGCCGCCCCTCGGCCATCGCGCGGCGGATCAATTCCACCGCGCCCTCGATGTCGAAGGGCTTCGCGAGGTACTCGAACGCGCCGCCGCGAAACGCAGTCACGGCGCTCTCCAGGTCGGAGAAGGCCGTCATGATGATGACGGGCATCTCGGGATGCGCCTCCGCGACCTTGGTGAGCAGGTCCGTGCCGGAGATCCCCGGCATGCGCACGTCCGAGACGAGGACGAGCGGCGCCTCCGCGCCGTCCTCCAACGCCCTCAAGACCGCATCCCCTCGGTCAAACGCACGGACCGTGATCCCGGCCCGCGTGAGCGCCTTTTCAAGCACCCAGCGGATGGAGCGGTCGTCGTCGGCGATCCAAACGGGGCCCTCGGCACCTTCGGTGCGGTCGTCGGTCATGTCGGTCCTTTCATTCATGGCGGGTTCCGTTCGGGGTGGATGAAGGGGTGGCTGCAGATGTGGTGGAGTCGGGAGCATTGGGGATCGAGTCGCTCAGGTCGGGCGGCGCCAGAGGGAGAAGTACCCGGAAGACGGTTCGTCCGGGCCGACTCTCCAACTGCACGGCGCCACCGCAACCCTCGACGCAGCTCTTCACCAACGCAAGTCCCAAGCCCGTCCCCTCGGCGCGGGTCGTCACGAGCGGGTAGAAGATCTGCTCCTGGAGTTCATTCGGAACCCCGGGGCCGTCGTCCTCCACCTCGACCGACGCCGCCTGACGGACGGGGCCCTCAAGGAGCCGCGCATCGCGCACGATGCGCGTGCGGATACGCACCGTCCCGCCTGCGCCCTGCCGAGCGAGCGCTTCGAGGGCATTCGTCGCGAGGTTCAGAAAGACCTGCGTGAGGCGCTCTTCATCGCCCTTCACGGCGGGGAGCGAAATGTCGTAATCGCGCACGAGCTCCACCGATTCGGGGAGATCCTTTTCGACAACGCGGCGCACGCGCTCCAAGACGGGGAGCAGGTTCGCCCTCGCGTCGGCGCGCTGCGGCCGATAGGGAGAGAGAATCCGCTCCGTGAGACGCATCAAACGCTCGGTTTCAGACAAAACCACGTCGACGCATTCCAAATCGTCGGGGTTCGTGAGTTCGCTGCGCAGAAGCTGCGCCGCACCGCGGATGCCGCCCAAAGGGTTCTTGATTTCGTGTGCGAGGTTCCGAAGGAGCGTCGCGTTCGCGGCGCGGACGTCGCGCTCGACGCCTGCGCGGGCTTCTTCCAGAACGCCCTGCAGGTCGGTGAGCTCCAGCACGCGCACGCCATCGTCCGTCAACGCGGAGAGCGCCGCCGCCATCGTGCGGCGGGTGCCCTCCGCCGTCTCGACGGCGATCGTCCCTCGCACGGCACCCTCTTTCCCGAGCCACTCCGCAAGCTCGGGAAAGAGCGCCGCGGCGGGGGTTTCGAGCGCACTCTTTCGCGTGCGCCCCGTCATCGCCTCCGCGGCGAGGTTGAGTTCGAGAAGGCGCCCCTCGGCATCCACCCAAACCATCGCCGCGGAGAGCGCGTCCGCCCAGGCTTTCGCCGTAGGCGAAAGCAATGCGGGATGTGCGTCGCGCACCGGACGGTGATTTTGCGGAGGAGTCATGGCGGCCTTCTTCAGGATGGGGAAGGGACTGAATGGGGCAGACGGGACGGGCGGGAAATTTTGGAAGGGCCCTTCTGCGCAAAACGGCGGTCCGCCGGACCGCCGTTCGCTTACCCTGCGTGGGGTTCGATCCCTTCCCGGGCGTCCGTCCGGCCCCGACGCCTGAAGCGTGGGGCCGACCCGGCATCAGTGCGAGAAGTAGAGATCGAAGTCGAGCGGCGTCACGGCCATCTGCGCGCGGAGAACTTCCTTGCGCTTCAGGGCGATGTACGCGTCGATCATGTCGTTCGTGAAGACCCCGCCTTTGAGGAGGAAGTCGCGGTCGGCGTCGAGCGCGTCGAGCGCAACTTCGAGCGACGGGGCGACGGTCGGGATCTTCGCGTTTTCTTCGGGCGGCAGATCGTAGAGGTTCTTGTCGGCCGCTTCGCCCGGATGGATCTTGTTTTCGATCCCGTCCAGGCCCGCCATCAGCATCGCGGCGAAGCCGAGGTACGGATTGCAGAGCGGATCGGGGAAGCGCACCTCCACGCGGCGGGCCTTCGGGCTCGTCACGTGCGGGATGCGGATCGAAGCGGAACGGTTGCGGGCGGAGTACGCCAACTTCACCGGGGCTTCAAAGCCCGGCACCAAACGCTTGTAGGAGTTGATGCCCGGATTCGTGATGGCGTTCAGCGCACGGGCGTGCTTGATGATGCCGCCGATGTAGTAGAGCGCCAGGTCGGAGAGGCCCGAATAACCGTTCCCCGCGAAGAGGTTCTCGCCGTCCTTCCAGATCGACTGATGGACGTGCATCCCGGAACCGTTGTCGCCTTCGACGGGCTTCGGCATGAAGGTCGCCGTCTTCCCGTAGGCGGCCGCGACGTTCCAGATCGTGTACTTCGTGATCTGCGTCCAGTCGGCGCGCTCGACGAGCGTGCTGAACTTCGTGCCGATTTCGCACTGGCCGGCGCCCGCCACTTCGTGGTGGTGGATTTCGACCGGAACGCCCTGCTGTTCAATGAGCGTGCACATCTCGGTGCGGATGTCGTGGAGCGAGTCGCACGGCGGGACCGGGAAGTAGCCGCCCTTCATGCGGTTGCGGTGGCCGAGGTTGCCGCCTTCGAGGTCAAGACCCGAGGACCAGGGGGCTTCTTCGGAACCGATCTTGAAGAAGCTGTGGCCCGGCTTCAGATCCCAGGCGACGCTGTCGAAGATGAAGAATTCAGGTTCGGGGCCGAAGTAGGCCGTGTCGCCGATCCCCGTCGACTTGAGGTAGGCCTCGGCGCGGCGCGCGCACGAGCGCGGATCGCGCTCGTAGCCCTTGCCGGTCGTGGGCTCCAGCACGTCGCACGTGAGAATGAGCGTGTTCGCCTCGCGGAACGGGTCCATGCGGGCCGTGGCCGGGTCCGGGAGAAGCATCATGTCGGACGCTTCGATGCCGCGCCAACCGGCGAAGGACGAGCCGTCGAAGGCCTGCCCGAGCTCGAACACGTCGTCGTCGACACGATGGGCGGGCACCGTGAGGTGCATTTCCTTCCCCAGCATGTCCGTGAAGCGGTAGTCCACGTACTTCACGTCGTTGTCCTTAATCATCTGCAGCACATCAGCGGCGGACGTCATCTTGCGTACTCCATAAAGGCCGGACCGGTCGTGTTGGTGGTCGCCGGCCGGCCGAAAACAAATTCCGGTGGGCGGAAGCCCTTACGCCCAGGTTCAAGCAACCTGCATGCCAAAAAGCGGGGCTGGGCCTTCGCACCCGAACCCGCACATTATGCCGGGGTTTGGGTGCCTGCGCCCATATGGCGCAGAGTTTCCATGAAGCATGCGCACCAAATTGGTGCGCATGCTCGTTATTCAGAAGTCTCCAGAAAGCGTTCCTGGACGTCGGAGAGGAAGGCGAGCCCCTTGGGCGTCGTGCGGATCCGTGACGGGTCGTCGACCAAGAGTCCTTCGCTGCGGAGCCTCACCAACGTGGGTTCGATGACGGAAAGGGGCAACCCCGTCCGCACTTCGAAGAGCTTCGCCTCGACCCCATCGGTGAGGCGCAGCACGTTCAGCATGAATTCGAAGGGAAGCGCCTCCGCGTCGACGGTGAGCACCGCTTCCGTGCCGAAGCAGCCCGAATCGCCTGCTTCGACCGCCTCCATGTATTTCGCGGGCGACGCCCAACGCTGCTCACGCCGGATGAGGAGTTCCCCTTCGGGACTTGCCGACGTCACCTTGGAGTGCGCGCCCGCCCCCAACGCCTGATAGTCGCCGAAGGTCCAGTAGATGAGGTTGTGTCGCGTGCGCCGACCCGGGCGGGCGTAGCCTGAGACTTCATAGTGCTCGAACCCTGCGGCGGCCAACTTTTCCGCCACCTTCTCGCCCATGTCGGCGGTGAGATCCTCGTCGGGAAGGTTCTCCGGCGTTCGTTTCGCGAACGACGTGCCGGGTTCGATCGTGAGTTGATAAAACGACAGGTGCGTCGCTCCGGAGGAAACGGCTTCGTCCAGCTCGCGGGCGAGCTCCCCGACCGATTCGCCGGGGAGCGCGAACATCACGTCGAGGTTGAAGTTCTCAAAGACGCGCCCCGCCGCACGCACCGCTTCGCGGGCGCGCGCCGCATCGTGGATGCGGCCGATGGCGCGGAGGCGTTCGTCCGAGAAGCTTTGGATGCCGAGCGACAGGCGGTTGACGCCCGCCCGCCGGAAGGCTTCGAACTTCGCTTCGTCGGACGCCCCGGGATTGGCTTCCAGAGTGACTTCTGCATCGGCCGCCACATCGACGCGCGAGCGGATGCCCTCCATCAGTCGCCGGACCGCCTCACCCGACATCAGACTCGGCGTCCCGCCCCCGATGAAGATCGACTCGACGGTGCGGCCTTCCACCGTTTCGGCGCGGCGGTCAAGCTCCGCAAGAAGCGCGTCGACGTAGCGGTCTTCGGGCAGCACCGCGGGCGAGCGGTGCGAATTGAAGTCGCAGTACGGACACTTCCGCACGCACCATGGCCAATGGACGTAGAGCCCGAGGGGAATGTCCAAGAGACGTTGGGGCTGAACGCTCACCACTGCCAACGGTCCTTCAGAAGCTTCGCCATGACGGCGAGCGCGCGGCCGCGGTGGCTGCGCGCATTCTTTTCTTCCGCCGTGAGTTCGGCCGCGGTGCGGCCCAATTCCGGCACGAGGAAGTGCGGGTCGTAGCCGAAACCGCCCTCACCCTTCGGTTGGTCGACCACCTCACCCTGCCAAACGCCTTCGGCGACCAAGGGCTCCGGGTCTTCCGGAGACCTTACCGCGACGAGCACGCACATGTAGTGTGCGCGGCGGGAAGCCGCGCCTTGGAGTTTTTCGACGAGAAGACGGTTGTTGGCGGCATCGTCCGCGTCTTCGCCCGCAAAGCGCGCGGACCAAACGCCCGGCGCACCGCCTAAAGCGTCGACGCAGATCCCAGAATCGTCCGCCATGGCGGGCAACCCCGTTTGGGCGGAGGCGTGCCGCGCTTTGGCGAGCGCGTTTTCGAGGAAGGTGCGGAAGGGTTCCTCCGCGCTCGTCACGCCGAAGGCGCCCTGCGGCGCCACGTCGACGCCGAGGGGCGAAAACATCGCCTGAAATTCGCGAAGCTTCCCCTTGTTGTCGGAAGCGAGGACGAGCTTTTTCTGCGGTTGTTCCATTTGGGTTCCTGGTTCGTAGGGGTTGAGGGCGTCAGCGGCCGAGCGCTTCCGACTGAAGGCGGGCGAGTTCCGCATTCCCCTTCTTTGCGAGTCGGATGAGCTCCGTGAGCTCCTCATCGGTAAAGGGCGCGCCTTCGGCCGTCCCCTGGATCTCGACGAAACCGCCCGCCGCCGTCATCACGACGTTCATGTCGGTGCCGCAGGCGCTGTCCTCCACGTAGTTGAGATCGAGCACCGGGTGGCCGTCCACGACGCCCACCGAGACCGCACTCACCTGCGCGATGATCGGATCGCTCTCGATTTGGCCTTTCTCAAGCATCCCGTCCACGGCGTCACGAAGCGCCACCCAGGCGCCCGTAATCGAGGCGCAGCGGGTGCCGCCGTCCGCCTGCAGGACGTCGCAGTCGATCTGGATCGTCCATTCGCCGAGACGCTTCCTGTCGACCGCCGCACGGAGGCTGCGGCCGATCAGGCGCTGAATCTCCTGCGTACGGCCGCTCTGCTTGCCGCGCGCGGCCTCACGGTCGCAGCGCGTCCCGGTTGAGCGGGGGAGAAGCCCGTACTCCGCCGTCACCCAGCCTTCGCCCTGACCGCGCAGGAAAGCGGGGACGCCCGGCGTCACGCTCGCGGTGCAGAGCACCTTCGTGTCGCCCACGGCGATGAGGACACTGCCCTCGGCGTATTTGGTGAAGCCCCTTTGGAAGGTGGCGGGGCGGATTTCATCGGTGCGGCGTCCGTCGGGCCGTTGAGCCAGTTCGTTCTTCTGTGCAATGTCTTCAGTCATGACGGTCATCATCCCATCCCACTATCAATTCAAAAACCGACTCATCCAAACCGCAGCGCTTCCCCACGGAAGGCGCAAGGTTTTGAGGCCCTTCCTTTGGTGACGACGCAAAAAGCGGAGAATGTCGCCTTCCTTGCCGGGCAGGCTATCGAGTTCTTCCGGGGTCAATGCATTCAGTACGCCCAACAGGTAGTAGTCCAACTGCTTGTCGCGTCGACCTTGACTTGCTAACTCACGGTGAAGCCTGAACACCGCCGTCGCCACCGCCGACCTGGGAGGCTTCGGATCCGCGGACTGCCGAAGGTCCTCCACCGCACGAAGCACCGTTTCGTAAGCCGGAATCTTGTCTTCCGTCGTGCGAGCACGAACAAGTTCGGTCGGGAGAGGCAGCACGGCGACGTCGTCGGAAAAGTCGGGGCCACCCAATTCGCGGAGACGCACCGTCCATTCGCGCCACGTTTGGCGATAGGCCTCGTGATACGGCGTCACGCTGACGTACCAAGGTTTCGCACGGCCGGTGAAATGGACCAACTTCGGTGATTCCGAACCACGGTAGTGTTCAACGTCAATCTGATTGAACTGTCGGGAGATGTGAAGGACTTTCCCCGCGAAGGCGAGGTTGAGAACGTCCTGATCGCGATAAAGGAACGTCCCGGAGGCGTCCAACTCCAAAAGCTTTGACGTCAGTTCTTCATCCCTAATTTTTTTCGTATTGAGGAGCAACACACCCGAATTGACGTACTTGGCCTTGAGTTCTTCCAAGGGATACCCCAAACCCCTCACAACGTCTCGGAGCCTATCTAAGCGCAACTCTTCCTGAACGTCAGGACACCCAGCCGCAAACGCATCAGCCAAGTTCAACTCAAACAATTCGTCTAGGCTGCCCTGCGTCAGCGTGTCAGAATCCAAATAGAGAACCCGATCAGTCTCGGGGAGCATGTCTGCCAAAAAATATCGGTAGCACGCAGCCACGGAAAACACCGTGCACTCTTCCCGAGCAGTCAGCAGAGCCGATGCAAAGTCATGAAGTACGAGTTCGTGACCACAGTCATGCGCCAATATCGAAAGCGCGCTTTGCGTCGCTTCCGAGAGGTCCTCGTGCAGGATGTGAACGACCGACGGGGCGTTCCGACGGCAGTAAGAGTAGACCGCCGTAATGAGCGGGACGGCGAAGTTTTGGTCGGCGGCAAAAGCTATGTGTCGCTTGGCGGGTGTCGAAGAGGCTTCCATGCTTAGATTTCCCATCGTGAACGGGTCGGCTCATTCTAAACAGCTTCCCCGGCTTTCTCATTACAATGCGGCCCAAGCGGCCGGCCGCAGTGCCGACGAAGCGTTCCTGCGGTGCCGCCCAGCGTTGAGAACAACCCTTTTTTGAGGTTTCATCCCATGCATGCCGTTTCGAGCATGACGGGCTACGCCGTCGCCGAAGGTCTCTCCCCTTTGGGGAAGATTTCGGTCGAGTGCCGCGCCGTCAATTCACGATTCCTTGACCTGACGCTCCGCATGGACGAGTCGCTCCGCTTCGCGGACGGACTCGTTCGCGAACAGATTCAAAAGCGCGTCGCCCGCGGCAAGATGGAAGTCCGCATTTCGCTGAAGGCTTCCGATGCGGGCCTTCCGACGGCGCTCAACGATGCGGCGCTTCGCCGCATCGCGGAACTCCAAGCCTCCATCCGAAAGGTGATTCCGGAAACGCCGCCCCTTACCGTCGCCGAACTTCTCGAGATGCCCGGGATCGCCGAAACGGGCGGAACCGACCGCGATGAACTCACGGCCAGCATTCTCAAAGTGTTGGATGAAGCGCTCACCGCCTTCTCGGCGGCGCGCCGCCGGGAGGGCGAAGCCCTCGCCAAGGTGCTTCTCGACTACTGTGCCCAGATGGAGGCGACCGTCGAAGAGGTCCGCGCCGAAATCCCCCGCATCATCGCGCACGTCGAAGGAAAGCTCACCGAACGTCTTGAAGACGCTCTCGCCTCGGCGTTGACAGAAAAGAGCACGCTCACCCGTGAAGAGGTGTCGGATCGCATCCGCCAGGAAGTGACGCTCTACGCCATTCGTCTCGACGTCGACGAAGAGATGAACCGTCTCGTCACGCACCTCAACGAAGTCCGCCGCATTTTGGAAAAGGGCGGCCCCGTCGGCCGCCGTCTCGACTTCATGGCGCAGGAAATGAACCGGGAGGCGAACACCCTTGGCTCCAAGGCCGCCGCCATCGAAATGACCAACGCCTCCATGGCGCTCAAGGTCGTGATCGAGCAGCTCCGCGAACAGATTCAGAATCTCGAGTGAGTACCGCCATGACAGAAAACCACCGTCAGGCCGACCACGCCGGCCGTCTCTTTTTGGTGACGGCCCCTTCGGGCGCCGGGAAGTCCACCCTGGTGAACGCGCTCCTTGCGCGTGAGCCCGGGATCCGCCTCTCCATCTCGCACACGACCCGTGCGCCGCGCCCGGGTGAGGAAAACGGCCGCGAATATCACTTCGTCACCGAAGAGGAATTCCTCGCGATGGAAGCCCGCGGCGAATTCCTCGAGTCCGCCCTCGTGCACGGCAACCACTACGGCACGAGCCGCGTGTGGATCGAAAAGGAGATGGCTGCCGGAAACGACGTGCTCCTTGAAATCGACTGGCAGGGTGCCCGCCAGGTCCGCTCGCGCTTTGCGGGGACGATCGGGATCTTCATCCTGCCGCCCTCAATCGAAGCCTTGGAGTGGCGGCTCAACCATCGCGGTACCGACTCCCCTCAGACGATCACGCGACGCCTCCTCGGCGCCGGCGCCGAGATGGCGCATGCCCCGGAATTCGAGTACGTTATAATCAACGAAGACTTCGATACGGCGCTCTCGCAGCTTGTCGCCGTCGTGACGGCGAGCCGCCTCGCCTACGCGCAGCAGGCCGTCCGCCACAAGGACACCTTTGCGAGTTTGGGCGTGCCCGTTCCCTCGGGCGCGACGCAGGAGTAAGCCCCAAGCGAAGTTTCACCGCGGGCGGATGCCGCGGCGCCTCTTAGAGGTGTCGCCTCCGCCCTTTGGTCGTCGACGACCGTCGACCGCCATCCGAACACCCATCAAACCCTACGTCAATCAAGATGGCCCGCATTACCGTTGAAGACTGCCTCAAGAAGATCCCGAACCGCTTCCAGATGGTGCTCGTCGCCGCCTACCGCGCGCGTCAGCTGACTCAGGGCGACACGCCCAAGGTCGAAGCCAAGGACAAGCCCGTCGTTTTGGCGCTTCGCGAAATCGCCCACGGCGACGTCGGTCTCGAAATGCTCAAGCGCGTGCCGTAAACTTAAAAGACGCGCGCGCTTTCTGAAGCGCTGGCAGCATGGCCGGTCCGCTTCCGCTCGACACGCGGAAGCGCGCCGGCCGTTTTTGTTCAACCCCTCGTGTCGATCAGTTCTCCCCGCAGAGGATCCGCCATGTCCGTCGACGTCTACGAATACCCCGACGACTTGTACGCCACCAAGGAAGTCGGGCTCACCTCGCCTCCGATGCCGATGCCGCCGCGCAAACCCATTGCGCCCTTCCGCTTCGCACGGCACTCGCGTGCGCCGATCCCCATTTCGCCCACGCCGGAAACGCTTCCGGACGCGGACCTGCCGCTCTTTACGCCGCAGGGGCCGAAGGTGCTCACGACCGCGGACCAACTGATCGACCGTTGCCGGCTCTTCCTCTCGACCGCGGACGTCGAGAAGATCCGCGAAGCGTACCGCTACGCGGACAACGCGCACCTCGGCCAATTCCGAAAGTCGGGTGAACCCTACATCACCCATCCGATCGCCGTTGCGTCGATTCTCGCCTCCTGGAAGATGGATGCGGAGACGATCGAAGCGGGGCTCATGCACGACGTGCTCGAAGACACCCCCATCGGCAAGCGCGAAATGGTGGAGAAGTTCGGCGTGGCGGTGGCGGAATTGGTCGACGGCGTCTCCAAGCTCGACAAGCTCCGCTTCTCTTCAAACGAAGTCGCCCAGGCGGAGAGCTTCCGCAAGATGCTCCTCGCCATGTCGAAAGACGTGCGCGTCATCTTGGTGAAGCTCGCCGACCGACTGCACAACCTCAGAACATTGGGCGTCATGCGCCCGGAAAAGCGCGCCCGCATTGCGCGTGAGACGCTCGACATCTACGTGCCGATCGCGCACCGCCTCGGCATGAACAACGTCTTCCGCGAGCTCCAGGAACTGAGCTTTGCGAACCGCTATCCGCTTCGCTACAAGGTGCTCTACGAAAACGTTCTCCGCCGACGTCAGGAGCGCCGCCAGATCCTGGAGCAGATTCTGAACGCCACCCGCGAGCACCTCTCCCGCGACGGCATCCGCTGCCGCATTCTCGGCCGCGACAAGACGATCTACGGCATCTACAACAAGATGCGCGAGAAGCACCAGTCGCTCACCGAAGCTTTGGACATCTACGGTTTCCGCGTCGTGGTGCACTCGCTTGAAGACTGCTATCTGACGCTGGGCGCCCTTCACCGCCTCTACAAGCCGGTTCACGCCCGCTTCAAGGACTTCATCGCGATCCCGAAGACGAACGGCTACCAAAGCCTTCACACAACAGTCATCGGTCCGGACGGGACGCCCGTCGAATACCAGATCCGCACCGAGACCATGCACCGCATCGACGAGGACGGGATCCTCGTGCACTGGCTCTACAACACGGACGAAGGCACCGACGACCTCCAGTCGAAGACGACCGCCTGGCTCCAGAACCTTTTGGAAATCCAACGCAACAGCACGGACAGCCAGGAATTCCTCGAAAACATCAAGGTCGACCTTTTCCCGAACCGCGTCTACGTCTTCACGCCTGCCGGGAAGATCATCTCGCTCCCGAAAGGGTCGTCGGCGATCGACTTCGCCTACGAGATTCACACCGAAGTCGGGAACACCGCCCGTGCGGCGAAGATCAACGGCGAAACGCGGCCGCTCTCTTCTGAGCTCAGAAACGGCGATCTCGTCCAAATCATCCGCGCCGACCATCCGACGCCGACGCCGGAATGGCTTGAGCATGTTCACTCCGGGAAGGCCCGGGCGGAAATCCGTCAGTATCTGAGAAACAGCAAGCGCGAAGAAAGCGTCACGTTGGGCCGCGCCGCTTTGGAAGCCGTGGCCGAAGAACAGGGGATCGACCTCACGCCCTTCCGCACGGAACTGCGCGAGCGCGTGCTGCGCGACTTCGGCGTCGAGGACGAAGACGAACTCTTCGAACAGATCGGCCTTGGAAAGCTGCTCCCGGCGGCGCTCCTGCACCGCATCAGCGCCTTGGGCGAACAGGCGGAACGCCCGACCGTCGTCATCCGCGGCACCGAAGGCGCCGCGGTGAAGTTGGCGGACTGCTGTCACCCGATCCCGGGCGACAAGATCTGCGGGTTCGGTCGACCCGGCGCCGGACTCACCGTCCACCGCCGGGACTGCCCGCATGCCGAACACGGCATGCAGGCGGACCCCACCCGTTGGATGGAAGTGCAGTGGGGCGATCCGAAGCCGGGGAGCGTCTTTGCGGTGGAATTGGCCGTGACCGTCACGGACGCCCATGCGGGTCTCGCCACCGTGGCGACCAGCGTCGCGGAGGCGCGCTCCAGCATCATCGGGTTGTCGCTCACGGAGGAGAGTCCCAACCCCGTCGTCACCGTCACCGTGCAGGTGCGCGACAGCAGCCACCTCATTCACGTCATGCGCACGCTCCGACAGAACGATGCGGTGAAGAAGGTGAAGAGGGTGATGGACTGAGGCGTTGAGGTTGAGAGGTCTTGCGGCACAAGCCGCAGGACCTCAAACAAGTTCCTTCGGACGCCAAATAAGGAAAAGCCCGAAACGCATCAGACGTTTCGGGCTTCGTGATGGTGGAGAGGAGGAGGATCGAACTCCCGACCTCTGCATTGCGAACGCAGCGCTCTCCCAGCTGAGCTACCCCCCCATCGTTGGAGGCGTCGGCACCTTCATGCCGTCGCTGTAGGGTGTGAATTGTGCACATTTGGCATTCCTCGCGCAAGGGGTGTTTTCTCAAAATACCGTGTTTGCGGTATCAGCAGAGTTCCTCCACGAGAGGGAGGGCGGCGTTTCACCGCGGCGCTTCGCGTATAGTTAGGAGACCTTGAGCATCCCCGAAATACCACCGCCTACGCCCTCGCATGAAGAAGATCGACTTTCACTACAACGTCCCGCACAGGCTCCGCTACGCCTGCCTCGTGGCGAGAACGGTCTACCGGCGGGGGATGTCGTTGGCGCTTTGGTGCCGGGACGAGCGGCGCCTGCGCGACCTCGACTCGCTCCTCTGGCGCTTCGACGACCTCGCCTTCCTGCCGCACGTCCGTGCGGGGAGCCCGTTGGCGGCCGAAACGCCGATTTGTTGGTCGACGGACCTCAAGGCGCTCTCGGGCGACGTGCTGCTTCTCTTGGACGACGAACTCCCCGCCGATTGGGAGGCGGAGTTCGGGCGGTTTGACCGCATCATCGACGTCGTGAGCACCGAACCCACGGAGCTGGAACGCTCCCGCGCCCGCTACCGCGCCTACAAGGCGGCGGGGGTCGAGCTCGCCGCTTACGACCGCAAACCCTGACCGCCAGGACGCCCCTATGGAACGCAAAGAACCCACCTTGTCCCTGCACCCCGAGACGACGGAACTCAAGACGCGCGTACGCCTCACCTGGGGTGAGGTCCGGGCGTTGGCGGAGGCCACGCCTCAGGAGCCGACGTTGGTGCGCCCGGAAACGGTGCAGGCGCCGCGGACCGAGGTCCGCACGGACGCGCCTGCGGCGGCTGCCTTTGAAGCCGCCGCCCCCGTTCCCCCGGCGGAACCAGCTGCGCCAGCCCAACCGACACCCGCACCCGCACCAGCGCCCGCGCCGCTCACGGACGACGACCTCCGGCGCTTGGCCGAGATGGTCACGCCCAAAATCGAGCAGGCGCTTCGAGAGCACCTTCGCGAAGCACTCGACATGTCGCTCGGAAACGCCCTTCAGCGTGCGAGGAGCGACGTCGAACGCTCGATCGGCCCCATCGTGCAGCAGACGGTGATGACGGAACTGCGCCGAATCGATTTGACCGCGCTGAAGCCTCAGAATTGACCTGGGTTCGCCCAACGGGCGGGCCGCTTCGTGCGACAATGAAACACCTTTCCCGCCGGAAGAGAGCGCCCCGATTGCGGGGCGTTCTCTTCCGGCGTTGACCCCCTCAGCCATCGGAAGAAAAAGAAATGTCTGAACAATCCACGCCTGAACTCGCGAAGAGTTTCGAGCCTCAGGAAATCGAGGCGCGTTGGTACCCGATTTGGGAAAAGCGCGGGTACTTCCGCGCCGGCCTTGATCCGAAGAAGCCCGGCTTTTCCATTCAGCTCCCGCCCCCCAACATCACCGGGATCCTTCACATGGGGCACGCCTTCAACCAGACGGTGATGGACACGCTCACGCGCTACCACCGCATGGCGGGCTACAACACGCTTTGGCTCCCTGGTACCGACCACGCCGGCATCGCGACGCAGATCGTCGTCGAGCGTCAGCTCGAAAAAGAAGGCGTCGACCGCCGCGACATCGGCCGCGAAGCCTTCATCGAAAAGATTTGGGATTGGCAGAAGTTTTCGGGCGGCACGATCCTCTCGCAGATGCGCCGTCTGGGCGACAGCGTCGACTGGGACCGCACCTACTTCACGATGGACCCGAAGCTCTCCGACACGGTGATCGACGTCTTCGTGCGCCTCTACGAGCAGGGCCTCATCTACCGCGGCAACCGTCTCGTCAACTGGGATCCGAAGCTCCAAAGCGCGGTCTCCGACCTTGAAGTGGAAAGCAAGGAAACGGACGGGCACCTTTGGGAAATCCGCTACCCCGCCGCCGACGGCGGCGAGGGCGTCATCGTCGCGACGACGCGCCCGGAAACGCTCTTCGGCGACCAGGCCGTGGCCGTGCACCCCGAGGACGAGCGCTACGCGCATTTGGTCGGCAAGATGCTCAAGCTCCCGCTCACCGACCGCGAGATCCCCGTCATCGCCGACGAATACGTCGACCGCGAATTCGGTTCCGGCTGCGTGAAGATCACCCCGGCCCACGACTTCAACGACTTTGAAGTCGGCCGCCGCCACAACCTTCCGATGCTCGCGGTACTCACGAAGACCGCGACCATGAACGAGAACGTGCCCGAGAAGTACCGCGGCATGGACCGCTACGCCTGCCGCAAGGCGGCGGTCGCGGACCTTGAGGCCGCGGGGCTTTTGGTTGCGGTGAAGCCCCACAAGCACATGGTCCCCTACGTCGGCCGCACGGGTGAAGTCGTCGAGCCGATGCTCTCCGACCAGTGGTACATGGCGATGAGCAAGCCCGCGCCGGAAGGCACGCGCTTCCCCGGCCGTTCGATCGCTCAAGAGGGGCTCGACGCCGTCAACTCCGGCGAAGTGAACATCTTTCCGGCCGAATGGCGAGGCGTCTACCGCCAGTGGCTTGAGAACATTCAGGACTGGTGCATTTCGCGTCAGCTCTGGTGGGGTCACCGCATTCCGGCCTGGTACGACGAAGCCGGGAACGTCTACGTCGCCCGCACGGAAGCGGAAGCCCAGGCGAAGGCGGGCGTTGGCGTTGCGCTCACGCAGGACGAAGACGTGCTCGACACGTGGTTCTCGTCCGCGCTCGTGCCCTTCTCGACCTTGGGCGGCGTGGAACCCAAGGATGACGAACGCGCGGTGTTCGACATGTTCCTCCCGAGCACCGTCCTCGTCACGGGCTACGACATCCTCTTCTTCTGGGTCGCCCGCATGGTGATGATGACGCGTCACTTCACCGGCCGCATCCCCTTCCGCGACGTCTACATCCACGGGCTCGTGCGCGACGCCGAAGGGAAGAAGATGTCGAAGAGCGAAGGAAACACCCTCGACCCCTTGGACATCATTCAGGGGATCGACCTCGAGAACCTCGTTCAGAAGAACACCCGCGGTCTGCGTCAGCCCGAAAAGGCGCCCGTCGTCGAAGCGAAGCTCCGCAAGAACTACCCCGAGGGCATCGCCGCCCACGGCGCCGACGCGCTCCGCTTCACCATGGCCGCCTACGCGACCTTGGGCCGCAACGTCAACTTCGACCTGAAGCGCGCCGAAGGCTACCGCAACTTCTGCACGAAGCTCTGGAACGCCACCCGCTTCGTGCTGATGAACGTGGAGGGGCAGGACTGCGGCGTCGGCGAAACCGCTTCGCTCCCGATGAGCTTCTCGCCCGCTGACCGCTGGATCACGTCGGAACTGAACCGCACCATCGCCGAAGTCACCGCGGCCTACAAGGACTACCGCCTCGACAACGCCGCGAACGCGATCTACAGCTTCGTCTGGAACCTCTACTGCGACTGGTACCTGGAGCTCGCCAAGGTGCAGCTCAAGGGCGACGAGGCCGCCGCGCGTGCGACGCGCCGCACCCTCGTCACCGTGCTCGAAACGGTGCTGCGCCTCGCGCACCCGATCATTCCGTTCATCACGGAAGAGCTCTGGCAGAAGGTCTCCGTCGTCGCCGGCGTGCGCCGCGCCGACGAGGAAACCTCCGTCATGATCCAGTCCTACCCCGTCGCCGACGAGAGCGCCTACGACGAAGAGGCCGAACGTCAGATGCGTGCGGTGCGCGACATGATCGAATGCATCCGCAATCTGCGAAGCGAAATGAAGCTCGCTCCCTCGACCCGCGTCCCGCTCCTTCTCGAAGCCGACGAAGCCTTCTGCACGATGGCCTCGCCCTACCTCACGGCGCTGGCGCGCCTTGAGGGCGTGGAGCGCGTCGAGAACCTCGACGCGAAAGCCGAAGGCACGATCGCGCCGGTGGCGATCATCGGCGACGCCAAGATGATGCTCAAGGTCGAAATCGACCTCGCCGCCGAACGCGACCGCCTCTCGAAGGAAGTCACCCGCCTCGAAGGCGAAATCGCGAAGTGCAACGCGAAGCTCGGCAACGAACGCTTCGTCGCTCGCGCCCCCGCCGCGGTGGTAGAAACGGAAAAGCAGCGCTTGGCCGACTTCACCGAGCTCCTCGGCAAGGTGAGCGCCCAACTCGCGAAGCTCCCGAAGGCCTGACCCCAACGCTGACGGATCTTTGAAGGCGCCCCGACCTTTGCGGTCGGGGCGCCTTTCGTCTACCGAAGGGCACGGCAAAACATCGGGAATTCTCCCAGGGTCCGCGCGATCCTTTGACCTGATGACTCCGCGCTTGGGTTTTCCGGAACACCCGTCTACCCCTGCCGCCATAATGGTTTAAAGGAGGATTTCGCGCGAAGCCTCGACTCCCGCGGCGGATCCCCTCCTCCGAACACGACGAACACCATTCAATCCGGGAGAAAAGAAATGTCTACAGTCGACCTGATCGCGAAGGCGATCGAAGAAAAGAAGTCCCTGGCCTTCGGCTACCACGGCAACGACCGCGTGGTCTCCCCCTATGCCTACGGGCTCAACGGCGCCAATGAAGTGACCATGATGGCGTACCAAACCGAAGGCGGCTCGACCTCCGGCGTCACCCGCAAGCTGCGCTACTTCACGGTCGCCGACATGCTCGGCACGGCCGTCTCCGAATCCCCTTGGGAGGCTCCCGCTCCCGAAACCGAAGCGGGCTTCGGCAAGTTCCTGCAGATCTACGCGCGCATCTGACCCGGACCAAGATTCCGCACCTCGGCATCCACCGGCGACGGTGGATGTTTCTTTTGGAGGGTCACGCGTACAATCCGTCTTGACCTTCCACCCTCCTGCTTGATTCCGCATGACCGCTCCCGGCCTCACTGACGACGAACTTAAGCGCTACCACGCCGCGATCGTACGCCAACTCTTCGACTTCGACGATCTCTGCCGGGCGAACGGCATCGAATACATGCTCTCCTTCGGGACGCTTTTGGGCGCTGTCCGGCACAAGGGACTCATCCCCTGGGACGACGACGTCGACGTGATGATGATGGAGGAGGAGTTTGAGAAGCTCCTCAAGGTGGAGCTCCCCGATTTTCTTGAAATCGACCAAACCCGCATCACGAAGCTCAACGACAAGCGCTTCCGCTACGCGCGAGCTCCCCGATTGGACGACTGGAAGCCCGTCTTCATCGACATCTTCGTGATGAAGGAGACGGGCTCAATGGCGGAGCCGCTCACGCGGCTCCTGCAATGGGTCAACGACCGTCACAAGCTACCGAAGAGACACCCCTTGCGGATCTTCAAGAGCCTTGTGAAGTATCCACTGAAGCCCGTACGGAACCTCCTTCGTTGTTGCGCGGACCTCCAGGCGGACAAGACCCGAATCCGCTACACGCACCATCTCTATCAGGACATCAGTTTCCCGAAGGAGAAGTTCCTGCCCGTCCAGCGCGAGTTGGACTTCTGCGGGAGGAGGATGCCGGGACCTTGCGTACCGGAGAGCTACCTCGGCATTCAGTACGGGCCGGACTTCATGACGCCGCTACCTCCTGCGGAGCGGCGGTTCAGGGTACACAGGATTGATTTTTAATAAACTGATTTTCACGATAGAGCGGAGAGCTCAAAAAAAGCTTTCCCTTTAACAAGTCAACAACCATGTCAAAGTCTCTTGAACAAACCCCTAAAATCGCAATAGTACTGCCTGTCTATAACGTAGAAAAATACCTCAAGGAATGCATCAACTCCATCTTTAAACAGACTCACTCCAACTTTTCAATTTTTGCAGTAGACGACGGATCAACAGATTCTTCAGGTCAAATCTTAGATGATTTCTCGAAAAGCGACAATCGACTAAAAGTCATCCACCAAAGCAATCAAGGCGCTTCATCAGCTCGCAACAAAGCTCTTGACTTAATCGAGAATATCGGTGACTTCGATGGGGTTTGCTTCTTAGACAGCGATGACTGGATTACCGAAGACTACCTCGAAACATTTATCTCCTTAAGCAGAGAACACAACGCCGAATACATTGTGTGTGGATGGGATTTTTTTGACAAAAAAGGATTCAACCACATCAAGAGAAACCATTATGCCGCCCATCCAACAACAACAATTTCATCTACCGAAGCCTTTCAACACTTTCTAAGAACCGAGAGTTGGTCCTCAAAAAAATCAAAAACTTTCTCCCTTGGAAACGCCAATATTTACTACAAGGCCTCTTGCATTAAGGAACCTCTTCACCGGGGCCCTTCCTGAGAGGCTCGACAACAAAAAACTTGTTTTTGAGTTGAACGAGGGGAGC